>Ga0214168_1000068_pt1 | contig 39858 bp, 57 predicted proteins | sample LakMenepilimnion_FD_153002 | JGI IMG/M metagenome (GOLD analysis project Ga0214168, IMG submission 153002) | Freshwater microbial communities from Lake Mendota, WI - Practice 29OCT2010 epilimnion v4 | ecosystem: Environmental > Aquatic > Freshwater > Lake > Epilimnion/Euphotic zone | place: Lake...
TGATGCCTCGTCTCCGGGCTGATGCAACAAGATCGTGTACTTATCGCGATCATCTCCACCGAAATACTTAGCCGCAGGCACGGGAAACATGAAGTGCGAGTAATGCCGCTGCGCAGCACTCTCACGACCACCTGTCAGGTGGCTAGGGTTGTCGTAATCTCTGCCCGGCACCGGACGGAACAGCAACGGTCCCTTGGTGTAGTTCGGACGGATTAGCTGGAACGGGAGGGAACAACGTGGATCCAGTGTCTTATCGTCAGGCGGTGCGCTGCTGCGCTTGTCATTGCTACCGTGTGCCCGTGAATCGTAGCTCGGTCTCTGCCATTTATCAGACATGTCTACCTCACCTTAGTTATTTTGCAAATCTCTCAGGTATCCCCAGCCGCGTGCAATCTTCAAGACTGTATGGCTCACCCCAGTACTTTTCAACCACAATGTCCACGCCTAAGCGATAAGGACCACCGGGTCGAGGACTACCGTCCAAACCACTGGGATAAATTGGCACACACTCCTGCATTGCATAGGGAATAAGCTCGTCCACAACGTATTCGATCAAATCGTAACGAACTTCAAGCAACGCCGCATCGTGAATTTGCAGCAGCATTTTAATTTCGTTTTGTAACTCGTTGTCGTAGATGATTTTACGCATCCACGCCAAACCACGATTTACACACGAAGCCACCATGCTCTGAATAGGAAAGTTCTGCGCTTGTCGTTGAAACTCGCCAAGGATTTTTTCATCAGACGTGTGGGCGAACCGGCGATACCTCCCGAAACATGAAGTCAGCCAGCGATGATTTTCAGCCCGATCCCGCGCGGAATCGAAGAAAGGCCTCAATCCTCCATACATCTGGAAGATCGTGTCAATCACCTGCTGTGCTTCGTCTACAGTAACCTCGACACCTTGCTCCTTGGCCTGAAGCGCAATTGCTTTTGCACCACGACCATAGGCAATGCCGAAGATTACATTCTTGGCCAAGGTTCTGAAGTGCGCCTTGCCGAGGCTTTTAAGTCCTGCCTTTGTTGGCGCACAATCCAACCTGAAAGCAAGTTTGGCTACATTCGAGTGAATGTCGTAATAGTCCGGATGCGGGTGTTTTCCGCCCTTCACAAGATTGCCTTCTGCATTATATCCCTCGTCAGGATGCAGCGCACGTGTTGCATGCGAAATCATAGTCGCATCGTCGGCCATTACTGCCATGCCAAACAATTCTGCGCCCTTGTAGTCAAACTCCACAAAGGCATACCCATCCGTTGCTTTTAAGATGGAACGCAACTTGTGCTTGTAGCGATCCCCAAGCATACGGAAGTAATCAGGATCTCGCGATTTGCTGATGTTTTGTAAGTTAGGACGTGCTGATCTCCAACGCCCAGTTTCTGTTGTAGGAAACAGATTGGTACGCGCACGACCGTCAGGATCAATGAATTCAGCAAGTCCGCCGTCGTAGGTCAGATTGCCGTCTTCGTCCTCATACTCGCCCGACTCTTGTTGACACGGTGGCCTCAATATAGATTTGAGCACCTGATCCAAAAACCTCTGATCCCGCAACAAATTGATCTGATCCATTTGTGCTGGATTATCTTGCGCCAGAATCGACAGAATCATTTTGGACGTACCGGGTGACGCCGACTTAGTCAAATTCTTTTGCTTCAGTTCATGCCATCTGCGAGGAGGCTTGCTGGTGTCAAGCAACGGCTCCAGATACAAACTGCGGCCCTCTTCAGGACGTAATCGCACAGGTTTACCATCGGCATCCGTACGTCCGTTTAACGTTTCACCGAATAGAAATTCCTTGACGTGCTGCGTTGACCTGCCGTTGAAGTCCGGCCAGTTCGCCCAGTTCTTGAGCTGCTCTTCTTTCTCCGCACGCGTCTCCATGAAAGCAAACGTCAACGTGTCGATTCTGTCTCTGTCAATCAAGATACCGTTGCTGTGCATGTCGTAGATGACGGGCAACGTCAGCATCGATTCCCACAGAGCTTCCCAGCAATTGTTTCCGCAATAGTCGTACGAGATGTACTTCAGTAGCTCGACACAGATACGCCGCGTTACATCGGCATCGTAGTTGGCGTAGGGAATCAGGATTTCATCGGGAACATCACCGTAGCCGTAGATGGCTTGTCCCAGTCGCTTCTTCTCGTCTCGTTTCCATTTCTCTAGTGGCAAGTCATACCGGGGTGCTGTCGTGTAACGCGTGCTTAATACTTCCAAACCCAACTGTGCAGTTTCTTCGACAGCGTGTGCCATCATTCCTGTGTCAAGCCAACCGTGACCTTGCTGTAAATACTTATAGGCTTCAATTGCTGGATCAGGACTTTCTACCAATACAGGACAATCACGTATCGGATCAAAGTTGTACATCCTCAACCATTCCAAGTCAGCATTGAGGAAGTGTCCCACCGCCCTCTTGTCCTGCATGAATGTCTGCAACAATTCCATCAACGCAGGAACGGCATTCTCACCAGCAGCGTTAACAAAACACGGGTTGCCTCCCGGTTCCGTCAAGACAAAGCATATCGCCTTCTTGTGTCCCCACGACGCCTGAAGCGTACGCATGTAGCCACCGGGTTTGCGTGGACTTGGACCATGCCACTCAGCGTCCCAAGCAATCAATCTGTCTTTCAACGGCAATTCCGTAAACTCGTAATTAACTTCCGCAACCCAGTCTTCTACTTCTTCCAACGTCCTGACGGCCCGGTGATCAACATCTACTTCCGTGTTGTCTAACGTCGCTCCAGCAATCAACATCTTGAACCTAGCCAGATTGCGTTCAAACTGCCGAGCTTTGACAGGATCCCTTGTCACCTCACTTGGATGAATCGAGACCAACACTGAACACTCGTGAAATTCTTCAGGCTGATCTTCTGCCGTGTGAATCGGAAACCTGTACGTAAGCACCTGCCCTTCCGATTCAGATACTTTGGCATTCTTACCAAACAACGCTTTCAGTGCATCCGCTCCCAAGCACAAGATGTACTTGGGCTGCACGATACGCAATTCCTGATGCAACAGCGGTAAGCAATCCGCCAACCACGCCGCTTTGATCGTTGCAGCATTAGCGGGCAACAAAAACTTAATAACGTTTGTTACGTACCATTTGTTGTAATTAGTAATTCCGACGGTTTGTAACGCATCTTTGAGAGCCTGTCCTGCTGGTCCTACAAAGTTGGCGCAGACCCTTGCCTCTTCCTTCCACGGTACTTTGCCTATTACCATCACGTCAGTAGGCACAGGCCCAACTGAGAAACTGAACGCTCCTGCCAGATGCTCTAATGCAAAACTGCTATTGCCCGCATACCGTCCCCACAAATGCCCCGGTACAAAGTTCACAGGTTCCGAATATCCCGGTCGCACTACCACGGGCAATGTAAATCCACGTTCACGCAACGCCCGCGTGTACAACTTCAACAGCGTTTCAGCCGGAATGTATTGTTGCTCAGATTTTTTCTTAGAGTTCTTTTTAGGCAAAATCGTTGCGTTGTGCCCGTCCAAATGCGTTGCATGTAACAAAAAGTTAGGCCCGGGTGGCGGCATGCCGGGCGCGTTGTACGCCCAGCAACCTTGCTTGTTGATACGGCTACCGATCACACGCCGTTTAAGGCGAGCGTCGTCAGTAACGGGATCTAACAAACGCCGCCTGATTTTTTTAGGTTGCGGCGTATTGTCAGGCGAATCGGACAAATCGCCTTTATGAATGTTCCGCATCACGTATCCTCTTTTGTTTTCTGGCAGACCATGCGATTGAACGTCACGGTAACGCCCTGTAACGCTGCCTGTTCTTTGACATACTTGCGCAAGACCCTACGGTTTGTAGACCCGGGATCTGTACCTTCTGGCAACTTGACGTGAACAAACCCACCAGAATGCGCAAGCAAACGAGGATTGTGCAACAAGTTCTGCACATGCTTCTCAGCGTATGCCTCAGGATCAAACAACAACACGATTGGTCGTGCAGGACGCCTAAACGCTGCTGTGATTAATTCTAATTGCCTGTCGCTTATGGAATGGCCGAAAGTGCATACAGCACCATCACCAAAACCCCATACATCAACAACGCCTTCCGTGATGACACAGGCGTTGAACAGCCTAGACCTGTCAAGGTTGTACACAACCGTGCTTTTCGACATCCCCGGCATCGTAAAGTACTTTGGAGGTAAATTCTTCTGCGTCTTCCAGTCCAGTTCACCAACATATCGTGCCTGCCATCCTTTCAATACTTTGTTCTGATAGACAGGAATTATCAAACGGTCTTTGGCCAAACTATACCGACTGGCTACACAGTACCGCACGTCGTAAATGCGTTGCAGGCGCCCGGGATCATACCCACGCTCTTGCACATACTGGATTGCTGCATGTTCTTGTGGCAAAGTCAGCAATGGAACACAATCGCCCGGCCACACGGCAATCGTGTCGCTTTCCGCCACTCTGCGTCCCGGTTTTACTTGCACCTTGCTCAACGGAATCAACATAGGTGATTCCAGCTTGTCCACAAACTCGGAATAATACTGTGGATTGCTCAAGCAATTCTCGTTGAAGCAATGTGCCAAAAACCTCATCGGCTTACCGTCAGAACCGTTCTGCCCAAACATGTACGAGATGTACAGGCGGAACCGAGAATCCGTACAGAATGGGCAGCATACCTGATAGTACTCACCTTTACTGCGGAAATTTAAACGACGCTTGCCCGCCACCATCATGGTGTCAGCATCAAATTGTTGACCAGCGCTGGAAACCCGAACTCTGCCAAAAAGGGTTTCCAGCCGCTTGTGTAATGGGAAATTAAGCATTAGCCAGCTGCGCCCTGTGTCGCCACTGCCGGCGATGAGCGGCGTACTTCCGTGGGTGGAGGTACGGTACGGGTATCACTCTTGGAGATCACCGTGTCTCCATCCAAAATCAACTTGTCAGAATAATCGATCAGACGACTAAACTTACCATCAACTTTTACCAAAGGATTCTGCATCACCGGCGCACCACGTCGAACCTTAGTGAACGCAAACTTGACAATCTGTTCCTGACCAATAGGCCGCGTCGTAGTCACAGCCACATCCGCAAACTCACCAATGCTGGCACTCTGCGAACCGTCTGTGTGGTCAATCTGCGTTGCGATGTTGCGGGCCATCTTGTTAGCCTTACCCGTCAACTGATGCATGACCAGCGCCGGGATGTTGTAGGTCTTGGCAATCTTCTCGCTTAGAGACCGACCTACCGTGTTGATGACAAGATGCATGTTGTCAAACGAGTCTTTCTTCTCGCAGATACGATTTGCCAACGCCGATACGTGATCCAGTACAAACGAATACGGATACAATTCGCCATTCATTCGCATGTGGTTATCCATGATCGTCTGGATATCCGCCACCCCGTTCTTGCCGTACTGCTTAAACTTGGGGTTGGAATCCATGAACTCCACAAACAACAAATGCTTGCGCAATAGTTCGATCGCCGTGTTAATCCTCTGCCGTTCACTGACGTAACGCATGCTGCACCCGAAGATATCCGGATTCAAATTGTGCTGCCGCAGTGCGTCTCGTTTCTGCGCTTCAATCTCGTGCTCGTACGGTTGTGTCGGCACGTCAGAATCACTGAAGAAATTCAAATCTCCACGCGATTCGAGAATGCGTTCACGCGGTACCTCAGCCAGAAACGTCAAACATCTTTGCTGGAATTCGTTACGTGTCGCTTCTGTCGATACATAGAAAACCACAGGACATTTCTGCACGGCGGTACCGTCCGAGTGTGTCAGGAACGGTCCCTGCTGCGCTGTAAAAATGCGCTGACACGCCTTTGCCATATTGCATGCTGCCATGACTGCAAAGGTTGTCTTACAGGAGCCGAACGGTCCCATAAACAAAAGCATCTCGCCGCCAAGCAATCCACCCCCAACATGCTTATCTATGACAGATACACCTGTGGGAACGTATGTCACATCCGGCGGCACACCAAGACCGTCAAAGAACAACTCGTCGATCAGCGGAGAATCCAAACCTTCCAGCCGTGTCTTGGTTGTTTCAAACGATTTAACCAGCGTGTTAACACGATCAATGTTCTTGCTGTCGCCTTGAAGTTCATTAAACAACGACGTGGTCAGATTCAACGTAGCCAGATGCATCGACCAGCGTTTAATAATCGAAATAGCCATGTCTTGCAGTAATTTATCTGCGGCGTACCGTTCACTGCGTTGGTTCGGTGTTTTAACAAACTCAACAAGCTCATAGATTTCGTCGAATACATCCGGTGCAACGTAATCGCCATACCGTTCTCGGCGCCGTTCAATGATTCCACAGATTTCTTCGTGGAGCGGAAGCCTGTCGTGTTTGTCCACGAACCAGCAAATTAACTGAATTACTTCTGCGTACGCTGGGTTTTCCTGTCCAATCAATTCTGGACGAAATACTTCCCGTACAAATTTCTGCACGTTGATGTTGCAAATAAACACCCGCAACGCACGTATCTTTTCTTTTTCCGTCGGGGCGTCGTTTTCATTAACTAGCTGTTCCACAACGAGCTCCTTGTCGCAAAGCGTAAAACTGCTTATACAATTCCGGAGCGCTCTTCACGAACGTTTCCGGTAACAGATGGGTCCAATGCGCCGTGTATTCATTCTTGAAAAAATGAAACTGCACAGCAGCTTTGTGTTTAAACGCTTTAGCGATTTCTTTGAACTCAATCATCCGCGTTGCCATAAACGCCCGATACGCATAACAGTACCGGAACAACATTGAAATGCTCAGATTAAAATCAAGTAAGCTTTGTATAACGGCATCTAATTTTTTGATACCTTGTTGTTCTAAGTACGAAACATTTTGTTCAAACACGTTTTTGTTCACATCCAACAACGTGCGAATCTCATCGCCTTTAGCGTGTTTAAACTTTTCCCAGTGCTTCAGGCATTGTTCCGAAAACAGATGATTAGGCTCAGGTGGTCGGTGCGCAATATCCCGAGCGTCAAACTGTATAGAAATGTACGCCTCTGGATCAATTTCCAAAGTCACAAATTTCTTAGCCAGCTTAGGCCACAACGGCGGTATGTCTTTCTCTAGACAAACGCCGTCATCAGTTTCTACTCCCTGCTTACCGTCGTACAGCTTGGGAATGACGTACACCACCGGATACCCCGCCTTGGCCGTTTCGTACAGGCTACGAGTCAGACTGTACGCGGCACGGACAGTCTTGGCCAGATCATCAATGGCATTATTTGTCACTGATCTCTCCAGACAGATATTCCAACAATCGAGATCGCTGCGTTGGGGCTAACTGCTCCCATCCCATCTGTGAATAGGATGTCGCTCGCTTATCCGCACGCTTGGCAAACCGACTGTTGAACTGGTCCTTGTAATCGTGCACGATGCCATACGACTTGTCGTGATGGAGTCGGGATGTTCGGCCCGGTATCTGCACGTCATTAATCGGAGAAGCGCCGCCGTCACCACGGATCAGCACCTGCAATTTACGAAAGTTTACGCCCCGATTCCATACCGTGGTTACAATAACTTTCTTAAGTTCGCCTTGCTCAAAGGCTTGTGTCAATTCTTGTCGTTTGCTGGCAGTTATAACTTCAAAGTCAGGCGGCAACAAACCGCGTTTGTCAAAATACCTTTGATCCCCTTCATCAATTCCCATCTCGCGATACACCAGCGTGAATTCCGGTAACAATCGTTTTAGATGTAACGCATGCTCGATCGTCTCAACAGTAATCAACGTTTGAACACTGGCGTCATAAGACTTAGCATCTTCAGCTATGACACGATTACGCGTTTCGTTCTGCCATATCCCCAATCGTTTGCGTTCAATCGGATCATCGATACCCGCTACAGGATCGTAGTCCGCCATGACGTTGTTCCATTGCACCACCAGAGGTACTACCATCTCGTGCTGCACAGCTTCGTCGTAACTAACTCTTAACCTTACTGGACCGAACAAGCCTTCGCAGATAACGTCCTTACCGTCAATACGCATATCGTGAGATGCCGAGAATCCCCACATATGCGCATGCGTAAACCGAGCCAGTTTGGCGGAGATTGAATCCACAGGCGCTTCGTGGCATTCATCGTAAAACACAAAGTCCGCATCTGCGGGAGCGTGATGCAGACTGTCCGCTGTGACACAAAAAATTCTGTGCCCGGGAACCTTGCGACCTCCTCCAACCAAACCGACCTCAGGAATCATCTGCGCCAGTTCTGGATACAGCCGTTGCGTCATGACATCAACAGACTTGGTAGACACCACGATCTTGGCATCTGGGAAGAGAATCGCCGCACAACCAATGACAAACGATTTACCCCAACCGGGAGGACAGTCAATCCGCCCGTTGATGTACTTCTCAATAACCTGAAGTGCCTCGTCTTGCCGGTACCTCAGCTCAAAGTTCAAACTGTTAAGCCTATCCCAGTCCGCTATGAACGCGTCAGGGCGGGGGTATTCAGTTAAGTTTTTGTACTTGACTGAATACCCGTGCGCTTTCAATTGCTTGGTGACACGCTTGTAAAAACCAAACGTTGTCACCAACCGGTTTTTGACATCTCGGGTAAACATGTCAATCGGTACCGTCATCATCAAAGACTTGTTTTCCCGTTTGGCTTTTACACGGGCTGCGCCATACAACGGCTTGACTTCGATACAAGTCAGCACGCGGCGAAGAACATCAAAGACACGAGGCTCTTGTGAATTAACAATAAGCCTGTTGCCGTAACGAATCAGTTCTATTGCGGACTGCGGCATCGACTGCTCCTTCCAAGGCAGCAATGTGCCGCCCTCCTATGTGGTTAATCCTATATGCTTGTAAAACGCTTTAAGCTCATCTTCCCGTTTGAAAAACATAGACGGCATGAACTTTACTTCTTGATGCGTGGTTAGCTTAGCCCGCCACAACAAATAAACGTAATCCAGCAACTTTTTAGAAACCTTTGTCAAACTAATGGATGGATCAGAATTTGTCATGAAGATGCGCCAGAGAAAATCTTCTGGCCTTGAGGGTTTTTGCTGTTTGTAATACTCACATGCTTTTTCATTGTGCCATGCGTTAAACACCGATAACGCTCGATCAAAATTCATGCCGGGGGTTTCATCTTCAAAGAACCGTTTACCGTTCGAGTAGTTGACGCCCATGTAAGCATACAGACGGCTTAATCGATTAGGTTTGAACGGATGCACGAATCTGCGAGGATCACCAATTTCCGCCAATATGTTACCTACTGAATGTTTGTCAATAAACGGAATGAACGACATGAATGACCACGCAGGATGTTGCTTCAATGCTTTGTCAATTTGCTCGGGCGTACTGTCAGTCTGCAATGCCAACAATTTATACGCAAAATATTCAGCCTTGTGCATAATCGCCGACCGATACTGCGGCTGCACCAACCCGTGCAGCGTCGCAATCACGTCCATAACCTCAGGCCCAAACACCAACCGTATTTGTGTGGTTGTGTCGTGAAACAATTCAAACAGGCGGCACATCAACGTTGCATTTTGAGGTGACGCCAACACAGAGATTTGTTTAAATTTGGCCGTTGGAAATGACCCGATAAATTCCACAACATCTTGTTCGGAATTACATACCGACAACGAATCGTCGGCGTACCAAACTGTTTCGTCATAAGCACAATGAACTTTCAGGTTATTGTGCGTCATGGCGTTATCCCAGTGTGATGATCTGATCAAAACATCCCCGCAGATTGTCTGCGTGTGTCACCATTATAATTTGCCGATGCCCCGAAATCTTTGTCGATAGCGAACTTAACGCGTCTGCCAAGAAACTCCGATTGTCTTCGTCGAGGTTTGCTGTTGGTTCGTCCAACGCCAGCAACCCGACAACAGACGCCAAAGACAGCCAGAACGCAATCGCCAAGATAACCTTCTGGCCCGTAGACAACCTACCTGCGGCCTGCGGTGGTTCCCCGGGTTTGTGCACGATGAACGTCAAATCATCGTGTGCCGTTTCAACCCAAAAGGGACTACCAAACTTGGCCAGATTATCGTTGATGCCTTGCTCCATCCTTTCCATATTGGCAACGGCAACGATGTTCGGCAATTTATCCCTATGCACAACCGTTCTGACTTGCTCCAACATTGACAGCAACTGACGCATCTTCTTGTTGCGCTTAACCGACATGCGCAAATTATCTAGATCACGTTCGTAGCGTTGGATGCTTTTCTGATTGGCTGCAATTAGGCCTTCCAGTTTGGCAATCTCGACTGTCGTTGCATAATGCTTGCGGCGTCTGGCTGTCACGTGCTCTACAAGGTCTTCCGTAACCGTGTACGTTTTAGTGCCGGACTGAACGACCGTGTTGTCTTTGATCGTCGTCTCTACGTCTTTCAACTGTACAGAAAGCGCGCTCAACAAAGATGACGCTCTTGTTGATTCAATCTCGTGAATCCGTTCATCGGCTTCTGCACCACTCAATGCTTGCTTGTATTTCTCGTATTTATCAAGCACCGTGATAGCGTCTTCCAAATCTACAAGCGGTTCTTCTACCACAGGAATATTGTCCAGAACGGCAGTAGCTGACGCATGTGCTGCCGTTGCTGAACTCAAATCATCCTCATACGTTTTCTTCAGAATCAATGCTTGCTGAAGTGCTTGCAACGTTTTCTTGCGCAACGTACACGCTTCTGTCAGCGTCAACAATTCTCTGCGGTATTCCACTAACTGAGCCTGCAACGAATCCACAGGCGTCAAACAAGTCGGACATACTACCTTCTTCGTGTTCTCAAACGTATCAAGAATCTTTGTCAACTCAGCAACACGCGCCAATCGTGTTTGCTGTTCTTCTTTCAACTGGTCGTACTGCTCTCGGGAAACATCTTCAGGCGGCGTAAGCGCATCAAGTTTGCGTTGAGCTGCTGACACTTTAGCTTCGGCAGCTTTGCGTCGTTCTGTAACTGCCTCATATTGCCGCCATGCTGTCTTAGCGTCTCGAGCTGTTGTTACCTGTTCTTCAATCTTAGTCAAACGTTCTTTGATCTTTTCCGTATGCGCAACGGCGTCAGTCACTGCTTGCTTGGCCGTAACCAGTTTAGTACTAGCGGTTTCGATCTTGTCGGTCAGCGTCTTCTGTGTCGCCTGCGCCGTTGTCAAATTCTCAAATGCTCTAACAATTGCCTCAAGCGTCAGCAACGTTTTCTGACTCAAGACCTGCTGCGTGCATTCATCAATCTTTTCCTGCACCGTACTGGTCTCAGACGTGAGGCTAGCAATGTTGGCCATCAATTGGTCGCTGTTATCTACGGTTGTCTGCACCGAAGATGAGTTGGACAGAATGAACCTGCCCAGTGCCAACCACACCGTTTCGCAATGCTCAGTACCACACAACTTCTGAAACGCTTTCTTGCGGTCGCCGTCTGTAGCCGCAAGGAAGTCGTAGATCAAATGCTGCTGCTTGAAGACAAACCTGTCCAATACCCCAAACTCAACACCCAGAATGTTCTTGAGTTCTTCGGCGATCTTTTCGGAGTTGGTAATCTCAATCCCGGGAGTGTCGGCATACGTGAAAACACTCTTGTTGGGGCGCAAGCTACGGCACAGTTTGAAGTGCACGTTGTTGTGTTCTACTTCAATCTCGGCAAAAGCCTTGTCTGTGGGTTTAGCTTGATTGTTGATGCAATCCGCTTTGACACCCTCGAACCGACTCCAGTCATTGGTCAACACTGCGTAGAGCAAGTTGACCACCGTTGATTTTCCACACCCGTTTCTGCCGACAATCCCGACAAGCCCACACTTGAAATCAATCTCCAATTTCTTGTGCGGACCCACATTCAACACTGTCAATTTCTTGATGTACATCGTCTCTCCTCAGCCATTCCTGTCTCAAAGCTTCTAGTTCGGCGTCAACATTTGTTGCGGCCAGAAAACGAGAAACTACAGAAAACAGGCGGGGATCTTCCTCTGGATCTACAGCCAATCTCAGCAATGACGTTGGCGTAAGCACTTCTACATTTGTCGTGGGTGCGGAGACTACCAGCCTCTCCTTGGCCTTAGGTGTTTCCTTCAAGAACAAGTGCACCTTGTCTACACACGCCGCTTCCAATCGTCTGGCTGCGTCGTGAAGCTCGGCGTTGTACTTCACCCTCAGATACGGTCTGCGTATGTGCGGTGGTAAATGTTCTGACTCCGATGCCAACTGTTCAATACGCGCGGGCAGTTCTGATAAGTATTTATCTAATGTCGGGTCATCTGTGATCTCGACATCATCTAGTGTTGGTCTGACTTTAAGTTCTCCGACCATCCAGTGATCGTCGGCGTGAAGCATAAAATATTTATCGGGCTGCTCGTCGATTGACTGCCGACACGTCGATCCCGGCGAATACACAGTAACGGGCTGACCTGTCTTGCCTGTGGTGTGAAAGACTTTGTGCACATGCAAATCACCCGTGAAGATTGTGGACACATGCGGCACGTCACTGAAGTTAGCTTCGGGCGTCGTGATACCGCCCATGAACTCTCCCCACACCTGATGGCTGACCAGAATATCAGTGTCCACAGGGATCAGCGCAAATTCATCGTGAATACGATCGGCTGGCTGCCAATCCATACCGTAAATCGTTACACCGTTAATCATTACGTGACGACCGTGTAAATGTGTGGCGTGAGCATGGGCCGACAACCACGTGGGATTGTCTCTGTCGTGCTGCCCTTGAATAAAATAGAAGGGGATATTCGCATCCCTAAGTCTGTCTAGTTGACGAAAGAACTCTCGTATTGGATAGGCCCGATTTCGTTGCTTATCGATTAGGTCGCCGGCCCCAATAACCGCCGAGACTTTCTTAGTCACGGCATGCGTCACAATTTGTTCAAGGGCAAATGCAGCGTCACCAGCTACGGCACGAGTTGTCCATGCCGATTCCTGCAAATGCGCATCAGCAAAAAACAAAAGCATTGTTTGCTCCTGAGTATTGTTACAACAACGCGTTTTAAATAGTGAAGACCAATGCGGCGTAAGGACTGTCTAAATTGTTTGCAAGTTTTAATTGCACAACACGTACGTTGCCGTCTATTTTAAAATCTTCACGTTTAATTGCGTCTTGAATTGAACTTGTTAATTCCGCTTCGTGGTTTTCGTTGTATGTGTCTTCATTATTTAGATCAAACGAAAGACCTACAACTTGCACCGTTACATCTAATTGCATTTGTATTGCGGCGTCATACGTTTTCTTGTACCGTCTTTCGTTAAAAATTGCATTAAAATCGTGTTGTCGTCGATTAAAAACTAAGAACGGCTGGTTTTCGTCAAAGATAGCCACCATATCCTCTAAAACGTCTTTTTTCATTTCTTCTGCGGTTATACAATCAGCAAGAGAATACGGCGTATCTTTAACTTCGTCGTAAACAGAAACTGACATTTCTAATTGTTCGTCTGTAAAACCTTTTAACACTTTTAACAAATCTTTGTACGAAGGGTGCCTTTCGTTAAACCGTGACATATCAACCTCGCTTAAATTACTCTTCAGTCCAAAATGCTTTTCCGTTTAACTTATCTGCGTATTTTGTATTTTCTAGTCCGTGCAACCCAACGGTGTAATTATTTAATGTGCACACGATGTAATAATTTTCTTTATTTTTTATAACTTGATATGCCTTAGTGTCAGCAAATACAGTTTTACCTGCGTCAACGGCTTTTTTTATCTTTTCAATTGTGTCTAGTTTCACGCATCATCTCCTACTAACGTTGTAACGTATTGTGCCAATTCTTTGCTAAGAATAAAAAGCAGTTGAGCTAAACCCGTGCTGTTCATCTCTATCTCACACCCCGTTGTTATTTTCGTCGGCGTCTATGCGTTTTATTTTTAAAGCTTTTTTAATCGTTCTACTGAGGTGTTCTTTTGTTATTACAAAATCAATTTCATCCGACAGATCACACATAATGTGCTGGGGACCGCCGTATAATTCTTCTTTGTCAATTAAATACCGTTCGCAACATTTTTTTGTATTTTCAACGTTCGGACAATTACCGCCGCAATAATAACATGGCGACGTCATCATGCTTTTATTTGCGTTTTCTAAATTTTTTGACAAATACTCTAAAGCCGCAAGCAATATAAAACGGTCTCGTCTTTTCATTTTCATTCGCCGTCTCCTACTAGCGTTGTAACGTTACGTAATTCCTCAAAGAAAGCGTCTCTTTCCAAACCCATGCGATCTAGGATTTTGTTCAATGTTTTTGGTGATACAACATTTAGTGCGTTTACAACTTCAAGCACTGCGCACAAACCGCTGTATTGTTTCTGTGTCATTTTGGGTTCTCCGTCACTGCTATAATCGTACAAGTCCCCGACTCAGATTCGCACCATTCAACGTCAGATTCACCAGACATGGCGCGATCCAAGACTAAATCTTCCGCTGCTTCTCTATCAACAGCTTCAACATCAATGTCTGCGCTCATAACCACGTCACGTAAAACTCTAATGCGATACTTTGGCATATCATTCTCCTTGGCCGTCTTCACCGTCTTCACCGTCTTCACCGTCTTCACCGTCTTCGCCTTCAGCCGAAATTAATTGTGTCCCTAAGCTTTCTGTATCATAATCGGTCTCAGGACCGTACATTACAATTTCGCACGCTTTCTCCTTCGCCTCTTTTCGGCTATTTGCTTCCACCTCTACCTTATGATGCAGAATCTCTTCAAAGATCACTTCATACTTTGGCATATCATTCTCCTTTGGCAAAAGAACTAAACGTCAACAAATTAGGATTAACATCAATCAACATTCCAGTCCCAATAAATGATCGAAAATCATCATCATCATCACAATCACAATACATATGGGCTGTAGCTTCGACTCGCAGCAATTTGTCATCGTCTGGACTCCAATACAAAACCCGTACTGGTGTTCCCTTAGGAATGTAATCCCCGTCATTGATATATGTTTCGTCAAGCCGGCAAAACATTTCGTTACGACTCATCTCACTACTCCTTTGAGTTACGCATTTCCTCTAATTAGCCATTTCGCCCTTATTCACAATGTCGAAAGTTGGGTTAGGTAGGAACCGGAACTGCCCACTACGGTAATGCCGCAGTATGCCATCCGACTCCGATACTATGGCAAACACGTCGTTGGAAAACGCGCCGCCGTCTCGCACGTAAACTAGCATGCCGTATCCGAGAGGAGTCTGCACCGGCATTGGATTCCTAAATTCGTAAATCATTTGTTAACTTCGTCCTCACGTATTAGTTTTCCAATTAAATTGTTTGCCTCATCAAGTGCCTCATACGAAAAACCGTCTGAGTCTTCTCCATCTTCAATCTCCAAAATTGTCTCAAAAGACTTAACAAGCGCAATCAACGCGCTGAGCAAGCTTGGAGCTTCATTAATCAACTTGGCATTTGCTTCTTTGTTTTTTCCGTAAACAGTTACAGACTCCCACTCTAATGCTTGTTTCCCTCGCTCCGGATGAGGCACATGGAGAATTGTTCCCCACAACGAGTTGTAATGCTTATCGAACTGCCACTGAATGTTCCACGGTCCTTCTGTATGCACAATCAGCTCCTATACGTCAAATAGAACGCGCAACAGCTCTTGCAACCTGCGCACTTCACTTGCCACTTTGTGTAATTGCTTGATACAACCGACGGCGTCAAAGCCGTCGATTGTCTTCTTGTCCGTAGACTCTTTAATCATCGTTTTTGGAAACTTTGCAACGGCGCGGTCCGTAATGTCCATTGGTCGTCCTCACCACGTCAATGATGCGCGTGGTGTGCAACTCACCACACATCTCTATATATTTGACGTTTTGAGCCAACTCTCCAAGCTTACAAGGGCTGTTTCGGTATTCAGCTCCCTTGACAAACGTCGTAGGTTTAAGCGCCTGCATAACGTCAGGCCACTCATCAGTCGAACCTTCAATGACGTAATCCACAAACTTGCACGCCAACAAAATGTCTAATCGTTCGGCAAATGAATAGAAAGGTCTAGAGTCACCTTTTAACTTTTTCACAGACTCATCGGTGTCCAAACCGACAATCAACCGCGCACCCAGATAATGTGCTTCACGCAACAAATGCACGTGCCCGGCGTGAAACAAGTCAAAGCAACCCACAGTAAAAACTATGGGTTGCGAAAACTCTAGTGCCCGTAACTGGTTGAATGTTTCTACTTTGGACAAGTCCACACCAATCGTAGTAATGTCATACCCGTTACGGAATATTCTCATTTCAACGCATCCTTGCGAGTTACTGTAGCCGTACCCGGCGTACGCACAGCTACTCCTGCTGCGCTCTGTGCAAAATCACATGCGGCAACAAACGGCATACCTTCCATCAACCCCACAGCAAGACCAGCCAGAAACGTGTCACCCGCTCCGCAAACGTCTGTCAGATTGGGCAGCAAATGCTTATACGGTGGAGGTGCGTAAATAAAATCACCGTCACACGTTGCGTAGCCCTTATCGCCAAACGTGATAACCAAACGTTTAAACAATACACCGTGACCTGCCACTTGCTGATTAAACACGTCATACACAGCGCGGTACACCAGTTCGGGTTCTGCATCAGGCGCAATAGGCTGTTCAGCAAACGCCAAATACTCCCGAGCCTGCCGTTCGTTAAACTTAAAGATCGTATCTTTAGAGCCCCACGCCTGCCAGTTAGAAAGGCGTCTGCCCGGGATATGTCTGCCCGGATCAACAATCAACAGTTTGTCTATAGCAGCGTTCACGATACGCGCCCTGACATCCCCAGACCGAGGCTCTAAACCAAAGAACCCTTTGTGGTAATCAGACACCACAAACACATCAACGGCATTAGGCCACTTCAAATCGTTGCCGGCTTCCTCACTTACGATCAGATTGACACTAGACGTCAGCCAGTGGTCATAAGGATCTACATCAAAACGGGTTATCCTCGGGCTCATCGTTTGCGTAATGTCGTTGTTTGTGATCCTGCATTTGATTACAGGTCGAACGCGCGTAGACGACACAATAGGCGTGACTCCTGCCAGTAACAACTGCTCACGCACAATGGCATAATCATCGCCACGAGCACCGGCTGTATACAGCGTCACAGCATTATCATTAGGCCCAAACTTACTTAGCGATTGCAGGTTCACTGCAACATTAGCTGCGCCGCCGGGAGTCGTATGGCGGAATGACACATTAGCTTTTAACGTCCCCGGCTGTTCGTAATTGTCTTTTACACTGTTGATTGTCAAATGACGGTCAATAATCGTGTCACCAAATACAGCGATGTTCACTGATACACTCCTCTAATGTTTCCTGCGTCTGGTGATATGCGTCCCAGTGGTGGCTGGTAAGCATCTTCTTTAGATTTACAATCAGAACACCTACGGACACGCGTAGAGTCAGGTGTGATAAATTTCCACTGACACCCAAGACACACACGTACCGTTGGAGTTGGTTGCATTGTCATTCCTCAGTAATTAAATCGTCGTCATCGCATTTGTCACGACATTCGCCAACAAATATGTCGCAAGGGTCACCCTCGCCACTTGTTACGTACAATTTGCTTTTGTCTGCTTCGGCATTTAACTTGTCGCTGTAAAGCTCGTCAAGGTAAGCCTCTCGGCTACCTATCCCGTTACAGTGCAAACAAGTCTTTTCATACCGATTTAGCAACGTCCGCGCGTTTCTGTAATAACGAAACCAGCCGTGCTTTTCTAACTTTGCAAGATTACCCGCCAAATTAAATTTAGATGCTAAATTGCGCGTTCTTATTGCAGCTTTTTTCCATTTCTTCAAGAACCGTTTATTTATTGTTTCGACTTTAGCTCGTCCTTTACATTGTGGACATGGCGCTAAATTACTGCACGCCCAAGGCATGTAATACTTTCCACTAGGCATCAAACTAAATACCGAACCAATAAAAATCGAACGTTCAAACTGATCGTTCCATTCGTTCCATTGCCATTCCTCCCGGTCAAGATCTTTTCTGACACGATCCCAATCAATACCCGTTTCTACAGCCGTCATGGCATTTCCTTTCTATAAGTACTTACGATTTTGTTCTTCAATTCGTTGTTCCATTCTTGATTCTTGGCAGGGTCACATCGCCATGAAATCATCACCCAGTCATCAATCGTGTCATCGTCATTAATTGTGTACGTCTCAACCACTTCGTAACGTCTAACTGTTCCAATAATTCGCGCCGTGCGCAACTCTACACGCTTGTCAGCCATGATCGCCAACGTGTAATGACCAATCTCTAAGTCTATTACTTTTAAGTACTTAGGGTCATCAATCCATTTCTTGTAACGGTCACTTGCGTGTTTTTCGGCACTCGTAGGTTCACTAATTGGCACAAACACAAACATAGGTTTTCCTTATTTGTCAAACGACAGGAAATTACCGTCTGCGCCCGTAATCGCAGCGATCAATTGCTCGTACGAATACGTGATGTCGTCGTATACATCTTTGTCTTTCAACACAGAGATAGTGACAACATCATCGTCAAACTCAAAACGAATAGCTGTGTACCCCAAAGCTTCCGCTGTTGGGGTTTCAGTGACAACAACTGTGCGTTCGTCACTAGCCAAAGGAATGGCTTTTTGTTTATTTCGTTTGTTGACGACGTGCACGCTTAGGTTTTGGTTCATCAGGCTCACCCCAGTTCATTTCTACAAGAAAGGCCCGCCAAGCCTCGATCAAGGTCTCACGGGGGCAAAGTACTTCTTTGTCACAGAAAGCGCTCACGCAGTCATAATCGAGGCCCGGAAAGGCACGTTTTAATTCTGCGTGTAAAAACTTGTACGCGTCAAAGAACACCGTGGTCTTGTGACACGAGCGATAATGTTCTTCTACCACATCTAACCAACTTACCAAATCACGGCGACCTTGAGCATCTTCACTGGCGTTATAGCACAACATATTTGTAGTTAGCTTAAACGGTATTTTATATTTTTGGATCGTCGCATTTGAGATTAATTCGTCGTCGGGTACTGGCGGAAGTTCGATCATGTAAAGATCCCCATGACTGTTGAAGATGAAATTTCTTGTCCATGAGTCGGCGCATACCAAAGAGATACCCAACAACAGCGCCAGCATGAATGTCGGTAGATTGTTGCGACAAAAACAACGCGTCGTACAAACCATACGGAAACGTTAATGCTGAACCAAAAATAGACGTGGGATCAAAATCAGACGCTAGATGCCATTGAAACGCAACACGGGTACTGATTGACGACGGTAGTGGTGTCTGTAGTGCGTTGGTGTTGGTCAAATGCAACGACAGTCGATTAACCGTGAACACGTTGCGTGCCTGTTGATAATCAAACCATGTCGTACTAAAACCACCTTGCGGTTCTGTTACACGACAATTTAACGAATCGGTTTCAAACCACAGTTGTTCGTAAGATCGTAACAACCTTGCGTTTGTTAAAAGTTGTGCCGCTAATTGTTCGGCATTAGCAACTGAAACAATCGATGGAATAAAACTGTCGTCAAATGCATTGCAACCAAAGATTCCCGGAATAATTGGTGCTGACAAAACAAACGATTGACTAAAAGTTACGCCTACATATTTTACGTCGTTGCGTAAAAGCGCAGGTCGTAATTTGTCGCGACAGAAAATGTACATCTTTCGGAAGAAACAATACGGGCAAATAAAAGAACCACACCGAAAAGCACTAGCTTTAGTTTCTGCTGTCGGTAAATGGTTGCAATACAATAAACGTTTACTAAATTGTTGAGTTAATACGTCAGGTCCAACACGTTGCAACAATTTGCTAATTGCGTTGTGACGATATTGTTTTAATCGTACAACTTGCTGGTTGAACGAAAGTTTTCGTTTGGTGTTGTTCAGTTTGGCATTTACAAAGATCGCATCAAGAGACGCTTTGTAAAACTTGTGTGGATCCCACGACATTTGGTGTATTCCCTCAAAGCGGGGCCTGCTTTAGCAGGCCACGCTTATCTACTTACGTAGTAAGTAGGTCGTCCTTTAGTAGACCTTATCTTACAAACTTGCCATAACATTGTGTGCAGTAACAAGTTATGGCATCGAGTTGTGCTTTACGTCTAAAACCTTATAAATTTGACGTAAGTGCTTTATTCGATCAGTACATACGGCGTCGAGACAAAAATAATTACTCACGTGTTTGCGACAAATTAAGTTGTTTGTATTGCACAAAGTAAAATAAGTTTTGCTTTGTAAATTTGACGTAACATTGCGCGCACTATAGAGTTGTGTCATTTTACTGTGCTTTACATTCAAAACCTTACAAACTTGCCATATGTACGGATCGTTATTAGACTTATGACATCGCGGCTTTAATACAAGATGCGCTTATTTCTTCCCAGTTAATTTTAGACAGCGCATCGTCTAACAGTTCAGCGTGAAAGCCTGTGCATTTGTGTTGCGACAAGTTATCTTCTAAAACATATGCTAATAACCGCGTTGTTTTTTCTACGTCGTTATTGTTGCGTTCTAGTAATTTTTTTGCCGTGTTGACAGCCCATGTTACGTAGGTGGGCCGGTTGTGGGATTCTATGGTCATAAACGCAAACTCCTACATGTTTCAAAGCATGTCGTAAATTGTTAATCGTTAGAATTAACTTAAAATCGTTTACACTAAAAGCAACGCACATGTAAATACCTGAGGTTTTGCCATGCCTACGTTAATTGCAGCACGCGCTGTTTATATTCGTACAAATTATCGTGCGTCGTTACTCGTTGGAGGAAGAACTTCTGGCGCTCTAAACGCAGCGATTGCCACGGCAATTGCGCGATTGGACGCCGCTGTCGCTGCGCTTAATGCGGCTAAAGCTGAGATAGTTGCCGCTAAACAAGCCGTGGTTAATGCGAAAGCAGCACTAGCGGCTGCGATTGTAGGTTTTAAACGCATTAAAGCTGACGCATATGCTGCGGCTGCGCTTAAAATAAAACAAGACATTATTATTGCAAAAATAACGTACGAGCAAAATAAAGCTTCAGCGCAAGCTACGTACGATGGAATTAAAACGCGCATTACAACACCGGTAACCGGAGATTTAGCTGTACTCAAAACAGAATTAGACGCGGATGCCGCAACGTTTGCAACAGCTACTACAACTAAAAACAATGCAATCAATACTCCAACGACTGGCCTTAAAGCCGTTTTAGCAACGGCGTTAGCTTTGGCGCGATCAAATTTGGCTACAGCTCGAAGTACTGCGCAAGGAACGTATACAACGGCCTTAGGTACGTACGCGTCTGCTCGGGCAACTGCGTTATCCGCAATTACAGCAGCTAGAGCTGCCAGAAAAACACAGCTAGCCGCAATTAACACTGCAAATGCCGCTATTGCCGCAGCTATTGCTGCTAACAACGCCGGGGCTGAAGCTACAGCTCGCGCGCAATTAGCTACTGCAATAGCCGCACGAGATGCAGCTATTGCAGCAGAAACAAACGCACAAACTGCAATTAACACAGCACTTGCTACGCGTAATACTGCATTGACTACACGCAATACTGCTTATGACACGGCAAAAAGTACAGCGGACACTGCTATTGCTACGGCTAAATCAACATTTGAAACAAATTTAGCAACTTGCATGGCTACATTTAACGCAGCTAAAGCTGTGTATGTTGCCGCAGGTGTTCAATACAAACTTGACGTAGAAGAGCTTAAAGATGAACTTGCCGCAGCGCTTGTAGAACGAAACAGATTGTGGGGAATTGCAAAGACAATTCTTGACAACATGCTTCAAGATGCAAAAGAAAATTTAATTGTTTTGAAACAAGCCGCAGATGCAGCGTACGATGCCGCTGTTGCAAATGCGTAACGAAACGTCAGGACTTATGTGTAATGCCTGACGTTTCGTAACATGTTTAACAATTAAACTTATTCAGAACTACCACCGTGGTAAGTTCTGTCGTGTTGAGCGCCGCTTCTATAATCGTCGCCGCATTGATTAGACCCTAAGGGCAAATCCATACGACAAACAGAACATTCTCGGCCCCAAAATTCAACGTCTTGTTCTGGCATAGGTTTTTTACAGCCGTCACAAGGCACAGTAGGTATGTTTGGTACAATCTTTCGTTTAGGCACGATGTACTCCTTTAAATGTTTATATCATTACTTTTTGTTAAATGTACTAACCACGACGTATCTGCAAACGTTCGATGTGGTTTACCAAATGTTTCAGTAATTGCTTGACACACTCCGGGCCAACTTCTTTTATTCCAGTCGTGTCCACAGATTACAACAGTACAACGGGGTAACCAGAAAGCAATATCAGCTTTAACAGCTTCGTACGTGTGGCAACCGTCGATGTATACAGCGTCAACTTTTTGCAATTTTGGGTGGCTTGCAAAATCAGTTGAAACGCCTTTAAGTTTAGTGATGCCCGGCAAACCGGCAATTTGAGCATCAAACTGTTTTTCTACGCTTACCATGTCAGCTTCGCTGGTTGCGTCGTTTGCATCGTAACCCGGCAACCACGGATCGATGCAAAAAATTTCTGCTTTTGGTATGTGTTGTCGGAACAGCGCAACTGATTCTCCGGCGTAGCTCCCGACCTCCACAAGTGATTTTATGCCTTTGCGTCTTAGCACAACGCATAAGTCAATTAATCCTTGTCGCATGTTCGGTTCATTTCGCATGTAACATCCTCCGTTAGTTGAGTTTCGATCTTTTCGGTCTTACCCATCCAAGGACATGGCTTGATTGTCACAAACCAATCTTTGAGCGACGGGATGTGGCCTAGATCTTCTTTGACGTGTCGTTCGGCAATCCACCTTACAGGGATTTTTCGCCCTGTGGAGATTGTGATGGTGTGATCCGTTCCGCCGAATAATCTTTCGGCTTCGTAAATGCCTTGCGAATGGTGTCGCAAGGCACGGTGTCTAAAATCACCAAAGTGTTCTTTTGACGCGTCGAACCAGTCGTGAATTTGTATGTAATCCTCGACCGTTCCGCCCCATACTTTGACACAACTCAAGGCATGGTGGTAGGGGTTGGCCACGATTAAACCCCTTCCGCTACGTTGTTAAGGTCGAACGTTCCTTCCACAACGTTTACGACGCGTTCGCTAAATTCACACCTGATTGCACCGGTATCAATGTCGTATGTAATTGTTCCGGATGTGCCTTCGTTAATTTCCCAGCCGGGAATATTTTGACTTAAAATGTCATACGTTACCGTCTCCAATGCGTCTGCAAGTGTTAATTCTTTTCGTTTTACGATTGGTTGCCACCTGCCTTCGTGGTGTGCAAAACCTTCTTGTACGTCAAAATCGCCGATACTAAGCGTTGCCGGGTGTTTTGGCGGCATTGAGTCGTTGAACTGGAAATCCATGTCTTCGATTTGACCGCTGTCTCCGCAACCGTCAAACGTTACGACAATCCGTGCGTAATTAGACGCTCTGCACACCGACAGAACTTTGCGCCAAATATTCAAAGCATCGTCTTTCATAGTAATTTGCATAATCATCCCATCCTTATAATTAAACTTGTTTTTTTATCTCGGCCAAGTCACACGTTCCTGTGCTAGTTTTTACACGGCTGAATTCACACTCAATTAAGCCGGTAGCCGTGTCGTATGTAATTGTTCCGGTGTTGCTGTTGCTACATTCCCATTTGTAAAAATTATTTATTAAAATTTCGTACGTTACTATTTTTAACGCGTCTGCAAATGTTAGTTCTTTTTGTTTAATTATTCGCGTACAGCTATCTGTACAAAATTCTTCTACATCAAAAACGCCAATACTATTGCAAAACTGAAAATCCGTGGTTTTAATTTGACCCTTGTCCCCATCGCCTTTAAACGTCACAACAATATCTTCGTGATCAAAATCTTCGCACAGCACTAAAATTTTGCGCCAAATATTCAAACCATTGTCTTCCATTTGAATTTTAAATGCCATGATCATCCCATCCTTATGATTAGTTCTTCTGCTCCAAACACTTTTTTCTCGCCGCAAGATTCACAGACACCACGACGCATGTCTGGCTCAACGCCATGAGTTTCTGCGTGACAAGCGATGCAGAAACCTACGTTGTCGCCTGATTCACACGCCGCTATGATTCTGTCCAGATCTAGTTTTGGCACGGTGCGTTCCTCCTTGGCCATGACGAATACCTCTTATCGTTTCTGTCAATTTCCCCAATTACTGCATTGAGTATTGGAACTAGCGCTTCGTTCTCGGTAAGTATTTGCTTGTCTTCGTCCGGATCGTTTTGCTCTTTAATCATTTGTTCTAAAAGAGCTATGTCTCTTTGTGTTCCCAATACTGACAACGTAAACAAACTTTGTATCAGTTGTTGAATTGCAAATTTCGTGGAGCTCTGTAACTGCATTTGCAACACTCCTTGGGTTATTAGCTTTTAATGACAAAGGCCACGGTTTTACCCGTGGCCCGCACATTAGACGTAAAAACGTGACTTATCGGTAACGTACGCAGGCAAACCAGCCGTTGCGGCCGCGAGACACTGCAATCTCTACTGGTGTTCGCTTTCCCCAAAAACAACAGTTGTGAATAGCGTCTTGTGCGCTGCGTGTACTGAAGCCCACACCTTCGTATCTGAATGATCCGCCACGGTGCGCCATACGACCTGATGCGGCCGACGCATTGGCACTTGCTTGGGCTGAAAGGCCTCCAGCAGCTTCAACAGTTGCAATAGTCGAAACGCTCAAAACCAAAGCCAAAATAGCCATCCTGACCATATGTCGAAATCCTTTCATAAACTTGCCATCATTGTCCGGCTCGTTCTAAGCCCGGGTCGCTATAACACTGTTTTGAGTTTTGTTTGTCAATACTGATTGAAATCGTCATTGAATGTTGTTTTCCGTTTCCCATAACTTAAGTGCTTTGTCGATACCATTTAACGTTTCCTCTGCGGTTTCAACTTCTTCCATACAAATCGTGTTAATGACAGATTCTTTAGGTTGATTGGCAACCATTTTTCGTTGATTGTTTATGTGTTTATTCAATAGCTTGGTCAGTAACCGCGCAATAACTGGTGACACCTTAATTGATAACGTTGCAACTGTAGTTTGCATTTCTCGATTGTCATACGCTTCTGCTGATACGCGGCGCAGGGCAGGCGGTTCAAATATCAGTTTGTTGTCATTGTCATATCCAAACCATGTACCCGGTATTTCCGGTGTACCGTCAGGTAAACGATGCAGTCGTTTTTCCGGTGGCCGTTGATCGAAGGACCAGCGCAAATCACTTAAGTATGCTACAAAGTCAAAACAACTGTCATAGTCAGTTAAGCACAAAATGTGAGCGTGGAAAATTTCTGATCGTTGTGTTGAAGTAAGTTCGGACCACGTAGCAAATTCCGGATTGTACTGCTTTGTTGACATCAGAATACCTTCTAAAACGATAGGGGTTAGGACGAATGCCGTTGGCGGCCACTGTACATGGAGTACATAAATTCGTCCATTTGCATATCAAGTTTGAACATTTCGCCAGTTTTCAATTTAATGGCGCACGTGTGATCTGACACGTTATCTTCCACGTAAACAATTTCGTACGTATTCACCGTCAGTCGTCGTCCGTCGTGTAATCTAGCAACTACAAACGGATTAGGATCTAGGCTCATGGGTATCTACCGTAAAAGCCAAACGGATCTTTGCATCGTGACCTTGAAGTAAGACCACGTTGAATTGATGCTGCAAAGCACATTCGTAAGTGAGACGCACTGTTACAGAAGACAAACTGAACAGTAACTCGTAACCACTTTTACTTTGCAATTCATCTAGGGTCATTTTTTTGTCGTTGTATTCTGCCGACTTTAATGCAATTGCCGGGTTTTGACACAACGGACAACAAATAGAATAACTTGGCCCTGTTTGATTAACTGTCAGTTGTAGGTCGAGTTTTGCTCCTAGCACGTTTTTTATTCCTTATCCATGTTTCGGGTATATCCAGATCAGCAAGTTGTAACGCTTTAACTAATTCATCTACAATCCTGTCCCCGTTATCAGGAAGCATTTCTTTGATCTGATCACGGGTTAACGGAATGATTTGATACAGATACACAAACCCTGCTTCTTTTTCAATGTGGTTGATTGTGCGCACAGACAACGGCAATTCAGCTATGGCTGAATACTGCGGTGTTTCTTGTTCGACCGGAACGGGTTTAAAGTAACGGCGTTTGCGCATAATTGTTCTCACATCACTAAGCACCGGCAGTACTTACAGTAACGTGAAATTAAGCACGATTCTAGCTTTACTCCGCAGTAACGTCATATCGCCCGGCTTGAAACTCTTTCCAGATGCTACTAGGGCGCGGTCCTGTTTGGTTGTTATATTTACCTTCGTATTTCAATGTAGTGGTTCCTTCTACTGTATGAAAAGCTACTTGACATATTTCCACGTCGGCGTAAATGCGTACAGGATGTACAACTGTGATTTCCAATGTCCATGTGCCGTTAAACCCAATGTCACCAAATCCTGCGGTGATATGCACAGAAATACCCATGCGCCCAATTGAACTGCGACCTTCAATAAATGGAGCATACACGTTTGTATGTGTTACTTCATTGGTGTGGCCTAAATACAGAACGTTAGGTTCTAGTACGTAGCCTTCTGGTGGAATTTCAATTGGAATTGTTGTCGGTTCAATACGCAAGTCCAGTAAATGCGTCGTATCGTACTTTAACAACGTTTTGCCGAGTGTCAGGTTTACGCTGTTCGGGTTCAACTGTCGCAACCGAAACGGGCGGATGACTATTTCCCCCGATTGCATCGCTGTTCGTATTGCGTTGGCTGTTAAAACCGCCATGAACTAATCCTTGGTTTACAATTTCGTAAAATCCTGCACTAAATACTTTTATATACGGCGTATCTGTGTCTACAAGTTCTTTTTGCGGCACTGTATAAAAAGTAACACAGTCAGATTTTTGCAAAACGTAACACGGTTCTTTAAGCAATTGCGCGCGCATATAAGCTTCTTTTAAAGCATTTTGCAACGACATAAAATTACTCGTGTTGTTCGTGTGTTTGACTAAGAACGCGTTTGGCTTCAACCAGCAACACTTGCATTTTTTCTTGGGCGGAACTAACCATAGTGTCAATGTGCTGAATCATGCCTTCTAACATGCGTGTTGTTTGCCCAATACCGCCAAACAATTCGCTTGGCGATTTTTCATTTTGAGACCGGGTTTGCCAAATACCTGATATGGTATCGGTAACATTTAACTCATTATGGTAATCAAATATGACAACGATTCCCCGCAAATCTGCGTGCCGAAGCAACGCCTTTAGCGCAACTTCTTGAAACTCCATAGCAACGTCATGGTCAAAACGGGAGGGGTTCGTCGTTTCGGTCATTTGATTTATTCCATGTCAGTCGCGGCGTACGACAACGGTGATGAAACACGTCGTTGCCAATGTTTGCAAATCGTGAAACACTAAAAGCAAACGCTGGAAACAACCAAAGGTTATTCTGTGTTAATTCGCTTGCCAATACCAATCCTGCAAAACAGAAACCAACCCAGACTGAGAAACACCAAGGACAAAGCAACAAACTACTGAGGTAATTGTTGTACAGTTCCAAGCGTGCACGTTGTTCTGCAAACAAAGCACTGTGATGCCATATTTCGATGACTTGCCAAGTAGCAACGGCTGCAAGCACTAAACTAAACCAATTCATAGCGTTTCTCCGTTGTTAGATTTTGCACGCAAATTCAACAGTAAATACAGTAGAAAGGATGCTGCGATCATTGGGATGTAACTGCCAGTCAATACCGACAATATCGTGCCTGCACCTAAGGAACAGACTACAAACTTAAAGAACATGTGTTTGCCTGTGGAAGCGTTGCCGGTGGAATTCTTTTAAGCGCACTACCCGCATTTACGTGCGGAACTCCACCGGCAACAAAGTTTATTGTACCGGTTCGTTGCTCCACGGTCTCATCGTTCCGCGATCTGGTTGCGGTTTGCCTTCCGCTTCGAGGAAGGAACTGATCGGGCGCCTATCGACTGGAAGGAAGTTAACAAGTAAGTCGGCAGGGTAGACGCGTGGTCGGGGACGGAGGCTTTCGTTGGAGTCGATTCCGGAACGACGGAAGAACGTGACGGGGGAGCGCGATTTAGCCATGGCATGTGTTCCTTAAGACTGGTATTACTGTAGATGCTTAACAATGTTTGCACTGTACCGAGGACAAGGGCAAAGATAGACTCAAAGATCAATTTTAACAAACTGTGCAAATTGTCAAGAAACGCGTCTTCGGCACTTTTGCGCAGCATAAGGTACTCCTATCGTGACTGAAGCCGTTGATTTAACGCCAAAAATTGTAGAACCTGAACTTGTCGGTTACACCAGTGACAACGTCAAAAAAATCTTAAAGCTGCAAAAAGCATTGCGAGAAAGTGGAACACCGACACTTAAGCCTTTATTACCGTTGCTATTTTCACTTAAAGGAAAGCCTTATTCGTTGGATAATTATTTTCCGTTTGAACCATTTTTTCGCACAAGGATTCCGCGCGCAACGTTACTAAAAACCGGACGACAGGTCAGTAAATCCACGTCACTGGCTGCGCAAGGAATTAGCACGGCGATCTCAATGCCGTATTTTTCAACGCTATATGTAACGCCGTTGTATGAAATGATTCGACGGTTTTCACATAACTATGTTCGAGAATTTATTGAGTCGTCACCAAGTAAAGAACTTTTGGTTAGCGAAGACTTGGCGCAAAACGTATTGCAGCGTCAATTTAATAACGGTTCTAACATGTATTTTTCGTATGCATTTTTAGATGCGGAACGTACTCGAGGTATTCCCGCAGATAAAAATGCTATAGATGAAGTACAAGATATACAGTATGATTTTTTACAAATCATTCATGAAACACTTTCTGGCAGTCCATATGCTGTGAAAGCTTACTCTGGCACACCAAAGACACTAGATAACACAATGGAGAAATTGTGGCAAGACAGTAGTCAGGCTGAGTGGATTATTAAGTGTCATCATAGCGGTTGTAACTATTGGAATGTACCTTCGCTATCTCATGATTTATTAAAGATGTTAGGACCATGGCACGAAGAAATTAGTGAAAAGATTCCCGGAGTTGTTTGTGCCAAATGCCGTAAGCACTTAAACCCTCGGTCAGGTCGGTGGGTACATGCGTATCCAGAAAGACGTTGGTCGTTTTCTGGCTATCACATTCCACAGATTATTTTGCCTATGCATTACGCCAACCCTGAAAAATGGGACATTTTGATTGGCAAATCACAAGGCCGGGCAAATACGACATTTACTACGTTCTTGAATGAAGTGTGCGGAGAAAGTTACGACGAAGGTTCTAAACTGTTGTCGGAAACAGATCTTAAAGCTGCTGCTGTATTACCGTGGCCGAACGACTGGCGGAAAGCTGCGGATCAGATCGGTGGATACGTTCGACGCGTATTAGCTGTTGATTGGGGTGGCGGTGGCGGCACGCTTAAGGCAACTGGTGACAGCGGTAAAAGCCGCACCAGTTTCACGTCGTTAGCTGTATTGGGTTATCGTGCTGATGGCATAATTGATGTTCTGTGGGGCATGCGTTCACTTAAAACCCACGATTATTATTACGAATCACAGTTGGTTGTAGAAACTCTTAATCGGTTTCGTTGTTCTCATCTTGTGCATGATTATGGCGGCGCTGGAGCCATCCGTGAAACGTTTGTGCATCAAGCTGGTTGGCCTGCTGAGAATATTGTGCCGATTGCTTATCACACAACAGCCAAGCACAACATTATGACGTTTCATCCCGCCACTGAGTCACATCCACGCCACTGGTATTCCGTAGACAAATCACGTGCGTTGGTGTTGACGTCGCAATGTATCAAGTTTGGATTAATTCGATTTTTCCAATACGATTTTAAATCAGCAGACGATGCTGGTTTAATTCGAGATTTCTTGGCGTTGCTAGAAGAAAAAATTGATGGTCGCGGAACAACAGATCGATACGTGATTGTGCGGCATCCTAATTTACCTGACGATTTTGCACAAGCCGTTAACATCGGTTCTTGTGCGTTGTGGCATATCGCAAAACGCTGGCCAGATTTGTCCGTTACTATGAAATTTCAAATCCCTATGGATCTGGAAGAATTAGCCAAACCCCGTCGCGTCGTCGATTGGGAGGAGATCTGATTCAACGTCGTCTTCAACGTCACCCGGGTATTGATAAATTTTAGGTTCTTGGAAAAGTCGTGATATGCGGCGAAGCGACATGTCCCCCGAATTAATCTTGGGTAAGCCAAGTCCGGCATCAATACACGTTGTAATAATTTTTTGCTGAAATTGGTTTTCGTCGGCTAGTTCTGTTTTAGAGAAAGTAACTGGCAACGCTTCGCCTTTAAACCACAACACACTTTCTGCCACGTGATCAATTCCACGCTGACAGATTGATTTAAGTCTGACAGAAAAATTAGTCATTTGCAGAAAATCTGTAGGCGCAAGTCTTATAAACCAACCGTCTTTGTTTTCAACAACAAGCCATGCTTTATTTTTGTCAAACAATCGCACGCACTTTACGCCATCAATAACAGTGTGCTCTTGTGCCCAGTCTTTGTACTCGTTTGCAATTTCATCAACATCTATATTGGCTAGTAATAAAGCGTTGAAGAATTCTTTGACTTTGTTTGAGGGTGCAGCCGTTAACCATTTTCGCAACGCATCACGCCAAGGCAAAGCACGTCGAATAATGTAACGCATCAGATCTTCGGGTTTTTTGGTTTTAATCATTTCAGCAAACGCAGCATCAGTCATGTCCAACAACGCTAGCATGCCACCACTGGAGTAAGCGGCTTGTATGACAGACGGTGTTGGCGCGCAGCCGACAATGACAATATTTTTTTGTTTAACCGCTGACCACGACACCGTTTGCGTATTTTGATGCGGTTCAAAAAACCACGATACGATAGGCAAAGGCGTGGTAGACATTAGCGCGTGTCGAGATTGAATACGCAGCGCAATCAACGGATCTTCTAGCGCTATCGCATAATCTCCGCATGTAGTTTGTCCAAGGATGCTAGCGGACAATCCCCACAAGCCTGCATCGTTTGGTCTGGCTTTGCTATTGAACGTGTTGTCACTGGTACGGCATCGCGTGTAAAGCCTTTGCAATTTACCGTGCCTATTTCCAACGCACAGCATGCCTTGAATAAGTCCGGGTGCTAGTTCGTATGGCAGCACCAAAACGTCTCCCCATCCACCCGGAAAACGCACAGGCAACGTAATGATGCGATCGTATAAATGCTTTTTGCGAGATGTACCTACGTAATGCTTGTAAGGGCTACCTAATGCCTTTTCTAATTCCTTGTTATGGTTTGCAGCAATGTATCGTTCTAATTTAGGAACGAACGATTCCCATTTACGTTGCGACAAATTAAATGTGTTTAGTATTGCGTTAACAGCCATGGGTGGTTTGCGAAAGTAAGATTCACAAGCTGCCCACGCGTCCGTCGCTTTGTGTCGAGCTGCAATAAATTGTTCTTGGTAGCGCCGAATTGATTCTACCGGTAGACTTATCATAGAGGGGACGGCGCGTTTACCAAGTTCGACGAATGTGGCGTCAATAGTCATATTCCAACATGCGGCAAGTAACTCAACAAAGTCGCCATTATGTTTACAAGCTTTACAATGCTGCCAACCCACGTTATTTGTGGTATCCTGATAGGCAACCATGCTTTTGACTGCATGACAGAGCGGACAATCAACTGTGACCGGCAAAGCGTCAGCTTTGTCAAGATTTAGGAAACCGGCAACAACGTTCCAGTTGAGTTCGATATTAGGAGGGAGCACGCTATGCCTCGTAATGTAGACCACATCGCTGACAACAACGGCGTTGAATTATACCGTCTGTCGTTGACGCATACTTTGCCAGAATTTGTCAAGAAGGCAAGTCCTGAAAGTATTTATGACGTCAAAGGCGTTGCGTCTAGCAATTATGCCGATGTGATTAGTCATCAGTTTCCGTGTCACACACCGCAATGCACGTGGTTGAGCGCAGCTTTTTTCTTTGATAAGAAAGCTGAGTTTTCTGAAAAAGATCAGAAACGCATAGAGTCTCGACTTGAAAAGTTTGCAGCACATTGGGGTATCCGTTCGGAATACAGTGCTGTTAAGTCTCGTAGTAATCAATTAGAAAAGACAGCTACTGACGTATTGCCTGATTCCAGTTATGCGTGGGTATGGGTTGATGATTCTGGATCAAAAGATCGCAGGTTGCCGTTGCGCAATGCTTTAGAAGTCAAGACAGCCGCAGATTGGTTGCATCAGTATCGTGACAATTTCACATACGCTGATCGCAATCGCATGGCTGTTAAGATTCTTGAGAAGGTAGCACAGTTTGGCGCTGCCGTTAGTGACAAACTTGAGTTTCTGGAAAAGCAAGCTGGCCACGGCGTATGCAATCCAAAAGAAGTGCATGCATTGTTGCAGGACCGCATTAAGTTGGCAAACAATGACGAGCACCGCAACATTTTGCAAGCGCTGGCTGACAGCGTGCTTAATACGCCTAAGATGGTTCTGACCAGTAATCAATTGGTGAAGTTGGCCACAGTCATCGACACAACGGACCGTGCGCTTAATTTGACTAAGGGTTACGGTTCTATTCTCCAGCGCCCAGAAGATGTAATTTTTAGCGCTACGTTTACTAAGACAGCTTCTGAATTACATGAGCATGTATCGACAACGTCTGGCCGCATGTACAACAAACAAGACTTTGGTAAGGTTGCACTGGATGACCTTAAGTCTTTGTTTGGTGAAGATTTTGCTGACCGTGTGCGAAGTGGATTGGACGTGGACGCGGAAAAGCTGGCGGAAGAGATCTCAACTCTTCCGCGTCCTGACGCCGAAATGTTTGACTCCCTAATGTCAGAAGTAGGAGTCAAACCCGCAGTTGTTAAGACAGCAGGTGTTCACATGAACAAAGCTGCTGCGGCTTATTATGCTAATTTACTGACGCACTAAGCCGTTCTAGAAACCTTGAACGATTTTGATCGCGCTCTTCTGCGGATCCCGGCGGTGGCAACTTAAACAAGCGTGCAACTTGAATCATCACAAGCACGTAATTACCTTCGTCTTGTTCTAGCCATTTTGTGGCATTACGACTTGGATAAATGCTTATTTTGTTTGCGCCGTCTATTGTTGTCAAAACGGCTTTGAATTTAAGGCCGTTAAACTTAAACCACTTTTCGTGCTTGATACGTTCTTGCATTATGTTGCCTCCAGTACGTAATTAGTCACTAGCCAATCAACCTCAGCTTTTACCGCAGCATGATACGAATCAAACACGACGGGCAGACAGAAGTAATGTTCTGTTCTGCCCGTAATCTTAAACAACGGCTCAAAGTCTACCGAAAATTTACCGGCGCAATCGCCGGTTTCAATTACTTCTACTCTGGATGCACGGGCAGGCATCTCATGCCTGTGGCGATATGTTGTCGCCTGATCCACTACCTGCCGGATTGATCCGTCCGGGAGGTATCTCTTGACTGTCATCGCTGCCCTCCAATCCTTCCCATGTTTCTGTCGGCCATTCTTGGTCCACGGTGTACCGCCATTGCATTTCTTGATCGAAACATTTGCGGCAAATAACCATGGTCCACGTAGGCGTGAATTGCAGTTTGCGTCTTTCACCAGCGTTATTACAACTGTTACACGTCTTCATTTTCCTTCCTCCGCCACACAATTGCACTGGGCGTTTCGCGGATCGTCCATTCATGCCCGGGGCCAATTTCCAACATCGTAATGTGCGCAATGCTTTCTAGCTCAGTCCGATACTCACTAGGATCGGCGTGCTTTACCATATCTTTTGCTTTTTCAAGTGCTTCGTAACGGTTGTCTGCGAGCACGTCTAATACGTGCGTTTGAATTGCCGTAATCTTAACTTGATATTTCATCCTAACTGCTCCTTTGCTGCTTCCGCCATTTGCACAAGCTGATCTAATGCGTCTTCAAATTTATCGTCGTTGCTACCCGCCAACTCGACCGCTTTGTCCAGTGCTAGTGGGTATTGCTCGCTTAGCGCGGTAAGTACTTCCGCACAAAGTATCAATGCTGCTGCTTCTGGTCGTGAATACATGTCCGTCTCCCTATAAGTACTTATTTACTGTAATTTGCCTTAATGTAGTCCATCAGCAACGTCTCAACCCAGTGGACTTCTTCTAATGCTTCTATGACCGACGACGTCCAATCCACGTTTTGGACTGCGTTGGTGTCGGTCGCTAATTTTTTTAATTCCTTTTCTGTAAATGCCGTTTCGGCGACTTGCTTTAAGTCAATCTCTACAAATTGCTCGCTCATTAGCGTCCTCCGTCAGCAATACAAATTATGATTGTTGAATGAACGCTAAAGTCGGCGCACGCTAACTTATCGCCTACTTTTGCGTTTTTTACCCACGCTTGGACAGTTACCTTCGAGACGCCGTCGTTGCCGCCAAAGTGTTTTAAGACATGAGATGTATTTACCGTTGCAACGGCGTCTCGTCCAGACATGTCTTTCAACAAAAACATCTTCACGGTGATCTCCTTATAAGTACTTATGTGTTTAGTTCTTAGCTCGCCATCTATCGAGTAATCGCTGTGCGCGTTCTGTCAACGCTGCGTGTCTGACCGCAGGCAATCTGCTGTTTTCCCACGCTCCTAGTTCTTCTTCTGACGCTTCTTTGTATCGATCACTGTCGTGGATAGTTACGTACCCATCTACGGCATCTACGTTAGCAGGAGCGAATGATCCAAAATTGCTAATGTGGTAAGTCCTTGTTTTCATATGCCTGCCTACGAAAAGGCCCGGGGTAGTGTGCCCCGGGCCGTGTAACTCTCACACCAGAGTTTATTTAAACGCAAATAAGAAACGGTTGTTGTCAGAGCATCAAGACCGGTTCCTGTCTCGATTGTGTTGGTATGTCTGTCTAGCCGTTAGGATTGCCAGCGTTAAACAACAGACATCGTAGTGACGTTATGACTCGTCCGCTCTGACAGCGGGTAGAATAAAACAAGACCCCGCCCAACCAGTACGCAAAGTGTATCAGAATTCGTTACGTTCGTCTATTAGGCGATCAATCGATTCGTCGTATAAGGCTTCGTCTTCTCGTTCCAATTCGTCCATTTCATCTTCCGAATACTCAAGATAGTCATCAGGTGGATCAATCGGCTGCTCAGGTCCCATGGCATTCCTCCCATCGAGCAATTGTGGTTAAGTTAATAGGCCGGCGTTTGACGACACCGGCCTTTGGTGGTATTGCGCAGTATTGGTGCTTAAATACCTTGAGCTGTAATTCCGTTAACAACCGTTGCGCGTCGTTCAGATACTCTTCAATTAACACGGGGCCAAAGTAATCGTCATCTCCGTGAAACAAATCGATTACTTTGTCTACGCACCTCCGGATCTCTTGCAGTTCTTCGGAAGTCATATCACCCCCATTAGTCTTTTTCCCACAACTTGATGGCGTCCAGATTTACGGCACGCCTTACCTTCTTCACGTCGTCGGCCTGTTCAAGCAACGTTTCCACGCTGCTGGTCAATGCCGTAGCCAACGATTTGCGGAAACTACGACTGCTCTTGATCTCGTGAGCAATCTCTTCGCTCCGCCCACCAACACGACTAAACTGTGCCCGGATTTGATCTAAAGCCGCATCCATTTGAACGCCCTGAGCGCCCAACATGGATCGGATGTGACCGAAGCCATTCAGCTTTTCCATAATGTGCTGGATGGTGCTTGTGGTGATACGCTTGCGCTCTTCCGTTTCGACAGGACAGAACCGTGTCTTGAACGTTTCTGTGGGCATCGTCAAGACTTCGGTGACCTTCTTGTCGCCATCTACGGCGTATTTCAATTCGACCGTAATGTTGTCGCCGGTAACAGTTTGGCGTACTACTTCCGCGTTCATGAATCTAACAACTTCAGTATCCATCTCGTGAGGATGGACGCGTGTGCGCTGCACCAACTGATTGGCCAGCGTCTCAAAGGCTGTTTGTAACTCCGACGTGATGTAGTCGGTTGCCGTTTGGATCGTTCTATCGATTTCCGAAGCGACACGGGAGCACTCCCGTTGGTAGATGGCAGCCGGCAATCGCACAGACGGTTTGTACGCCGTGTACACAGGATCGCTCACCGTGATGACCTGTCGCAGACTATCCGGGTAGTCGCGTAGATTGAACTGATCTCCAAGACGTTGACGGTCAAGATCAAGAATCGAATCCCACGCCGTACCATCTGCGTCGGTGTATGGCGCATTGAGGTGTGCGGTTACACGATCTGCTGCTGAATATAATTGATCTCGACGCAGAAAGAAACCGCGCTCGAACTCTTCCATGTCTTCAACGCGGATCAGTCTGACACCGCCTTCAATCGTAGTGTCGTTAGCAGCATTAGCCTTTACGATTGTGAAAGCATCTCGCCACGCATGCAAGTTTCGTCTACACGTATTCAACTCACTCAGCAACGGATGTCCTGACGTCAGCAATTTCTTGCTCACACCGAAACCTTTGCTTTCCCCGGACACTACCGAGACCATCTGGAATTTAGTTTTGGCATCGACCTGCTTTGACTGAGAGAACCAAGAACAGGCGTACGTAACTTCCTGACAGTTCAAAGCAATATTAGTAATCGTCGCCGCATGTTCGTTTGGACTAATCGTTGGCTTGGTCTCATCGAAGTTGAAATTCATTTGCTCGGATCCTGTTGTGATAGTGCTCATACGTTTCTTTCTCCAGTTCAAACTTCTTCGGTAACAAACGACACTGCCTGATCAAGAGCTGCGCGCGCTTGGTCTGTGGCTTCGTTATCATCTTCTTTGTACATAGCCCACATGACTTTGAGGGCTTCCAGTAGATCGGGTGCTGCTGCAATTAATCGAGCATTGTCAAAAGCTTCTAAAGGGTGAGCGACAATGTGGGCTACCGCGTCCCCTTCTGGATCCTTTACTGGACCAACTGCTAGTACGAATCCGTCCTTGAAATCCCAAGGTCCGGGCGTGTGCATGCATACCTCACTTAAGTAATTCAGTAATTGCTTTTACGACATTTGCTTTTGACACTTCAAACAATACTGCGGGGTCTGTAGCTATTTTTCCAATTTTTGGGTTAATCCCATAAACACTTTTGCGTCGAACGTTAGCAAAATCACAGATGCAATTAAAAAAATGTTCTGATTTGTTTTTGTGCGTCAAATGCACAAATTTAGTTTCTGGAGAACAAAACGCCAAATGACTTAACGCTGCGCCGTGAACACCAACAATAACCTTTGCTTCTCGAAATGCTTTAGCGTTTTCTATCAAATTATGATCTTCCGTACACCACAACTCAAAGCCATGCCTTCTTTTAAGAAAGGCCGCTAAATCAACTTGATTGGCGCAACGTTGAGTTAAGTTGTAATTTTTCAACCTCCCTACGAATAAGCGGCGGCGGGGTGGCTTTGTTTCCCAATGCTCGTTGGCGTACTTTTGCCACAACGCAACTGCTAGGCGTCTATTCACTACTCGCGCATCGTCTTTACCAACATCTAGTACAGAAAAGTAAGATAATTTTTTAGCATGCAAACGGTTAGTCGTACCGTATGTTGTGCTACCGTCTGGCAACACAGCAAACTTTGGATCCACGGTATAAGTACTTAAAGAGTTTCTAGGTAACCAGTTTTCTACAACTGCCCTAAGCCCTTTAAAAGCATCTAGGTTGTTTTCACACACTATTAGATCGTGTGTCTTATCTTCAAACGCTCCCCATGCGCGAGGAATGCCGTCAATCAACGTATGGTAAAAATTACAATACGTGGGTATGTAGTAACCGGCATCAATTACTACAGGATTTTCTGTTTTTATTAAATGAGCATACCGTAAGACTTTATCGTATTTTTCGTAACTCAAGTTTTGAAAATGCGTCCACAAATGGCGCGGTGATATTTCCGAGTTGCATTGCAATACCACATGTCGAGATGAATCCATTACCACATCATGTAACGTGCGTAAACCGAACGTGTATGGCTTTAAGATGTGGTCGTACATGGGGCACCATACAATGGGTGAAAGATTTAAGTCTTTCACCCATTGTACGAAATTTAATTATTCACCACGAAGACGACGACGCCCTGTAATAGGCGGTGTCGTGGTTTCTGTTGTCGCTGTGGCAGCTACCTTGAACAGCTTGCCAGTTGAGGCATCCAAGGCGCATTCCGAGGCCCACTTATCTAACTTGGTAATCTGTTTTGCCGCAGATACAGCAACAGGACGAATCCGTTGCTGCGTCTCGGACAAAGGCTCGGCCAACCTGCACGCTAGACGACAGGCAGAACGGATCTCGGCAGGAGTCCATCCCTCGTCGTTCACGATGTAGCCTTGCACAGCACGACCTAGAACATCATCAAGCGCCGTGATTTGTGCAATGTATCCGTCACGTCCAGCTTTATCTTTAACCAACAACGACATTGCAATCCTTTGAGCAAAAGCCCCAATATCTTTTCGTTTGGCTTTGTACTCCTCGATGATTCCGTCCACATCTGCTTCAAACTTGCGGGCGTTTGGCACTCCGGCGATCGTCGCAGGGAAGAAGCGCTTGAGGTAAATGTTCCATACCTCAGCCCGTTGCTTATCGTCAGGAAGTCGCACATAGAAAATAGCATCGACACGTTCGGCACGAGTAAACGCCTCGTGCATGTTGCTGATGTCATTCTCGGTGAACACCCAGAAGATTGACTCTTTGATGTCATTCATCTGGGTCAAGAACGTACCCAACATGCGGCTGCCGACACCGCCGTCACGGTCACCACCTGCGGCTGGCATGACCTTGGACACCTCGTCGATAATCACCACACACGGGGACATGGCTTTGCAGACCTGAAAGAACTTACGAGTGTTCTTCTCGGTCTCGCCCACCAAACCACCCATCAAGTTGCCGGGATTAGCTAGCAACGTAGGAATGCCAAACTCATTACCCGTTGTCTGAGCAATGAGCGATTTACCAGTGCCGGGAGGACCAACCAGCACAATACCCTTAGCTCGGGCATCCTTGTCAATAGCGTCCATCGGGTTAGGCGCCAACAACTTGCGCAGGAAACCCTTGACGCCTTCATTACCGCCAACGTCTGCATACTTGAGACGCGTGTCCAGCAACTCGACCAATCCATCTTGGTTTAGGATCTTGGCCTTGTATTGCCAGACGCTCTCAGGAGGCACTTCCTTGTGCTCCACGTAAGCCGCAGCGAAGACTCCTTCGGCCTGTAGCCGTGTCATGCCCAACGCAGCTTTGATGGCCTTGGTGACCCTCTCCGGATCAACTGTGGTCAACACCCCTACAGTGTTGTCGTAGATCTCCTTCAATTCGGCTTCGTCAGGAAGCTGGTGATTAACGGCATGGAATAAAGGAGCCACCTCTTCAGGGAGTTTGGTCCCCGGAGGACTAACAACGACAACGGCTTTTTGGAACTCCTTACCGATTGGGCAGAAGTTCTGAATGGCGGCAGACAAGCGATGGCGCTCGGCAGCTAAAGACAAGTGACCGTTCTTCAACACTAGAATTGACGGCAGAAGAGGCTGTTCTGCGCCCTCCTCTGTGCTGGTGTTGAACTTATCGTACAGGGGTCCGTCTTTAACCATCCCGTTGATCAGGTCCACAGGCGACTCTGGCCCGCCACGATTGAGCATCACCGCAGCAGCGTCATCGCCTTCAGTCTTTTTGCCGTGGAGGCCTTTGTGGGCGTCCCAGATCATAAGATTCCACTGTCGCTTACGACAAACATTGGTAATCGCAGCAATTGCGTCCTCGATCTCGTCTGTATGGACAAAGATTGCAGGCTGACAAGCATAAATAGCAGTCTTGAATTCGTTGGTCAGGCTCATGCTTTTCTCCAAAAGAAAGGGTCCCTGCAAAAACAGGGACCCGTGACGTGTAACTAATTCCTACTAATCGAACTTATATCTGCTGCTGATTCTCTGCGCGCTTCTCGAGGAAGCTGGGCTCGATGGCTTCTGCCGTGTCGTGGCCGTCAAGTG
>Ga0214168_1000071_pt1 | contig 38890 bp, 50 predicted proteins | sample LakMenepilimnion_FD_153002 | JGI IMG/M metagenome (GOLD analysis project Ga0214168, IMG submission 153002) | Freshwater microbial communities from Lake Mendota, WI - Practice 29OCT2010 epilimnion v4 | ecosystem: Environmental > Aquatic > Freshwater > Lake > Epilimnion/Euphotic zone | place: Lake...
GCCAACCTTCCAGCCGTTAACAGCATTTCTAATGCACTTCGTAATATTCAAACTGACACCAATACTTCAGGTGGCGTGACTATCCTTAAAATGGACAGAACAGGCCACTGGGTATATGGCGCGTCAGAAACTGAAGTGGACAACGATAGCGTGTGGGCAGTTAATCCGTTCAGCTTTACGCATGGCTTTATTGCGTGGGGCGAAGGTGAAGTGCTAGGTGAAAAAATGGTTAGTGTAACTGAGCCATTGCCACAAGTTGAGCCTGCGCCTGCCGCTGCTAAACGTGGCTGGGAAACGCAAGTGGGCTTCTCTCTCAAATGTATTGACGGTGAAGACAAAGGTGAAGAAGTACGTTACACAGTCACTAGTGTGGGCGGTAAACGCGCCGTACAAACATTAGCAGTCAATATCGCCAATCAGGTAGAAACAGACCAAACTAAGCCTGTGGCTGTAGTTTCGTTAAGCAAAGAGCATTATCAGCACAAAGCCTACGGGCGTATTTACACGCCAGTGTTTGACATTGTGCAGTGGATTAGTCTTGACGGCGAACCTTCAGAAGACACACCCCAAGAAGTCATCGAAGATGACGCGCCTGCCACCCGCCGCAGACGCGCATAACCGATAAGGAGAGGGCGGCTGAAAGGCCGCCTTTTTTTATGCCTATACTTTATATCGATTTTGAAACAAGAAGCGAATGTGATTTGCCTAAGCATGGCGTTTACAATTACGCGCAAGACCTGACTACTGACGTGCTGTGTATGTGCTACGCCTTTGATGATGAGGACGTGCAGACATGGGCGCCTGATATGCCGTTTCCTGACCGAGTGCGTAACTTTACGGGTCAGATACGAGCGCATAACGCCGCGTTTGAGCGTTTAATATTCTGGTACGTTCTACAGATAGATTTTAAACTTGAGCAGTTTTACTGCACCGCTGTGCAAGCACGGGCAAATTGCCTTCCGGGCAGTCTTGAGGATGTTGGTCGCGCTATCTCTAGCGAGATGCGCAAAGACCACCGTGGCAAAATGCTGGTCAAGCAGTGCTGCACTCCTCCTTTTAACACCAAGCTGTTGCCTGAGCTTATCGAGTATTGCCGTCAAGACGTAAGAACCATGCGAGCAGTGTCTACTGCACTGCGTCAGTTGACAAATGACGAGCTTGCAGACTATCACGTTAACGAGCGCATTAACGACGCAGGTGTTTTGGTGGACGTTGACTTGTGCCGTGCCGCTATGCGTTATGCCAGTGTCGAGCTTGAGGAAATCCAATCTCGCGTCGTGGAGCTAACTGATGGCGCAATTAAGTCTGTTCGTTCACCGAAGATGCGTGAGTGGGTACTTGAGCGTGTTGGTGAGTCTGCGCGGGCGCTAATGTGGAATGGTGAGAAGTATTCAATTGACAAAAGCGTTCGCGCTAATTTGTTGCTGATGGACGACCCTGAGCAGATACCACCGCACGTTGCGGAAGTTATCCAGTGCGCGGATGACCTGTGGGCGTCGTCTGTTGCGAAGTTTAATCGTCTGCTTTCCCTTGCAGATTTCGAAGACCATCGTGTGCGTGGCGCGTTTGTGTTCAACGGTGGGTCAGCGACTGGTCGAGCGTCGTCTTACGGTGCGCAGGTGCATAACTTCACGCGGAAATGCGCTAAAGAGCCTCAACGAGTGCGTGATGATATGGTTGATGGGCGTGATATCGTTCCGGTGCATGGTAAGCGTGTTACTGACGTTTTAAAGGGTATGCTTCGCCCTGCGCTGATGCCTGCTATTGGAAACGTGTTCGTGGTAGCAGATTGGGCAGGTATTGAAGCGCGTGTGACGCCGTGGGCGAGTTTGCAGCATGGCAGTGAAGATGTGCTTAACGTGTTTCGCAGTGGTGAGGATATTTACGTCCGTGCCGCTGCGGGTATCTTTAACCGTCCGATGGATATGATAACGCCTGACCAACGTCAAATTGGTAAGGTGGCTATTCTGTCGTGCGGCTATATGGGTGGTGCGGGTGCGTTTGGCGCGATGGGCAAAGCGTATGGCATCTCCTTACCTGAAGCGGAGGCTAAACGTACCGTTGACGCGTGGCGTCGCAGTAACTCATGGGCGGTGCAGTATTGGGGCGAGCTTGAGCGAGCGTATATGTGCGCCATGCGCCATAAGGGTCGTGAGTTTACCGCTGGTCGCGTGACGTATCTGTTTGATGGCGTTAATTTGTGGTATGCCCTGCCGTCTGGTCGGGTGCTGTGTTATCCGTCAGCATATATTGAAGACGGGTCGGTATCTTACGCTAAGGCGGCGTGGAAACCCGCTGCTGATGCAGTCGAATGGCCGCGAGCTAGGCTATGGGCTGGACTTGCTTGTGAGAATATTACACAGGCGATTGCAAATGATTTACTTCGTGACGCATTAGCGCGAATCGGGCATACTGTCGTGCTTCATGTTCACGACGAAATCGTGCTAGAAGTGAAAAAAGAAGACGCGGCGACAGCCGCGCAAGACTTGGAAACCGTGATGTGTAGCGCCCCTGCATGGGCAGAAGGTTTACCCTTAGCGGTTGGTGTATCAACATTAGAGAGATATGGAAAATGAATTTTATTACTTACTTGGAACGTATCGCGCCTGAAGGCGAAAGTATCCTTTTGGTCAAACAAATTGCTAAAGATAACGGTCAGTTTGCATGGCCTGCTTATCTTCCTTCTCGATACGACGGCAAAGGCGCGTGGTATGGCAATACCGCGTCGTTTATCACGTCACGTTTTAAAGATGGCAAACCGTCTGCGAGTGCGGGCAACTGCGAGTACGTTGCTTTTCTCGTGCTTGACGACATTGGCACCAAGAGTTTGCGTCCTCCTATCGAGCCGACATGGATAATGGAAACCTCACCGCAGAATTACCAGTGGGGGTACACGTTTGCTTTAGATGATATGCCCACTAAAGGTGAGTTTAGCGCCGCTATTAAAGCAATCGCTGACGCGGGCTATACTGACAGTGGCGCGATTAACCCCGTGCGTAATTTTCGCCTTCCTGCGTCAGTCAATTTGAAGCCTGACCGTGCGTCGTTCAAATCTATTCTCGTGGAGTTTCACCCTGAGCGTGAGTTTACGCTTGACCAAATTTGCTCGGCGCTTAACGTTCACCCGTCGGCGGCTGACACAGCGACAGTGCGCCCGATTGCTATTATCGACACAGGTAATGACGATGTGCTGGAATGGCTATCTTCTCGTGGTGACGTGATGGAGTCCGCTAACGCTGAAGGCTGGGTTGGGGTAGTTTGCCCTAACCACGTTGAGCATACAGACGGGCAGTTGATGGGCAGATACCACCCGCTTAACCGTGCCTACTGTTGCTTTCATGGGCATTGCTCGTTGTGGGACAGCCGTGCTTACCTCGCGTGGGTAGCTGAGATGGGCGGCCCTAAACACTCACATGGTCTTCGTGAAGAAATACTTGCAGAGGTCATGCACACCGCTATTGGCAAACTCGAACCGTCTGATATGTTCAGCACTGACGCGGCGGCGGCTATCATTGCAGAAGTCGAGCAGAAGGAAATCGCGCGGCTTGAGAAGGCGGAGTGGTATCAACGCTTTGCTTACGTCATGTCAGACGATTCCTATTTCGATTTGCAAAACCGTCGTGAATTCTCACGTCAGACGTTCAACGCCGTGTTTCGTCATGTGTCGTGCAAAAGTATTCACTCTGACCGCAAGATAGAGGCCGCCATGAGCTTTGACGAGAATCGTCAGGTGATGGGCGCTAGAGTGCTGGCAGGTATCACCTTTGCTGCTGGTGACTCGGTGATTGCTATGCGTGACGGTGAATTGTATGGCAACCGATGGCGTGACGCCCGCCCAGATTCATCTCGTGGCGGAAATTTGGGTGGTGATATATCCTTATGGCTTGACCACTGTAAATCGCTTGTTCCTGATGAGCGTGAGCTGGAACACATTTGGGATTACATGGCGTTTAAGGTGCAAAATCCACGCGTTAAGATTAACCACGCTATTCTTCACGCAGGTGGTCAAGGTATCGGTAAAGATACAATGTATGCCCCGTTCATTTACGCCGTGTGCGGTCCTCACCTGCGCAACTACTCACTCATGTCTACGGACACCATTCAATCTGCGTGGGGCTACCATTTAGAAGCTGAGATTATCGTCATTAACGAGCTTAAAGAAGCAGACAGCGCCGCCCGTCGGATGCTAGCCAACAAACTTAAGCCTGTCATTGCCGCACCACCTGAGATGCTATCCGTTAACCGCAAAGGCCTTGCACCATACAATCTTGTGAACCGCCTTGCCGTGCTTGCGTTCTCTAATGACCGTGTACCGTTGTCGCTTGAATCGGGCGACCGTCGGTGGTTTGCTACTTGGAGTACGGCGGAGCGTCTTACGCCGCAATCAGCTACCGCTATATGGAAATGGTTTAACGACGGCGGTGGATATGACCTTATTGCCAACTGGTTGTTCTTGCGTGATGTGTCTGCGTTCAACCCTGCTGCGCCTGCGCCGATGACAGACTTTAAGATGTCACTGGTGCAGAATGGTATGTCTGCGGTGGAGTCATCGCTTCTCGACATGATTACGGCTCGTATGGGTGAATTCGCTAACGGTGTGATTGCCTCTCCCTTTCAAGCTATTTGTGAGCGCGCCGCTATGTCGTTTGGCAGTAAGCAATTTCCACCTGCTGCTTTGTTTCATGCACTTGAAGAAGCTGGGTGGGCTGATATGGGAATGTGCAATTCGCGCTCGTCTAAGACTAAAAAACACATTTTCTGCGCACCTGAGTTTGCGCACATGAGCAAATCTAGCCTTCGCGATTTAGCAGAACAGAAACCTGTTGCAAAAGTTGTAGCGATTAAGTAGACTAGTTGCAACAATTCTCTCTAATTGTTAGTTCATGTGTTCCTCAATTATCGGCTCGGATGATTGGGGAATTTTTTAGCTATGAATAAAACGCCTTGAAAGATAGCAGAGTCCTTACTATAACTCTAAGCGCTTAGTGGTTATAGTATAATGCGCGAAAGCGGGGAAACCTCGGTAAAGCCGACAATTGCAAATCGATGTGTAATTGTTTGGAAGAAGTAACGGGCGTTTTATTGATAGTTAATGCGTAGGCTGATACGCAGCATCAACGCCGGCAATTATCATTTTCAAGAATTCAGAAAAAATTTTGTCATTTGGTTTCGTGGCAAAAATTTGCAAATCGTTTCGTGGCAAAAATTGAGCGTTCATTAGATTTGAAATCCTAACCCCTACCAGAATTGAAATCCTGAGCCTTCATATATACGCGTTTCATCACATTTACGCGTGATTTTACGCGCGCGCTTGTCATTGAATAGGGCGTTTTTATAGCCTTTATTGGCTTGTCATTAGCTGATTGAGTGATAGGTAATACTAGGGTATTGCTTTAAATTGTTTTGCAGTCTATAGGCCATTGTAGGCCGTTAAATGGCGGGCAATAAAAAAGGCCTATTAAGACTTTGCAATTGTTTGGGGCAATAAAAAAAGCGGCCTTTTGGCCGCTCTCTTGTTTAGTTTTCTAGTAGTATCGCTAATACAGCGAATTTAACTAGAATTAAAAATATTATTATCATGTCATTAGCCTATAAAATTTCAATTACCCAATCAGCTAGTTGTTCAGGCGTAAAAGAATCATAAAAGTCACGGTATGTCTTTATCATCTTTCAACCCCAAAAAATTGAAGTATTAAATACTGCACTTCTCTAACGTCGTTTAAATCGTCGCTACTTAAACCAAAATCTTCACAAAACAGTGTTTCGTTTAAATCGTCATAATACCATTCACAATTTAGACAATTTTCTAACTGTAAACGTAATTTTAACGCAACGTCTACGCCGTAAATGTCTTCTATTTTATTAATTGAATTTTTAATGTAGTCAATTGTATTCATATTATTAATTCCAGCTATCAACGTAAATTTTCACGCCTTGAATGATGATATAACACGACGCTACGTTAGAAAAACATGACGCATAAACGCGATATTCTTTGTTACCTACCAGTGCTTTTTTGCCGGTGTTTAGTTTTTTACCGTAACCGGTCGCAGTTTGCATTAACCCGCGCTCGTGGTACCACATAGGGGCGTCAATAAATTCTAGGTATATGGTTTTCATTTTGATAGCCTTATTTTTATTAGGTGCGAAATTACACCGCATAGCGCGCGACCTTAACCACGCGCTATACGCTGAAATTTTACACGTTCCACGCCTTGCAAGCGCGGCGGCTTAAATAATACTCCGCGCTACTATCTGATAGTTGATATTCTTTAAGCATAGCGCGTGCCTCCTTTATAGTGTCAAACGCGTCAACTGTTTCAAGGCAGCCCACGCTTTTACGTTGAATGTAAATCATAACGCAGCTCCTATTTTTGACGCGTCAAAACAAAATGAATACCCGCGGCCGTCTGCGCTGTCACCATATCGCATATTTTCAAGGTCCCATTCTAGTTTGTTTTTAATGACAAGCGCTTTTACAGCTTCAAAATGACAGTCAACGCCACTTAACTCGCTTGGATATGAAATAGTCGCTTGAAAGCCTTTGAAGCTACCATGAGCTGCGGTGTAGGCTTTAATTCTGCTACCACGTGAATTTGAAACGGGTAGATATTTAGTATGTATTGCAATCATTGTTATTTTCTCGCTATTGTTAGATGGTAGCGCGGTCAGCTCGCGACCGCGCGTCAGGTTAAATGAATCTGATTTTAAATTTTAAGTTATCAATTAATAATATTTCATTAGCGTGCAGCATTGCAGTCAACGTGTTGCTGATTGCTAATATTTCACTCGTTGTTACACGGTCAAAAGTAATTGTATTTTTATCGCTGTCAAACGCGGTAACAGATAAGTTTTGTGCAAGTAAAGCGGTGTATATAGCTAAAGTGTTCATGATGTTTTCTCTCTATGTTGTGGTTAGTGTAGGTAGTCAACATTAATGATGACTTGCAAAACATTATACAGCATCAAACAGTAATTGCAATACTTTTTGTTACAAACTGGTAATTTGTGGTTAGCGGTAGGTAATATGTAGTCAGTCTAAAGGGTGTTAGACTGACTACGCGCGAAGCCGCGCCTGTACTGAGCTGGGAGTGTTGTAGTCAGTTGTAGGTAGTATATTTTATATATAGTAAGAATTATATAATATACCATAATAAAAATAAGGTATATAATAATATATATAAAAGAGCGGCGGTAAAAGTATTACCTACAACTGACTACAATCGCGCAAACCCACGCCACCATTGGGCGGAGGCGTAGTCAGTCGGCTATGCTTTGACTGACTACGTATGCTTACGACTGACTACACTATCAGAGCAGACAGCAGACAGCAGACAGCAGACAGCAGACAGCAGACAGCAGACAGCAGACAGCAGACAGCAGACAGCAGGGCAGACAGCAGGGCAGACAGCAGGGCAGACAGCAGGGCAGACAGCAGGGCAGACACCTTGCAAGCCTTATAAATCAATGACCTACAATAACGTCAAATAATTGACACTTAGCCTTGGACCTCTGTAACCCGCGTATTCCGTGGTGTCCAGCGATAGGGGGGGAGGTTAAAATAAAAAATAAAGCGCAGGCGGGGAGGACTTGACAAGACGACTGGCGGGGGCATTATCTCCAACGTTTGCATTTTTCCTGTACTAATTGCATTTATCATATATACCGTCAAATAAATGACACAATGTCAAATAATTGACGCATAGGGGGGGCGTTCAATTCCGAAGGTGATGCAAAAGATTCACAGACAAAAAAGTCATTTCCATATATATTATAAATATTTTTTAACAAGCTAAGGATTCATGCGACCATGCAATCATTTCCATATTCACCAAGAGAGTTAAAAGTCACAGAGGCGCGTCTAAACGCCATTTACGACGCGTCAGCACTTGGGCTAAAGGGTGACAAGCTCGCCCTCGCTGCAGGGCTACTTCCAAGCGAGTATCGGCAGTTGTGCCAACTCGACCCAAACGTTGAGTTGATGACGATGAAGGGCGCTGCCGACGCAGAGGCGCAAATGGCACAGGTGTTAAAAGACGCGGCGCTAGGGGGTGATACAAAGGCGGCGTTAGCTATCCTTCAAAACGTGCATGGGTGGGCAAGCGCTAAAGAGCAGAACAGAGTGGCGTTCGGTATCACTAACGCGGACGGCACAGCGGCAAGCCTTGTTATCGGGTGGGAATCATGAAGGTTGTCATCCCCTACAAACCAAGAGATGTGTTTAAGCCGCTACACGCGAGAAAAGAAAGATGGGCGGTTGTGGTCGCTCACAGAAGGGCGGGCAAGTCGGTAGCGTGTATTAACGAATTGATAAAGTGTGCTTGCACAGACACTAGTGGAGATGGTAGGTATGCCTACATCTGCCCATACTACTCACAGGCAAAACAAGTTATTTGGGACTACTGTAAGACGTTTACAAAACCCATACCCAACATAAAGGTGAACGAAAGTGAATTACGACTCGATTTTCCAAACGGGGCGCGTATTCAGTTATTTGGTGCTGACAATCCTGACAGGCTGCGCGGTCTTTACTTTGACGGGATTATTGCTGACGAGTATGGCGATTGGAAGTCAACTGTATGGCCGTATGTTATCCGTCCTGCGCTGGCTGACCGCAAAGGGTGGGCAATAATTATTGGAACGCCAAAGGGTAAGAATAGCTTTTACGAACGCTTTGAAGCGGGCAAGCAAGACAAGGACTGCTTTACCTTGCTGCTGACCGCATCTAATTCGGGAATTCTTGACCAAGAAGAAATTGACGCGCTGAGAAAGGAGTTGTCGGAGGACGCATGGCTACAAGAGATGGAGTGCAACTTCGACGCGGCGATACCGGGGGCTATTTACGGCAGAGAAATGTACGAAGTGGGGCAATCGGGTAGGGTACGGCCTTGCTACGACCGCAAACTCAAGACGTATGCAGCTATCGATTTGGGGTGGAGCGACGACACGGCGATTTGGTGGTTTCAGGTGGCGGGCAAAGAGCTTAGGTTTATTGACTGCTACAGCAACAGCGGAATGCCTATCGCGCACTATCATGACATTTTGCAAAGTAAAGGCTATGATTATGGCGAATGGCTATATTTGCCGCACGACGCAAAAGCTAAATCATTGCAAACGGGCAGAAGTATTGAGGAGCAATTTCGCTCACTTGGGTGGTCACCTAGAATTGTCCCAAATATATCACTTATGGACGGAATACAAGCCGCTAGGTTATCATTAGCAAACTGTTGGTTTGACCCAAGCTGCAAAGAAGGAATGGAAGCGCTAACACAGTACCAAAGAGAGTATAATGTGGACAAAAAGGTATTTAATGAACGCCCCAAACACGATTGGACATCTCACTTTGCTGATGCTTTCCGGTACGCGTGTCTTGCATGGCGTGAACAACGACCAGACGCAGCGCCAAAACCCAAAGCAAAATTCTGGGAAGACCAGTCCTTAGAGGAGTTGTGGGAACACAGCTCGAAACGTAGAGGTAGACGAATATAATGAGTGACAAACTATCAGCACAGCCTTGGCACGACGAAATATCGCGCTACCAAGAAGAATATAGAAAGTGGACGGAGCGCGGCGAAAAGATTATCAAGCGCTACCGCGACGAGCGCAAAGACGCAGAGCAAGCGGACGCACGATTTAATATTCTTTGGTCTAACGTACAGACACTAAAACCTGCCATTTACGCAAAACCACCCAATCCTGATATTTCAAGACGTTTTGACGATAAAAACGACGCCGGCAGAGTAGCGGCGATGATTTTAGAGCGCGTTCTTGACTTTGAGATTAAGGAATACCCTGATTTTCACGATACGCTGTCTTGCGTGGTGGATGATAGGCTTCTTCCGGGCAGAGGCGTGGCGTGGCTACGCTATGAGCCTAAGATTGAAGAATTTGAGCCTTCAATTACCAATTATGCGGAGATAGGCGGGGAAGAATACTCACCTGAACGCACACTGGACGAAGAAAACGGGCTGGCGCAGACGGAAGTCTACGAACACGTTGTGTCTGAAACAACACCGGTGGATTATGTCTATTGGCAGGACTTTGCGCATCTACCTGCTCGGACATGGGACGAGGTGACATGGGTGGCACGACGCGTCTATATGACGTTAGACGAGGGGGTAGACCGCTTTGGCGACATCTTTGAGAAAGTTCCGTTAACTAACACGTCAAATCGTAAAGACGGCGACAAAGAAACTACTAAAGCCGATAAAAAGGCAGAAATCTGGGAAATTTGGTCAAAAGCAGAAAAATGCGTCTATTGGATAGCGGAGCAGTACGATGTCATTTTAGACCACAGAGATGACCCACTAGAGCTTTCAAACTTCTTTCCCTGCCCTAAACCTTACTTTGCCACTACATCGACAGGGACGCTGATTCCTGTAGCAGATTTTCTACTCTATCAAGACCAAGCAGACGAGATTGACGAGCTAACAGGTCGAATCAAGCATTTGACCAAAGCGCTTAAAGTCATGGGCATCTACGCGGCGGACGAGCCTGCGATTGAACGCTTGATGAAAGAAGGTAACGATGGGGTGCTTGTCCCTGTCAAAAACTGGGCGGCGTTTGTTGAAAAAGGCGGACTGCAAGGCGCTGTGCAATTTATGCCACTTGGCGACGTTGCGTCTGCGTTGCAACAGCTATATCAAGCGCGTGAGTCATGTAAGCAAATCATTTACGAAACAACTGGCCTGTCCGACATCATGCGTGGCGCGTCGGTAGCGAGTGAAACCGCGACAGCACAGCAAATTAAGAGTCAGTTTGCATCACTACGTCTTGGCAACATGAAAGACGGGCTGTATCGCTTTGCGCGTGAAATCCTGCGCATGAAGTCAGAGATTATCTGTTCAAAATACCAACCACAGACATTAGTTGAAGTGTCAGGCATTATGAATACGCCTGACGCGCAATTTGTAGAGCAAGCGATTCAACTGCTTAAAAACGAACCTGCTAGGGTTTTCAATATTGATATTGAAACCGATACGCTAGTTGAGCTTGATAAGCAGACTGAAAAGCAAAACCGCATGGAATTTTTGACAGCGGTAAGCGGCTTTATTAAAGACGGCATTGGCGCGGTTAAAGAAGACCCTGCAATGGCGCCGTTAGTTGGAGAGCTATTGCTTTATGGTGTTCGTGGGTTTAAAGCGGGCAGAGAACTTGAAGGTGTCCTTGAGCAGTTTGTTGACCAAGCGGCTAAAAAAGCAGCAGGACCGCAACCACCGAGCAAAGACGAACAGCGTACACAAGCAGAGGCGCAAATTGCCCAAATGAAGATGCAAGCACAACAGCAATCAGAACAAGCGACAATGCAGCTTGAACAAGTGAAACTTCAAGCTAGCAATCAACTTGAACAAGCTAAACTCGAATTTGATAAGTGGAAAACACAGCTTGATAATGATACAAAGATTACCATTGCGCAGATACAAGCTCAAAACAGTATGAAGCAACACGTTTTAAGTTTAAATGCAGGTAAAGAAGATTCAATGACAGAACTTGATGAAACTGGAAACCCACAGTTGAATAGCGTATTATCAACATCACTAAACAATGTCATTGAAAACGTAAATATGAACATGACGCAAATGATGACACTTGCAAACCAACAGAACCAAGCATTACTCGACAGAATGTCTGAAATGCACAACCAAGTAACTCGACCAAAACAAGTTGTTCGAGATGCTAACGGCAGAATTATAGGAGTCAAATAAATGGCAGTTTCACTTAATACCACATTGCGCAATTCCCGCGCGGACGCAATTACTACTTTTGCTGGCAACGGCGCAAAACTTAGAATCTATACCTCTGGGGCGACACAATTAGCGGAATGTGTTTGCGGTACACCGTTTGCTGGCGCAGCGTCTGGCGGTGTGCTTACGCTAAGCTCAATCACTGCTGGAACAGCAGGTGCAACAGGTACCGCCGATAACGCAAGTATTTATAAATCTGACGGTACAACGCTTATTATTTCAGGGCTTACAGTTGGAACGTCAGGAAGTAATATTAATTTGTCTAGCGTTGCTATTACAACTGGCGACAGCGTGGCAATTTCTTCAGCTACGATTACAGAAGGTAATGCGTAATGACTTTAGTTTTAGCGGATAGAGTTAAGGAAACGACAACTTCTACAGGCACTACCGCTATTACTTTAGCGGGAGCGGCGACAGGATACCAATCGTTTTCTGCTGCGGTAGGAAATGGAAATACCACTTACTACACCATTGCAGACCAGACAGGCGCAAATTGGGAGGTAGGAATTGGCACTTACGCAAGCTCTGGTAACACACTTGCCAGAACCACCGTATTGGCATCTAGCAACGCTGGCAGTTTAGTCACATTTACATCAGGTACTAAAGACGTATTTGTAACGCTACCTGCTGAACGTGCTATTCCAGTTACAACATTACAAGTATTAAATCATTCATCATCGGTGATTCAAGTTGCGTTAGCAAACGGGTATCTTCCTGTGTTGAATCATTCAGGGTCAACAATTAACGTGAGCGTGAGCTAATGACAGCACGATACCCTCTAGTCCTAAACGGGACAGCTATTCAAGAATTACAAACAGGCGACACCGTAACCGGTTTAGCTGCATCTGGCGCAAATAGTGATATTACTTCGCTTTCTGGTTTGACAACGGCATTAACAGTAGCACAAGGCGGTACAGGAGCGACAACACTAACCGGATTGTTAAAAGGGAACGGCACAAGTGCTTTTACAGCCGCGACTGCTGGCACAGACTACGTTGCTATTGGCGGGGCATTAGGTACGCCTTCGAGTGGTACGTTAACAAATTGCACATTTCCAACGCTTAACCAAAACACCACAGGTACAGCAGGTAATTTATCGGGTACACCTACACTACCTTCTAATATTACGCTCAGCGCGTCAACACTAGGTGGCAATTTAACGGGCGGTGACTATTCACTGACTCGGACAATGTATAAAGATACAGGCTGGGTCTACTACAATAGCACTACCACAGCAGCTTTAGACTACACCAACGGCTCTCAGCAACGCTGGGCGCCAACGGCTTCAAGCAGTCCTACGCTAACAATTTCAAACTGGCCGCCATCGGGTAACTTAGGTGAGCTTTTAATTGAAGGAGTTAACTTAGGCGCAGCAGGTACAATCACATGGCCGACTATTAACTGGATTACGTCTACAGGTGCAACAACGACTACGTTTGCTTCTAACGGTGTAACTTTGCAAACCTCCGGTACAGACTGGTGCTTACTTTGGACTCGCGATGCGGGTACAACCATTTATGGGAAGTTTGTGCGATGAGTATGTTATCTAGGTTTGCTACGCTTGGTGGTGGCGGAGACCCTTATTGGAATAATGTATCTTTTTTACTTGTAGGTAATGGTGCAAATGGGACTAATACAAACATTAAAGATTCTTCTAGTAATAGCATAACGATAACAAATACAGGAAGTACAGTAATTAGTACAGCGGTAAGTCCTCCGGCAGTGTCTAATGCGGGTAGCGGAACAGTTTATTTTAATGGTACAACCCAGTATCTATCACTAGCAACTAATTCGGTATTAGCGTTAGGTACCGGTGATTTTACCGTTGAATATTGGGTTTATCATACTTCGTTTTACAATTATATTGCAGTATTATCTGCACCTAGAAGCGCCAATGGATTTAATACTGGGACACAAGGAGCCGCGCAAATCGTTTGGTATGCGAATGGGTCTGAAAGAGTACGCGGTACAACTGCAATGGCAGCTAACACTTGGAATCATGTAGCATTTGTTAGGTATAACGGTACGTTAAAAGGTTATTTGAACGGCGTTCAAAATGGTACAACTTATGCTGATTCTATCAATTATTCTCAGAATATACATACAATCGGATGTCTAGATGGCACAGGAGAATTTTTTACTGGGTACTTATACGACCTAAGAATCACTAAAGGTGTTGCGCGATACACAGCAGATTACACCCCACCTCCATTCCCACCAACGGCAGCATTCCCAACCTCATAGGATAAAAAAAAAAATGAAAATAGCCATAATTGAAAATAACCAAATCCTATCTTACGGTGAGCATACAGAGGTGTTTCCTAATGTATCATTTCCACCAGAAGGTCTTGATTTAATGTGGGCGCAAGAGCGCAATGCGTATCAGATACAGTCTGATAAAGCACATTTACAAACAGAAAAACTCACTTCAGTTGAGCCATATATTGAGAATGGCGTAGTGTTTGATGTGATTGTTGAAGCTAAAACACAAGATGAGCTAGATGCTGAGAAAACACAAAAAGCCAATGAAGTACGCTATAAACGCAATATGCTACTCACACAGTCAGATTGGACACAATTAGCTGATGCGCCAGTTGATAATTTAGCGTGGGCGGTTTATAGACAATCACTGCGTGACATTACCTTGCAAGCAGGGTTTCCTTTTACTGTAGACTTTCCAGTAGCGCCGTAAGATTATGTTTGGACATAATCCTTTTGCTGACAGTCCTTTTGCAGCGCTTCCAACGCAAGGAGGCGGCGGCACAAGCATTACTGGAACGTTAGCTGTTACGTTAGATGATATTATTGTTGCAAGCGTTGGAACAATAGCACATAACGGGATTTTAACTGCCACATTAGATGACATTTCTTTTGCCGGCACGGGGGCTGACACTCACACAGGAAGTCTGACTGTTTCGCTAGATGATATTGCGGTTGCAGCATCGGGGATAGTTAAACACAACGGCACATTAGCGCTTACATTAGACGACATTATCTTTGATGCTCGCGGCGTTGGCAGAATTACTGGAACAATGGCGTTAACGCTTGAAAGCGTAACTTTCTTAGCGGCAGGCGCTGACGTTCATGCAGGCTCGTTAGCGGTCACTTTAGAAGATATTATTTTCTTGGCTAATCAAGAGCCAGAGCCTATTGCTTTGCCTTCTAAGGGTGGCATAAAGGCTAAAAAGAAAGAATATAAAAACAACAGCGCCGACGTTAAAAAAGCAATCGAAGATGCTGTTGAAGCAGTAACGGGAGAACCTAAGCCAAAGGTTAAGGCGGCACCTAAAGTTGAAGAAAAGCCTGTTACTTTTGTTGAGGATTATGAAGCAATCCTCCGCATGGAAACTGAGAAAGCTGCACTAGAGCTTGCTATCGCGCAAATGCTTGAAGACGAGCGTGACGACGAAGAAGCCATACTTTTACTATTATGATTGGAGATTAAAATGGGGTACGAAATTATATCCGCTGTCAGTAGCACTGGTGTTCCAGTCGCTGCAAGAGCCGACGGCAACGTTGTAGGCATAAGCACCAACGGTACACGCGCCACTTTTCGATATGTTGCGCAGGACATTACACCTGTGGCAACCGCTACAGACGTGCTTGTAATATCTGGGTCTACAACAAAAATTATTCGCGTGACAAAAGTGGAGATTGTGGGTACGGCTACGACAGCATCCATATATGACCATTACATTATTAAGCGCACCGTTGCTAACACCGCAGGTACATCAACTAACGTGACCGCTGCACAGGCAGATTCAGCCGATGACGCGCAAACAGCAACATTAAAACTCTATACTGCAAACCCTTCAGCCTTAGGCACTGGCATTGCAATAGAAGCCCATAAAACGTACTTATCCGCTAGCGCAACGCCGGGCGCGGCAGCACTGCCGACATCTTACGAGTTTGGCGTTCGTAATGACAAAGCTATCGTTCTTAGAGGCACTTCAGAGTCTTTAGCAATTAATTTTAACGGGCAAGCCGTACCAACTGGCGCTAGTTTGTATCTAGGAATTGAGTGGACAGAGGATGTTGCGTAATGCCGCTGTACGAAGTCACTTGCAAGAAATGCGGCGCATCGCAAGATATTTTTAGAAAACTGGCAGATTACGACAATTTGCCACAGTGTTGCGATACGATAATGACGCGAGTTATTTCAGCGTCGTTTGTCCATGCTGAGTTTGCCCCTTATAGGTCACAAATTGATGGCAGTATGATTACTGACAGAGGACAGCATCGTAGGCATTTAAAGAACAATGGGTGCAGTGAAGTCGGTAACGAGGACATGACACCCAAAGTAGACCATTTTGCGCAAAAGCGTAAAAAAGAAACGTTGCGACAAGAAATTGCCGCAAGAATAAACTAACTAAGGACTCCAAATGAGCGAAGAAACGACAACTGAAGACTCAGTTGAAGAAGTTGCAGTAGAAGAAGAAAGTCAATCTACTCATGATATTATTGGGCGTGAGCTGGATAAACTTGAAGAATCAACATCTACAAGCGAACCTGAAGAAACCGTAAAAGAAGAAGTAAAAACACCGCCTCCTGAACGTTCTCCGTGGAAATCATGGAAAGCCGAAGCGGCAGCCGAGTTAGAAAAGTTGCCAGAAACTGTACAGAAGCATATCATAGAGCGTGAAGAACAGTTCCACAGAGGGATAGAGCAGTATAAATCAGCGGCTAACTTTGCTAAAACCATTGATAAGTCGATTGCCCCATATAAAAATTATTTAGAAGAAATGCAAGTTGCGCCAGACGTCGCATTTTTCAATCTTCTAAAAACAGAACACACGCTTCGCCGAGGGTCATACCAAGAAAAAGCGGAAATGCTAATGAAATTAGCGCATGATTATCAAATCGATATGGCTCAGCTAGCCGGCTTGCCATACGACCCAACCATGCACAATCTTAAGGCGCAGCTAGACGAGAAAGAACGACAACTGCGAGAGGCTTCGGAATTTAGACAAAGTCACGAAGACGCTCAAATTCAATCTAAAATTTCGGATTTTGCGCAACGTCATGAGTATTTTACCGAGGTGCAGTCAACGATGGCAGACCTGCTAGAACGTGGACTTGCAAACGACTTGGACGATGCTTATGAGAAAGCATTGCGGTTAAACGATAATACGTTTCAAAAAGTCTATGCTCAACAGCAAGGCGGCGGGAATCGTCAAAATTTAACGCAGGCAGACCAAGCTGCAAAAGCAGCAAAGGCAGCAGCGGTATCGGTTAAAGGTTCACCTGCGGGCGCGAACCGAACAGTTATCCCTGCAACTACTGAAGATGCCGTTAGACAGGCGATGCGCCTTCACGGTTTTTAAATTTTACGAGGATTAAGCAATGGCATTTGCAAACAGCGCGATTAGTGACATTATCGCAACCACCATCGAAAGCCGTACCAAATCGGCTCAAGATAACTTAACAAACAACAACGCGTTATTACTTCGTTTGAAAGAACGCGGTAACGTAAAAACAATCAGCGGTGGTTCAACCATCTTGCAAGAATTGTTTTATAACGACCCTGCAACCAACTATGCGTCAAGCTATAGTGGTTACGAAACAATCAATATTTCACCTGATTCGCCAATCAGTGCTGCGCAGTTCAATTTAAAGCATTACGCAGACGCTGTAACCATCTCAGGCCCTGAAATGTTAGCTAACAGCGGCAAAGAAGCAATGATTGAATTGCTTGCGACCCGTGTTGAAATTGCTGAAGCAAGACTTAACAACAAAATCGACATCGATTTACATGGTGACGGAACAGGCAACGCAGGTAAAAACTTAGTTGGTTTAGCGGCTATGATTAGCACTTCACCCTCTACAGGCACTTACGGCGGTATTGACCGTGCTACTTGGACTTTCTGGCGCAATGGCGCGTACACTTCAACTGGTTTGACTTCAGCCGCTGCTACAGCAGCTAACATTCAAAACAGCATGAACACAGTAGCGTTATCAGTTGTTCGTGGTACAGACCATGTTGATTTAATTTATGCAGGCTCAACCGCTTATTCGCTTTACTTAGCGTCTTTGCAGGCAATCCAACGTATCACTGACGATAAATTAGGCGCGGCAGGTTTCTCTGCGTTGAAATTCTACGGCGGCGCTGGCTCTGCTGACGTTGTACTTGGTGGCGGTATCGGTGGTAACCAAACTGCAACTCGTATGGACTTTATTAACACAAAATATGTGTATTTCCGTCCTCACAAAGACCGTAATTTCGTGCCAATCGGCGGCGACCGTCAAGCAGTTAACCAAGACGCGATTGTTCGCTTAATGGGCTTCTCTGGCGCGTTAACCTGTTCTGGTGCGCAATTCAACGCAACATTCAGCACAACCTAGGAGGCATTCATGGCTTATAACATTACAACCCCCTTAGCGGGTTTTCAAGGTATTGCGATTACTGATACCACACAAAATCATGCGTTAGGCACTATCGTTACTGCGGTAGACCCAACTTACGGCGCTGGCGAATTCATTTATTTGAAAGGCGTTGCATCAACTGTTGTTGGCTCATTAGTTGATTATGACTCTTACTTAGCTACAACTGCATTAGCACCTGCTACTGGCGGTGTTGGCTCAGTTGCTGTAGCAATGTCAGCTAACGTGGCGTCACAGTACGGTTGGTATCAAATTTCTGGTATTGCGGCTGTTAAAGCACCGAATGCAATGACTGCTGGCGCTGACGTTTATGCGTTAGCTGCAACTCCGGGCAGCGTTGACGATGCTCAAGTAAACGGTGAGCAAATCTTAAATGCTAAAGTATCTACCACAACAGGTACACCTAGCTCTGGCTTGGCGTTGATTCAAATCAACCGTCCATTCCACCAAGGTCAAGTAGTATAATTTTTAAGGCGGTAAACTAGACGGCTTACCGCCAACTTTCTAGGATTAAATATGAGCGAAAAAATTTCTTACGTCGGCGACACCGGCGGCGATGCTTACTTAGACGTTTCTTTCTACATTGGAACGCACGATGGGCAAGAATACGACTTTATCCGAATCAATGTCCCCGGCGACAAATCGCTTGCGATTGATACAATTGCCGATGACAACCATAAAGCCCGTTTTGCACGGCAATGGCAAGCCTATAAAGGCTTAAAAGATATTAAAGGTACGCCAATGGAGGAGTGGCCAGAAATTGCCGAAACGCTCCGCATTGAGCTAGCCTACCAAGGGTTTAGATATATTGAACAAGTTGCAGGCGCACCTGACAGTGCGTTTCTTCGCATTATGGGCGGCACTCAACTTCGCAATAAAGCACAAGCCTTTTTAAATCGTGGTAAAATAGACGCTGACGAGCTAATTAAAGCTCAGACTGACCAAATTGCAGAGCTTCAAGCGCAAATGAAAATTTTGATGGACGCACAACCACCTGAAGTCAAAAGAGTTAGAACCGTTAAGGAATAAAACGCATGGCAAACCTACTTACGAATGTTCAAGATGTCTGTTTAGAAATAGGTTTGCCTGTCCCCACGCAAGTGGCGACGTCAACAGACCCTCAAGTGCTTCAAATTCAAGCGCTGATGAATCGTACAGGCGACACGCTGTCCACTGAACGTGACTGGCAAGCGCTAGCGGCAGAGTACCGTTTTGAAACGGTTTACTATCAATATACGGGCGACGTTACTGAAGGCTCAACAACCATCACTAATTTGTCGTCAGTAACAGGGTTATCAACTGATTTTATGGCTATTGGCGAAGGATTGTCACAAGACACTTTTGTCACTTTTGTTGGTACGACAACGGCTACAACTTCTATTCCTGCTACTGCCACTGCAACAGGCATTACCATTACGTTTAGCCAAGCTAAGTACGCGATGCCTAGCGATTACGCTCGCATGGTAGACAAAACTCAATACAACAAATCAAACCGTTGGTCGATTATTGGGCCCAAAGACGCCCAAGAATGGCAATGGCTTAAAGCAAGCTATGTCACGACAGGCCCTCGTATGCGCTTTAGAATGATGGGTAACAAATTCACTATCTGGCCTGCACCTACCGCAGTGCTAGTAATGGGCTTTGAATACGTTTCTAACGCATGGGTTGTGGCGGCTGATGGAACGCCCAAATCACGCCTAACGGTTGATACAGATACAACGCTATTCCCAGACCGCGTAATGGTGCTAGGCACAAAACTTAAGCTATTTGAGATTAAAGGCTTTGACACCACCGCAGTGCTTCAGGATTACACCCGTGAGCTGGAGAAATGGAAAGCAGCAGAGAGCGGCGCAGATACGCTGTCCCTCGCGCCACGCTATCCAAATATACTACTCACCCAGAACAATATACCGGATACGGGTTATGGAAACACTACATCGTAAAGATACGGTTTTTCGTATCCTAAATAGGTAACTAAATGCTACGTCCTAAACGCCAAACTTCAGGTACCGTCACTGTCACCGCGCCAATCGGCGGGTGGAATGCGGTCAATCAATTAGCCGCAATGTCGCCTAATGAGGCGGTCATCATCGATAACTGGTTTTGTTTGCCTACTGAATTGCAGTCACGCAAAGGCTACACAATGTGGCAGCAAAATATCACCGGAAATATTGAGTCTTTTATTACTTATGACGGTCAAAATGGTAGCTCACATATTTTTGCTGTAGCGGATGATGAAGGTGATTGCAGTGTTTGGAATGTAACAACGGTATATCAAGACCCGACGGGACATATCACCGTCGCAACGGAAGTTGTGACAGGACTATCTAACGCTCGATGGTATTTTGGTCAAGTATCAACGTCAGGCGGTACATTTACGCTTGCCGTAAACGGCGAAGATTATATGCTTCTCTATAACGGCACAACATGGCAACAAGTGACAGGCGTATCAACGCCTTACGCTATTACAGGCGTTGACACAAGCCTACTTGTTGGCGTTTTAGTGCATCATCGCAGAGCATGGTTTGTCCAGAAAGACAGCATGAAATGTTGGTATTTAGCCACTGATGCCATTGCTGGCGCAGCCACATCTTTTGACTTCGCGCCATTGTTTATCAATGGGGGCAGTATCGCTAAGATTGAAACATGGACGCTGGACGCCGGTAACGGTATGGATGACTATTTTGTCGTCATTACTACGGTAGGTGAGATTGCCGTCTATAGCGGAACAAACCCTGCGTCAGCCGATACATGGTCACTTAATGGCGTGTATTATGGTGGTTCACCCGTAGGGCGTAGTTGCACAATTAAGTTCGGGGGCGACATATTACTGCTAAACAAAGATGGTCTAGTTCCTTTGTCACAGTGGTTAATGTCTAGCCGTGTTAACGTCAAAACGTCTATCACAAACAAAATACAAAAACGTATTACTGATGCAACCGTAGCGTATGCAGGAAATTACGGTTGGCAAGTCGTGTTAAGCCCACCTAATAATATGCTGTTTATTAACGTACCAATCAGTTCAACGCAGTTTGACCAATACGTCATGAACACCATTAGCGGGTCATGGTCACGTTTTACAGGCGTTAATGCTACCTGTTGGGCGTTTGTTAACAACGTAATGTATTTCGGACAAGGCGGCAAAGTCTTTAAATTTTGGGATGGTCCAACTGATGATGGCGAAGTCATCAATACCGACCTTTTACCTGCTTTTTCTGCCTTTGGCAGTCAAAGTCAGATTAAGCGTTGGACGATGGCTAAAGTGTCAATGGGCTACGATTATGCGTTTGCGTTTTCAGGTCAAATTAACCTTAACTTTGATTTAACATCTCAACCGCCGCAGCCGTACAATTTGCTATCCACGACTGCCGGTATTTGGGATGCAGGTGTTTGGGATACGTCAACATGGGGTGGCGATATTAAGCCTTTCTCTCGTTGGCAAATGGCGTCGGGCATGGGCTATTACGGCACGTTTAGAATCAGAACATCAAGTAAAACGTCTGATATTCGCTACTATGCAACAGACTATGTATTTGAAGGCGGAGGCGTACTATAATGGAGTACACTTACAGCATAGAAAAGTTCCACGATATTTGGCAAGAATTTGAGCCGTTATTTCGGGCACATTACAGCGAAATGCTTGAGCGTTTAGCAAAACAAGATATAGAATTTTCGCCGTTTAACTGGCGACTTGATGAATACTTGAAAGCTAGTCATGCGGGGTATTTAATCATGTATGTTGCGCGGTTAGATGGCAAACCAGTAGGGCATTGCGCGGTTTATATAACAAACGATATGCACAATATGGATTTAATAGCGCAAGAAGATGCGCTTTACATTACAAAAGAACACCGAAAAGGCATTGGTAAGAATTTAGTAAAGTTTGGGCTGCTTGACCTGCGCAACCGTGGAGTGAAACGTCTAAATGTTAGCGCAATGACCGATTTGCGCGTTGCAAAGTTGTGGGAGCGAATGGGCTTTAAACACACTTGCGCAAACATGACATACACATTTTAAAGAGGAAATAACTTATGTGCGCACCTTCAGCACCTCCAGCGCCAGACTATAAATTAGCCGCGCAACAAACGGCAGCAGGGAATCAAAACGCGGCTATCGCAGCGCAATATGGCAACATGACCAATCAAGTTGGCCCACAGCAATTTACTTATGATGCAGAAACAGGAGCGTACTCGCCTACTGGCACATCAACTGGCGTAACTTATACAAACCCTGCAAAACCTGATTCTCAAGGTAGTATGCCTTTTGATATGACGTCTTTAACGCAAGCGCAAAAAGACGCGTATTATGCTGGAAAAGGGCTACCTAAAAACTTTGTTAAAACGTATGACCCTCAGCAATGGAATCAAACTCAAACATTAGGCGCTAACGACCAACAGTTATTTAACCAAAGCCAAGCTACGCAGCTAGGTTTATCGAACATGGCGTTAACAGGTCTTGATAAAGTTAAACAAGCCATTTCGCAAGGGGTTGCGCCAGAGATTGCAATTCAAGGCGGGCCTGCAAATACTGCTGACCGCATGACGACAAACGTTAATGCGCCTGACTTTGTTGGCGGTGGATTAGATACCTCCGGTTTGCAGGGCAGCGTAGGTAATGCCGGTCAAATGAGAACGTCTATTGGCCCCGTAAACGGGGTAGAGCAATATGTTGTAGATAATAACGGGGATAGAATTTTAACGCAATCCGGCGCTAATCAGCAGGCTAGTGGTCTTGGAGCGGGGCTAAACAACTCAGCTAAAATTCAAACTAACTTAGGGCTAGACCCGACGCTACTTAACCAGCAAGCAACAGACGCGCTTTACAAAGCAAATACGCAATACCTAGACCCACAGTTTGCGCAAAGCCAAGCAAAGATGGAAAGCCAATTGGCTAACCAAGGCATTACGCGCGGTAGTGAAGCGTATAACAACGCAATGTTTAACTTTAACAATCAAAAGCAACAAGCGTACACGGACGCTCGAAATCAAGCGATTGGGCAAGGTACGGCGGCGGCGCAAGGGTTGTTTGGTATGGGGCTTCAAGGCGCTCAATTTGGCAATACATCACTTGGTCAACAGTTTGGTCAAAACGTTACCGCGCAACAATTAGCTAACGCTTCAGCAGGGCAAAACAACGCCAACGCACAAACTAATATGGGGCTTACTAACGCCGCATTAGGGCAACAATTTGGTCAAAATGTCACCTCAGCTAACTTTGCTAACGCGGCGCAACAACAAGCGTACAACCAAGCACAAGGTAATGCACAATTTCAAAATGCCGCGCAAGCACAACAATACGGACAAAATTTGTCTGATATGCAGGCGCAAAACACAGCCGTTGGTCAACGCTTTGGTATGGACACATCCAACCAAGCGTCAACAAATAACGCGCAAACGCAGCAATATAACGCTGCTATGGCTAACGCTAACTTAAATAACCAGCAGCTTTCACAATTATATAATCAGCAATTGCAAAGCGGGCAAATGAGTAACGCGGCAAGTAATCAGCAACTTGCGCAGAATCAAGCGGTTCAACAGAATCCACTTAATATTTTGCAAGCGCTAAGAACAGGCGCTCAACTTAATACGGCTAATTTACCTGCGGTTGGCGTATCTCAGCCCGGACAGCTAGCTAACTGGCAAGGCGCGGATATGTTAGGCGCGGCTACTGCGCAAGGTCAATACGACCAGAGCGTATATAATGCACAAGCGGCGGCTAATGCGCAAATGATGAGCGCAGGGATTGGCGCAGCGGGAGCGCTTGGTGGCGCGGGCATTAAAGCGGCGTCTGACAGAAGGCTTAAAAAGAACATTAAACGTATAGGTACGCACGTTCTTGGCATTGGGCTTTACACATGGGATTACTTGTGGGGTGAGCCGTTTGCTGGCGTTATGGCGGACGAAGTGGAACAAGTCATGCCAGAAGCTATCGTTATGCACCCAAGTGGGTTTAAAATGGTTAATTATTCAATGCTGGGGTTAGTGTAATGATGTTAGGTGAAGACCAACACGCAGCGCTGGTGGCTGCACTTAGAAACCAACCGCAATACCCGCGAGGTAATGCCGCGCCGTCAGCGCAATCCATAATGCAGAACGCGGAAGCGCTTGGTAAAGGTTATCAGGCTATTAAAGAAGCTGGCAAAAGCGATGCACAGCAGTACGCTGATGAATTTGGTCAATATGACCCTCAATTTGCGGCGATGCAAGCAAAAACACCTGACGAGGGTAGCTTTATGAACGGTTTGCAAAACAAATGGAATGGGCTATTTGGAGGTGCGAGTGGCTAGTTTATATGATGAAAAAGTGCTTGGCGCTAAAGATAGAATTGCTTTAGCTCGTAAGTTACAAGAACAAAGCGCTAATCAACAAGCAGGTCAAATGGTTAGCGGATGGTACGTTCCTAATACTGGTGGAGCCGCGCTTGGCGCGTTGCAAAATATCATTGGTGCATATCAAGAAAGCGGCGCTAAAGAAGATTTAGATAAAGCAGAGCGTGAAAAAACGGCTGCTACTATGCGAATGTTTAACTCAGCAGGTATTCGTGTGCCTGAAGAAATGGCATTGCAAGCTGGAACACCTGAGCAAAAACCTTCTTGGTGGGATAAAACGTCGGCATTTGTTACAGGTGGAGAACAACCTCAAACCGTACCTGCCAAACCGTTAGAGCAAAATGTTGCTCAAAATGTGTCGCCTGACCAATTTGAACAACTTGCGCCTGCAATGGCGTTAACGTCGCCAGAGCTTGCGCCTGTGATAACATCTGTTGCTAATAACAGATACACTAGGTCTACTCAAAAAGAGCTTGCGGAAGCGCTTAGAACGGATAAACGCGAACAATTTGATATATCTGAAGAAGGTAGAAACGAAAGAGCAAAAGAATCTAACGCGCTTCGTGAAACGCTTTCAAGTGAAAGTAACGAAACTCGAAAAGCAATCGCAGCTTTGGTTGCCGCGTCCAGGCAAAATCAAGGCGGAAATCAAGACCATTATGCGTCTGCTGGCGTAGACCCTTATACGGGAGAGCCTATTACATTTAACAGACAAACTGGGCAACATTTTAAAGCAGGCCCTAACGGAACACTTGTCCCCTTTGGCAATACTGCTGCACCTCCTGCTGTCAATGTTGCACCTCAGCCTACTGGAGCGCCTACTGGAGCGCCTACTGGAATGCTGCCGCCTAACGGTGCTATGGGCGGCGCTTCTGCGCCAAATCAATTCTCACCAGAGCAAAACGCTATTTTTAGCCAAATGTATCAAAATCAATTGTCCGGCATAAACCCTCGCGTAAGCACTAAGATTCAGCCTGCGTATTTACGCTGGCAAGAAGCCAATGGTATAACCCCAAGTGATATTGTAAAAGGGACTGGCGAAGCAAACGCAGCAAAAAGAACAGAGATGGACTTTAGCTCGGCGGGGAATTCTGGTAAAAACATAATGCGTATTGGAACGGCTGTGCAACATATTGACGTTTTAAAAGACGCCTATAAAGCCTTAGAAAACGGTGATATTCCTGCTGCAAACAGTATATTTAACAAAATAGCCCAAGAAAGAGGGCAAGCACCGCAAGCGACATTTGGTGCTACGGCGCAAATGGTTGCGCCAGAGATTGCAGCGGCGGTATTAGCTGCTGGCGGAGCATCGGCGCTTGGTGACCGTCAAGATTATAAGGCGTTACTTAACGGCAATATTTCACCCACGCAATTTAAAGGGTTGGTACAATCGTTTGATAGTTTGTTTGGCGGCCGAGTTAAAACGCTTGCAAGTGCGTATAAACACGGGACAAATAAAGATTTTGATTATGCAGGATATAATCTTACAAAATTTGCGCCTAAAGAAGAAGCATCTCAACAACCCGCAGGGCTACCGCCTCAAAACGACATTATGGAAGAATTACGCAGACGAGGGCTTAAAAAATGACAGATTTAAGCAAGCTATCCGATAGTGATTTAATGGCATTAGCCAATAACGACTTATCTAAAGTAAGCGACGAAGGGCTATTGCATCTTAGTGGTGAGCAATCGCAAGCGCCAGAAGAAAAATCAACACTTCAACGGTTTGCTGACATTCCTGCTAACGCCGTCCAATCACTTGTGGGCGCGGCAAAATATTCAGGAAACCTTCCTGCTGGACTGGCGCAAGGCGTATCTAATATTGGCGTTAACGCAGCGCAAACAGTTAACGCCGTGTCGCCTGAAAAAGCTAACGAATATAAAGCCGCAGTTCAACAGCAACTTCAAGGAATGGGCGCAAACCCAGAAAGCCTCCCGTTTAAAGTAGGTGAATTTGGCGGCGAAACAGCTCCTTTAATGGCGCTTGGCGGCGCGGCAGGCGCTGGCGCTAGAATGGCAAAATTGCCTGAAAATGTTGCGGCGGCAGTAGAATCGTTTGGCCTTAGCACAGGGCCGTCTAAACAGTATGCTAAAGACTATATTGCTAAAGTAGGTGCTGGCGCGTTAATGAATACTGCGGCAGGACAGTTAATTGACCCTAATAGCTCAGCTATGGGCAATGCAGGGTTTGGTGCTGCAACAGGTGCAATATCCGGCACGTTAGCACCTGTTGTTCGCGGCGTAGCAACTATAGGAAAACCGTTATTTGAATCAGGCAAACAAGCTATTCTAGACGCTAAAATTATAGAAAGTTTGCGTGGCGCAAAACCGCCTGAAGCAGTTGAAAAATTACGCGCAGGCATGACGCCCGAACAGCTTGCAACAGACATTCAATCACCTGACCTTGCGGCTATTATTCAATCGTCAGAAAACAATAAAGCGACTGCGCCTGAATGGATGGCTAAACGTGAAGCTGAAAAAGAAGCGCTAGCGTCAAGAGTTAATCAAGCGCAAAGCTCACTTAATGCAGTGCAACAAGGTGAATTGCCTGTTAGTAATGTACCTAAAGCCATGCCATTTCAAAATGTGCGCGACGCGGTAATTGCACAAAAAGGCGCTCTTGAAGACACTAAAGCGGCGCGTACAGCAGAGCTATTACGGCAAGCAGAAACTCAACAGGCAGGGCTTGAAGAAGCTAAGCAAGGCATAGTTAACGCGGTGGCTCAACCTTCTCAACGTGATGTTGGCTTAACGCTTGCGGAAAAGAAAGCAGAGCTAGAAACAGCCGCTCGCGTAGAGCCAAGTAAGCAGTACACAGAGGCTTATGGGCAAGCGCCAGAAAAGTTTAGCTTTCAGCCCTTACTTGACGCGGCAGGGGACATTAAAAATAACCTTTCTACGGAAATTGACCGTCATGTTGCACCTAAAGTACATGAAATTTTAAAAGCGCTTAAAAGTAAAGAAGACGCCGCGCCTCAAATTTTAGGCGCTAACGGCAAGCCGCTTAACCCTAAAACAGGGGATTTGCCTTTTGAAGGTACGCTACAAGAAGCTCATGCTTTACGGTCTGCAATTTTAAAAGACCGCAGAGAGATAGAAAGGTCAACTAATGGGCAAGTTAATTTAACAAAAAGTAATTTAGAAAAATTAGAAGCGGGTATTAATCAGACTATAGCGCAAGGCGTACCTGAAAGCGCAGGGGGAACTTTTACCGGTGCAAATAAATTATTTAGAGAAACCGTAGCCGCGCCATATATGGAAGGTGAAGCTAAAAGGCTAACAACAGAAAATACGTTTTCTCGCCCTAGAATTAACCCTTCAGAAGTAACAGATAGAGCGCTACATCCTGATTATGCAGTGGACTATGTTAATGCGTTTGGAAGTGACCCAGAAGCAATGCAGACCATTGAAACTGGTATCGAAGGTAAATTTAGAAATGCGTTAAAGAAAGGGGGTCAAGCAGGCGCAGACTTTATAGAAAAACACAACGAAGCGTTAACCACTTTAGATTCTGCGCCGGCTAGCGCGGGAATTAAAGACCGATTAAGCGGATTCGTTCGTGATTTTGGTAGTGCAGAAACTAAACAAGCAGCGCTTGGTGAGCAGATTAAGGCAATTCCTAAAGTTGTAGATGAATCGGTTGCAAATCAGCAGCGAATTATTAGCAAATCAGCTAAAGACTTAAGTGCCGCAACTGACCCTGAAAATTTAGCTAAGATAGCCGTTAATGCAGACGTTCGCACAATGGGGCGAATATTGCACAAATTAACGCCTGAAGCTAAACCTGAATTGGCGCGGCAAGTTATTGATAATGCGTTTGAGCCTATGACAACGGGCGTTGAAAATGCGGGTGCTAAGACAGTTAAAGCGCTTGATAACTCTCGCATAGCGACGCTTTTAAAAGCTACTTATGGTAAAGAAGAAGGCGCGGCTAAATTGGCAGATTTTAAAGAAACCGCTAATATTCAATCAATGCTTGAAGATGTAAGAAAGCAAACGCCTAATCACCCTTACGACACCGCGCAAACGTTGGACAAATTAACAGAAGGTAAACCGCAAATTAAACGCGCCGTAGAAGAAGTAATGGCGGCACTTCAAGACGAAAAGAAATTTGAAGCGTTAGCGTTAAAAGGTCGTCAAGTAGGCGAATCTACGCGCAAAGTAGCGTCTGAAGCCACGCCTCACACACCGTTCCAACTTTCTACGGGCGGCGCGGTATTAAAATGGCTTCACACTATCGCTACTAAACAAGCAGACAAAGCAATTGCGGATAAGCTATCAAGAGAGCTTATGTCGTCTGAAGCATTTGCTAACGCTATTGAACGAGCGCAATCTCGTTTGCCTTATGACGAGCAAAACCTTAGAATAGGCGCAAGCGGTTTAGCAGGTCAAGGCTTATCTGCATTGCAATCACGCACATCATATAAAGGGGAACAATAATGGCTTTTAATGGCTCTGGGACATATAACCTGCCTGCTGGCAACCCCGTTGTTACCGGCACAACGATTTCATCATCAACAACTAACACAACCAACAGTGACATTGCAACAGCGCTGACAAACTGCATCACTCGTGATGGTCAGTCTACGCCATCTGCTAACTTGCCAATGAACGCAAAGAAACTCACAGGTTTAGCGGCTGGCACGGCTGCGGGGGATTCTGTGCGCTATGAGCAAGTATTACTGCTTGCTGGCGGCACGATGACTGGTACGGTTACACTTGTCACGCCTATTCTTGGTACGCCTACAAGCGGTACGTTAACTAGCTGCACAGGGCTGCCTTTGACAACAGGCGTCACAGGCACGTTACCTGTTGGTAATGGTGGGACAGGCGTTACAACATCTACAGGTAGCGGAAACGTAGTGCTGTCTACTTCACCTACGCTAACCACACCTACGCTAACCACACCTACGCTAACCACACCTGTACTTGGGACACCTTCTAGCGGTACGTTGACTAGCTGCACAGGGTTACCTTTGACATCAGGCGTCACAGGGACATTACCTGTTGGTAATGGTGGCACAGGAACATCTAGTTTAACTGCTAATAACGTACTTTTAGGTAATGGTACCAGTGCGCCACAAACAGTAGCTCCAAGCACAACGGGCAACGTACTAATATCTAATGGCACCACATGGGTATCAAGCCCGTTAACGAGTGTTACAGGGTTTTCTAATTTGGCTGTATTTACTTCGTCTGGAACATGGTCAGTGCCATTAGGAGTTACTAAGTGTAAAGTAACTGTTACTGGCGGCGGTGCTGGAGGAGCTTCTAGTGGGACTAGCGGTAATGGAGGCGCTAGTGGCGCTGCTGGCGGTACAGCAATCAAGATTGTTACGTTAAGTGGCGGGTCAGCAACAATTACTATCGGTGCCGGTGGAGGAGGAAGTGCCGCTGGTGGAGATAGCAGTTTTGTTTACTCTGCAACTACAGTATCTGGCGGTGGCGGCGCAAGCAGCGGTACTTTTGTTGCCGGTGCGGGGGGTACAGCATCTGGCGGTGACCTAAACATTAGCGGTGGCGGCGGGTCTGGAATACAAGGTCAAGGTAGTATTGGAGTAGGTGGCGCTCCTGGAGGGAATTCAATATGGGGCGGCGCAGGCGGCGGTGGAAACGCTAATGCAAGTCAAGGAACTACTAATGGGCAAACTGCTGCTGCTAATTCCGGTAGTGGTGGTGGAGGCCCAGGTGCAAGCGGTGGCGGCGGCTCTGGTGCTGCTGGCATTGTAATAATTGAATACTAATAAGGCTGCTTAATGGAACATTTCATATCACTATTATTCCTTGCAAGAGATGTTGCGCACCGTGAGCATCTACGCACTAGAAGTTATGCCGCGCACATGGCGCTAAACGACTTCTATCATGAGATTATCGAACAAGCGGACGGCTTAGTTGAGGCGTATCAAGGCAGTTATCAATTGCTAAAAGACTTGGAAATTATTGGCAGTAAAAATATTGACAATATTGAAGACTTCTTGAAGAAACAAGTGACATGGATTGACGAAAACCGCTATAAAGTCTGCGGTAAAGATGACACGCCAATTCAAAACCTAATCGATGGAGTAATGGAAACTTATTTCACCGTGCTTTATAAACTCCGATTCTTGAAGTGAGGTCGAGATGCCCGACGAAGCCTGCCGTTTAGCTAAAGTAGAACAGCGCATTGATGCGCTAGAAGAAGTGTTTGAAGACAGAGGGAGAAAGCTAGACGCTATCATAGCTGCGCTTGACGAGATGAAAACCGAGCAAACGCGCTACAAGGGCTTTATCGGCGGTATCGTCTTTACTGTTGGCGCACTGTTTTCTTTCATTGCTTGGTGGACGAGTAAATAATGGAATTCCTGCAATTTGCGTCGGACGTAGGGTTTCCTATTGCGGCGGCGACTGGCGGAATGTATTTTGTCTACCTGACGCAGAAATTTCTGCTTGATAGTGTGCTTGAGAAGATTAAAAGTCTGATTGGCATTATCAAGCAGCTAGATAAACGTGTTACAGCCATGTCGCATGACATCGTTAGAATTGATGAATTAGCGTCAACAGCGCTTGAAATACCGCAAGAAAAACCCAAGCCCCCATCAGTGGAGCGAAAAGACTAATGGACGCCGATGCTATCGCTAAATATATTAACCAGTATGGATTCCCAATTATCGCTGCTGGCGGTATGGGCTATATTGTCTACTTTGTCTGGCTCTGGGCGACCACCGTCGTAAAGCCTATTCTGCAAGAAGCCACAGACGCGCTAATTGAGCTAATTGACCAAGTGCGGGTGCTAGACAACGACATGATACGGCTGACACAAAAGTTAACGACTATTTTATCGCTACGGGGGAAAAAATGAAGATAGGTGAGAAAGGGTTAGCTCTAATTAAAGAATTTGAAGGCTGTAAACTGCAAAGCTATAAATGCCCAGCAGGTGTTTGGACGATTGGCATAGGCTCAACTCGCTATGCGGACGGAACACCCGTGAAAGCTAATCAGGCATTGCCGGGCGAAGCAGCGGCACTGCATTTACTAGCGCAGACGTTAGCGCCGTATGAGCATACCGTCAACGCGATTGGCGAACCGCTTACCCAGAATGAATACGATGCGCTAGTTTGCCTCTGCTATAACATAGGCAGTGGAAATTTAGTTTCGTCAACGCTTGTTAAGATGCTAAAAGCAAAAGAACCTAAATCTGAAATAGCAGAGCAATTTCTGCGGTGGAACAAGGCTGGCGGTAAAGTATTAGCCGGTCTTACTCGACGCAGAAATGCGGAAGCAGAATTGTTTTTAAGCGAGTAATTCGTCACGTTCACGGTTAGCGCGGAGTATGCAGTAGCGCTGATGCAAACGTACCAAAATAGAGCGTCTACGTTTACCGTGACGCTCTGATTTAATCATTTTTTCTAGCTCGTCTTCTGAGTAATTATTCAAATTAAAGAAGATGTCGCGCCATGTTAAGTTGTTCATTTTAATTCCTCTAAGGCAATATCTGAGATTGCGCGTTTGTCATGCAGACTTGCGAATATGCGCTCGTCTACGGTTTTGTCTGTTAGCAGTACATAGCAATATACAGCACTCTTTTGTCCACTACGGTGCAATCGTCCAATGGTCTGCTCATATCTATCAAGTGACCACGGAAGCGACAGGAACACCATTTTACTGCCTCCAAATTGAAGGTTTAGCCCATGCCCTGCTGACTTAGGATGAACGAGCAGTAATTCTACTCGCCCCGCGTTCCACGATGAGATAACGCCTTGCTGGTCGATTGTTCGTGCGTTTGGGTACCGGCGTTTAAGTTCTTCAAGCTCTGCCTGAAAGTTATACACAATAATCGTATTGGCGTGTTGATTCTCCTCAAGTATTTCGTCTAGCCGGTCAAACTTGTGGCGCGAAAACCATGCGGCGGGTTGCCCTTCAATATACGAAAACCCGCTGGCCATTTGTTGCAGTTTGTTCACCACCACAGCGGCGTTAACTGCTATGATTTCCTTATCGTCGTAATACACCACAAAGTCTTTCTTCATCTCTTTGTACTGCTTCATGTCCATCGCGCATTTGACTGGCACAACGTTAAGCGGAGGCAAAGTATCCATATACTCTTGCGTGTCGATAAGATACGTTGCAGGCTTAATTTCCGCCATTACGTCACGCAGTGAAGTGGACTTGGCTACCCACTCACCAAAATCTTTGTTGAGCAGTACAAAATACTTTTGAAGAAACGCTGTTTTGGACTTTCCAAGAAGTGATGTGTCCACTATCTTGCATTGCCCAAACACGTCCTCAAGTCCGTTGCTGGTAAACGAGCCGGTAAGCCCCCACTTAACTTTAAAGTCTTTGATTAACCCAAATAGCGCTTTAAAACGTTTGCCTGAGGGATTCTTTAAAACCGTCAACTCGTCAAACACAATACCATCAAATCCTATTAGCGGAGGCGTTGTTTGCAGTGTATCGTAATTAGTCACCACCACCTGCGTCGGTTTGTTGAACGCTATCAACCGCTGCGCGTAAGAGCCAACGGCGATAGATACTGTCAGATTTGGTGCCCACTTGGTTGGCTCTATTGTCCACACATCCGTGCAAACACGTTTTGGCGCTATCACTAAGAACCGGCGTACTCTGCCCATGTCGAGCGCTTGTTGCATGGCGGTTAGCGTTATCGCTGTTTTGCCCGCCCCCACTGGGGCGAGAATCATGCCCTTGTCTATTTGGCTCAAAAAGGCAACAGCTTCTATCTGATTGGGTCTTAGCATTGATAAATCTCCATCTTAAATACGCCGTTTGTGGGTGGTCTGCCATCATCGGAATGGAGCAGCAAGGGGTGTAGCATATCCACACCCCGTTCATCGTTTTGAGCTTTGGCTTCATCTATCCCGCCAAGGCAACACGATGTCGCTTACCTTCAGGGGGATAAACGGCACGGTATCTAGCCATTTGAGCAAATTCATGTAGTTTTCCATATCATCACCGCGTAGCGCTTTGATGGTTGGGTCTTGGTCTACGGGTCCACTTTTAAATGCGTACATTAGAAATTCTCCAATTTGATTAGTCTGTCTAAATACCACCGTGCTTTGCGCAAGTCTTCAAGACCGCCTTTATCTCTAAAACGCCATTGGTACTTAAAAATATTACCGCGCAAATAGCCTCTAAATTCATCAACGCTAAGCATTGCCTCCATTGCGTCGATGCACTGCATCTTGTCACCTTGATAATGCGCCGGCGCGTCTACGGCGTCGCCTGCGTGTACTGAGTCACCTTTTAGCATACTGTTGTTCCCTATCTATTAGCGTTATAAAATTGTTGCGCAAAAGTCTGTGGGCATAAAGAGCGCAAACTCATGTCATCATGTACTAAATCAGCAAACTTTAAAAACTCTGGTATGTCGTATATTGCGGACTTATGCAAAAACACTAATGACGGCTTACCTCGGTTTGGCCTAACATATAATTTAGGGTTTTTCTCAACAGTATCCCAAGTATAAATCTTTTTAGGGCTGTTAAACTCCCCCCACAAAGCCGTCTTTTTAGTCCAAGGTGAACCGTATTCATACGGTTGATAAGTTAATTTTGGCGCACCTAGAAATTCTTTTAATCGTCCGGTTGCTGGATTTTCTATCGCCCAAAATGTTGGATTACACTGCTTTATAATTCTTAAGCAGTGGTTGACTAAAAACATTCCTTCTTCAACATCGCCATCACCTTTATTGTTTGCCCATTTTGCAAAACTAAATTCAGTGCAAACGGGGTTGGCAATCACGCCGTAAACATTGTCCGGCGGCGTATAGTTTTCAACGCCAATTTCTTTTCCGACTTTAATGACTTCATACTCGTCATCATTTGCATAGAACCAACTGTCAGAACCTATGTCAGCGCAGAGATGCAAAATTACTTTTTTTAGCATAATGTCATCTCCCAACCTTTAGGCACGATAGTGTGCGTTCTCAAGAATTCCATAAAATGTTCGTTTCGGCGTTTGCCCATTGGTCGCGATCTGGGCTTTTCTCTTATTTCTTCATCGCGAAGTTTCTTAGCTAGAAGTTTAGCGCAATTCGCCTCTAGTAATTTTTTATTAAAATACGCTCTTGAATACCCGTTTTCTACTCGGCGAGTAAACGGCTCACCGCGCATAAGCGCTGACACGCTAGGGTAGCGCAAGTCGTTTTCGTCACAGAAGTCAATCATGGTCATTTCGTCTTCAGACGCTTTAATGACTCTAATATTGCTGATGCGCAGATTAGTTGGATTGTCATCTAAATACTCTACGGCGTCAGTATGCGCTGGGTACCAACCATAGGCTAAAAACACCGCAACTTTCCACGCTAAAAAGTTAGAGTGTAATCCACTCTTTTTAACGTTGATTGTTGCGTTTTTGTTTTTCCAGTTAAGCGCAGCAGGCGTAGATGCGCCGCCTTTGTAAAAGTGACCTGTTTGACTGTTGTACTTTACCGCTTCTCTTACTATATCTAAATCTTTGTCATTCATGTCCGCTCACCACGTCAAAAAACCGCAATCTGTCATTCATCGTTAAGTTGTTTAGCGCTTTGTATAGCTTGCGCGTTTCGCCGTTGTGCTGACGTACCAAGCGCCGGCATCTAGCACGAAAGCGTTGCTCGTTTAGCTCGTTAATAAGTCCGAGCGTAAACACCTCGCTTATAAATCTGTCTTTTAAAAAGGGCGACAGCCCTATGAATATTTGTGAGATGTTCATCTTTGGTGCCGTATGTCGTTAAAAATGGGTCTTCGTTCTTTGCAGCGGTCACACTCGCGGTAACCAAAACTATTATATATGCGCCAATGGTCATGTTTACAGTCAACCGTTGTTGGCGCAGGTGTTACTGGCGATACTGGCTTTACTAATGACATAGCCATAACCCCGTTAAAAATAGTACGCCAATGTAAAACATGAGCGCTGCAACATCATCGATTTGCATTACCCTTCCTCCAGTGCGCGAAGCATTAGTTTTAACTGCTCTATTTCTTTAAGGAGTTGAAGTTTAATTTTCTTCAGCTCCTTTTTGTTCTTTTGCGCCATTGTCAGGCGCTTATATAATTCTTCTTTTGTCATTCTGTACCCTCTAAATTTTCTATCCAAAATGGCGCGGAATTATGTTGCTCAATTCTGTCTGCAATTACCGCTGCTCTCTGAGCTGCTGTAGCGGGTTTATAAATTCCGAATCTATCAAGCGACCCACAATTTACTGCGGCGTTAGTTGAATCTGCTGATGACAATGGCAGTTTAGTAAACACTTTAGGGTTAAGCATACGCAAACCGTGTAATTTACATTTAGGCATTCCCTTATCATCCGTAACAATCCTCATTACTTCTGACATTCTACCCCACCATTTTTTTGTGTTTGGTGTTGCATAATCTCCACTGCTACCTAACGCCACAATTTCAAAAGAATCAATAAGCCATTCAAGATATTCAAAAGACTCATGCAAATGCCACACAGGAACACCTTTTGCTTTTGTTCCTGTTCTAGTCCATTTTAGCACCCAGTTTTTGTTATCTTCTTCTGTGCCATCAATAATATCGGGGATTAATGCCCAGTCAAAAGATGGGTGGCGGCATAGCGATTGCGCCCATGCTAAATAAGCATCAAAATCGATTGCGCCGTGTCCTTTTTTCCAATGACTAAATGCGCCATTATCTAGCACAAAAGATTGGCAAAACTCTAGCACCGCGCCAGTGTCATCTTGTCTTCCAAATGGGATTAAAGCGTGGCGGCCGACAAGAAATCGTGCTACGTCTTGACGTGTTCCGCCAATCGGTGTGCCGTGATAGTGAATCATTTTGACACCATATTACCTTGCACATCGCGCGTCATTTCATAAACGCCATATACTTTGCCGTCACGAAGCATAAACTCGCCAATGTTAGTTTTAATAATGTTTTGATATTGTCTGTGCGTGGCGTATATTGTCAGCGTTGATGCAATAGCGCCAATCAAAAACGCGCCAATGGCTATGTATAAAAGTTCATCTTTCATTTTCCATTCCCTCTAATGCCAAGTCTAAGTCTGGCTTTGTCTAAATCTTTAACGCGCCACAAGAATGACGGTGCGCCTGCTTCGGATAATCTTATACTGCCGGCAGGATATACCCCCATCTTAACGATGTGATAGTCCATACTGGTGCGGCTAACTTTATGTGTCGCGCAGTAGGCTTTTAAGGTTATTTCAGTCACTCTACTACTCCCATAGCGCTGTCGTTACAGACAGCCATAATGACCCGTGTGGGGCGTTTACTCATTTGATATGCGCCAATGACAAGCCCCCATTCTTCACGCGCGTTTGTACACGCTTTCATCGAATCATACGGTATGGTGTTGGTCGTGTACGCAATTGTTTCGTGCGTAGTTGTTTTGCCGCGTTTGTCGATATTAGTATCGACGGTTAAGAATGATAATGTTAAAACTAACGATGCGCTCATCTCATCACCTGCTTCATGATTTTACGAAGGCGTGTAATTTCAGTTAGCGCATTGAGGTGCAAACGCGCCATTAGTAAGAAACAAAACAGCATAATAAGGTATGCTAGATTTGATTCATCAAGGTATTGTAAAAATTTAATCATTATTCTCTCTCCAGTTGTTAATATCTTCTTTGCTCCAAAGACAAGCGTACTTTTGATTAAGTTTGCCCATGTCTGATGCAAAAACTTTTTGCAGTGCTGACAGTTTGCCACCTGCGGTTTTAAGCTCAATAAACCATGTACTGCCATTAGGTAGACACACGATTCTATCTGCCACTCCCCGACAAGCAGGGGAGGTGAACTTATACGATTTGCCGCCCATTTCTTTGACGACTTTTATTAAATATTTTTCGATGTCTTTTTCTAACATGGTTAAAGTTTATCATTGCAAACTTTTCTTTGCAAACTTTTTTTGATATACTGCAACCTCACTAAACAATTAGAGGCTAAACTATGAGAGTACGCCAAAGAGGATTTAATCGATACGATGTGAAATGGCGCAGTTTTAACTACGCGATGTTTACTAGAGATATGAATATGGCGCACATATTTAGAAAAGAACGCCCTTATAAAGTCCGTGCGGTGCTAAAAAGAATAGGAGCAATCCGATGGTAAATGATTTGTACAATATGAGCAAGTGCGGGTGAATTATGAATATAAAAGAGTTTGTAGTATTTATGGCTGTGAGTTTATTAGGAGTCTTTTTAGTTGCGGCTGTTGCTATACATGACATAAATAAAAAAACAAGCTGTGTTATAGATACAAGTAAACAAAATTTAACTTTTGATGAAATAAGCAAGTTATGTGGAATAGGTAAATGAGGAGGAAGATGATGCCAATGACTAAATGTGGAAAGTTTTATTACTACGGCAGGAAGTCACGACCAAGGATGATGGACGAACTAAACCAGCGGTACGACATAGATAAAGACCATGTAAGAAATTATTTAAAACACTTTTGGAGAACAGTAAATGAGCCATTCAAGTATTGCTGGCGGTAGCACCGCCAAACGAGTTATCGCGTGTCCTGCCAGTGTTAAGCTGGTGCAACAAATGCCACCTAAACCATCATCATCGTATGCCGATGAAGGGACGCTTTGCCACCTTGCAATGGAAAAGTTACTCACTGAGGATAACTTTAACATTTACAGTTTGTCGTATGCGGGCATTGATATGACAACTGAGTTGGCAAAAGAAAAGATTGAACCGGCGCTGGCGGCGCTTGATGAGATTGACCCGACTAAATCGATGGAGTTTACCGTTGAAGCTAAAGTAAGCTACGGTGATTTCTTGCCTGATGTGTTTGGTAGTGTTGACCTTATTGGCAGACTTGGCGACCGCGCTGTTATTCTTGACTGGAAGTTTGGCAGTGGCGTTAGTGTGGAAGTAGAGGAAAACGAGCAGCTCATGTTCTACGCCGGCGCAGCAATGCGCACAAAAGGGCTAGAATGGGTGTTTGATGGCGCGGCGTCTATTGAGCTTGTGATTGTTCAACCCCCGTCTGTTAAGCGCTGGAAAACCACCGCTAAACGCATTCGTGAGTTTGAAAAAACGCTCAAAAAAGCTATCGATTTGTCTGAAACACCTGATGCACCGTTAGCCAGTGGCAAACACTGCAAGTGGTGCGCGGCTAAGCCAACTTGCCCGTTAATGACAGGTGAGGTAGATAGGGCGCTGAAGGCAACGCTAGATAATATTGATGCAGAATCTATTGCAAACTATTTACAACAAGCTGAGATTCTGGAACAATGGATTACCGATTTGAGAGCATTAGCGTTTCAAATGCTTGAAGCGGGCAAACCAGTCCCAAACTACAAACTCGTTGCAAAGCGCGGGACAAGAAAATGGACTAATGAGGCGCAAGCAGTCGAATCGCTTTTGGCTCTTGGTCTAACAAATGACGACATCTACGATTCCAAATTGGTTTCACCGGCGCAAGCAGAGAAGAAATTAAAGGCTCTGAAACTGCCCATGCCGGATGATGTTG
>Ga0214168_1000072_pt1 | contig 38573 bp, 33 predicted proteins | sample LakMenepilimnion_FD_153002 | JGI IMG/M metagenome (GOLD analysis project Ga0214168, IMG submission 153002) | Freshwater microbial communities from Lake Mendota, WI - Practice 29OCT2010 epilimnion v4 | ecosystem: Environmental > Aquatic > Freshwater > Lake > Epilimnion/Euphotic zone | place: Lake...
CTAATAAAGGGGCTTCTTTCTTTTTTCTCACGAGAACAAAGGTAATACCCATGGATTAAAATAAGGGTAAATATGAATTTTAATTGTGATTAGTTTTATTGATAATCGCTTATTTTTACAGCAATTTTTAAATAACCTGACTTTAATAAAATGAGTATTAAAAAAGCGATCCTCTTATCTGTGTTTTTACCAAGTTTTTGCTTTGCACAAACCAAAAAGCCAATTACAAAAAGCACAACAAGTACTGTTGTGAATAAGCCAACAGTAGCTTCAACAGGCCACAGCATACAGATTAGCCTAAAACCATACCAAAATACCAAAATATATATTGGTACCAACTATGGTAACTCGCGCGTACTCGCCGATTCTGCTATTTTAAATGATAAAAGTGAGGGTGTTTTTGCTTCGTCAAAAAAATTAACACCAGGTATCTATTTTGTAGTATCTCCCAAATATGCCATCTTATTTGATTTTTTAGTAGATGAAAATCAAAAATTTAAAATTATTGCAGACACGACTAATTTAACAGAGGTGACCATTATAGGTTCGAAAGAAAATGACATTTTTAAAAACTATTCGAAATCGATGAATGACATTGGGGCGCAGTTAAGCGAGATTGAAAAAGCATTCAAATCAGCGAACAATGCAAGTGATTCAACTACACTGGTCAATAAATACAATGATAAGAAAAAGGAGTTGAACGATAAGCGCCAAGCAATTATGAAAGGGCAGCCGAATACAATGACTGCTTATTTTTTAAATGTAATGCAGCGCCCTGATGCCCCAGCGATTCCAATAGTGAATGGCAAAGCGGATTCCACCTATCCTTTTTATTATGTAAAAAATCATTTTTGGGATAATGTAGTGTTCAATGATAACCGCTTAGTTCGAACGCCTTTTTTTGAAACTAAATTAGATGAGTATTTTAAAAATTATATTTCGCGTGAGCCCGACTCTATTATTGAAGAAGTGCAATACATGTTAACTGTTGCAAAAACGGGTAATGAAATTTATCCATTTTTACTTTTTAAATTTACCAATAAATATATCACCCCTGAATTCATGGGGCAGGATAAAGTGTTCCTACATATTTATCAAAACTTTTTTGCCAAAGGCGACACTACTTTATTAAACGAGGCTTCTAAAAAATCAATTACGGAACGTGCTTATAGTATGATGGCTAATCAACTAGGTTTAGCTGCACCGCCATTGGTTATAAACGATATTAATGATAAAAAAATATCCTTATACGATATCGCATCCCCGTATACTTTTGTTGCATTTTGGGACCCCACTTGCAGTCATTGTAAAGAGGAAATTCCAAGAGTGGATTCTTTTTATAAAGCCATTTGGAGCAAACTAAATGTAAAAGTACTTTCAGTCAATATTAATTTTAAAGAGTTAGCATCTTGGAAAACTTTTATCAAAGAAAATCAATTAGCAGGATGGATACATGCTTACCAAACGGAAGCTGATTTAAATAAAGAAATACAACAAGGCAAACCTACCACCATTCGTCAATTGTATGATGTATTTAAAACGCCCACTTTTTATTTACTCGATGCGAATAAAAAAATTATCGCCAAAAATTTAAGCATTGAACAGTTCAATGATTTTTTGGTCAATACCAGCAATAAAAAAGCGCCTTAAACTAGGCGCTTTGAAATATTTAAATGTGCGTGTATTACTAAAAAACAGCTGCTACAACATCTTTCACCACTTTTGGTTTACCTAAAGTATAGTAATGTAATACCGGTACGCCAGCGGCTTTCAGCTCCTTACTTTGTTGTATCAACCATTCTGTACCCACTTGCTCACAAGCCTCATCAGTAGTAGCAGCCAACATTGCAGCAGATAAATCAGTTGGTATATCTACATAAAAAATATTAGGTAAAATAGTCAACTGCTTTTTATTCGTGATGGGTTTTAAGCCTGGTATGATTGGGACATTAATGCCCATACTTCTGCAAGCATCCACATATTCAAAATATTTTTTGTTGTCAAAAAACATTTGTGTCATGATATATTGTGCACCCGCATCAACTTTTTCTTTGGCTTTTAATAAATCAAACTCCATGCTTGGCGCCTCAAAATGTTTTTCCGGATAGCCTGACACGCCCATACAAAAATTACTCTTGCTGCCATTAATAATATCCTTATCCAAATAGATACCATTATTTAACCCAACGACTTGCTTTAATAATTCAATGGCTTGTTTGTTCCCATTGTGTTCTGGCACGAAAGTTTTTTGTCCTTTCTCCGCATCCCCTCTTAACACCAATACATTATCAATGCCTAAAAATTGTAAATCAATTAATGCATCTTCCGTTTCTCTTTTTGAAAAGCCACCACAAATAATATGGGGTACCGCATCTACATTATAATGATTCATGATTGCCGCGCAAATACCTACCGTACCAGGGCGTTTACGTACATCTACTTTTTCCTCCAAGCCAGCGGCATTGGTGCGAATAACGGTTTCGCTGCGATGATAAGTGACATTAATCCATGACGGCTTAAACTCCATCAGTGGATCTAAATGCTCATAAATGTAAGCGATGGTTTTTCCTTTTAAAGGGGGTAATACTTCAAAGGATACTAGGGTGTCTTTTGCTTTTGCTAAATGTTCAATTACCTGCATAGTGTACAAAAATAGTTAATAATAGTTTCCAATGAGTCAAATCCTATATTTACCCTTATTTTTGTATAAATATACCTCGTGATACTCGCTATACATACCGACAAATTAATAAAGCAATATAAGGGCCGCAAAGTAGTGGACAATGTGAGTATTTCGGTAAAGCAAGGTGAGATTGTAGGGCTATTGGGACCAAATGGGGCCGGAAAAACAACTACTTTTTATATGGTCGTTGGTTTAATCGCTCCCGATGAAGGCCGTGTATTTTTAAACGACACCGATATTACCAAATTACCCATGTATAAACGTGCTCAAATGGGCCTGGGTTATTTACCACAGGAAGCAAGTGTGTTTCGAAAATTATCAGTAGCTGATAATATTATGGCGGTTTTAGAAATGACCAAATTAACGAAGGGCGAAAGAGAACATAAATTAGAATCCCTTTTAGATGAATTTAATTTACACCAAGTCAGAGATAATTTTGGAGATAGCTTAAGTGGTGGTGAACGTCGTCGTACCGAAATTGCACGCGCATTATCGGTGGATCCTAAATTTATTTTATTAGACGAACCCTTTGCTGGCGTGGATCCTATCGCAGTAGAAGATATTCAATCTGTGGTGGCTCGATTAAAACTAAAAGACATTGGTATTTTAATAACGGATCATAACGTGAATGAAACCTTATCCATTTGTGATCGTGCTTATTTATTGATTGAAGGAAAAATATTCAAACATGGCAGCGCCGAAGAATTAGCAGAAGATGAACAAGTGCGCCGATTGTATTTAGGAACCAACTTTGAATTGAAACGCAAGGATTGGATTATTGAGATGGGCAACAAGCCTAAATAAGCCCCTAAAACATCGCTACTAAAACCCACCTTATTACTTAATTTATTAAAGCGTAAAGTGTATATTGTGACACAGCTATGAAGATTTTCAGCCCCGCACTGTCAAGATTGGCTCGGTTCCGTTACTGGCATATCGAGCATTGGGTAAATAACCCCATTGCCGCGCAGCGTGAGGTATTACAAGATTTAATTACCCACGGCCAATACACGCAATTTGGTAGAAAATACCAGTTTGACAATATCTTCAATATCCGAACATTTAAAAAAACAGTTCCTATTCATGAGTACCATGATATGAAACCCTATATTGACCAGGTAATGGAGGGGGAGGATTCTGTTTTATGGAATACCCCTGTAAAATGGTTTGCTAAAAGCAGTGGAACGACCAGTGAGAAAAGTAAGTTTATTCCTTTAACCGAAGAAAGTATTCAGGACAATCATTTTCAAGGATCTAAGGATGTATTGGCCTTGTATTATAAAACAATGCCTGATAGTGATTTACTTACAGGCAAGGGTTTGGTCATTGGAGGGAGTCATCAAGTGCATCCCATTAAAGAAGATATTCAATACGGAGATTTAAGTGCGGTGTTGTTACAAAACGCTCCCTTTTGGGCAGGCTTAATTCGCACCCCCGAGTTGTCCATTGCATTAATGGATGAGTGGGAAGCAAAAATTGAAAGCTTAGCACAAAGTACTATCGAAGAGGATGTCACTTCCATCGCAGGCGTTCCAACATGGACCCTTGTTTTATTAAAAAGAATTCTTGAGTTGACGGGGAAAAAATCAATTAAAGAAGTGTGGCCCAATTTTGAATTATATATACATGGCGGTGTTTCATTTACGCCTTATAAAGAACAGTTTAAAAAAATTATCGGTGCCGATTGTAATTATTTAGAAATATATAATGCAAGTGAAGGCTTTTTTGCCGCGCAAGATAATGTACAGGAAGAAGGCATGTTATTGTTTTTAGAACATGGCATTTTTTATGAATTCATGCCGATTGAAGAATATGGTAAGGAGCAGCCCTTGACTGTTGGATTAAATAAAGTAGTCGTGGGGAAAAATTATGCCATTGTAATTAGTACCAATGGTGGCTTATGGCGCTACTTAGTGGGAGATACGATTCAGTTTACCCACCTTGCGCCTTTCCGAATTAAAGTGAGTGGTAGATTAAAACAATTCATAAATGCATTTGGGGAAGAATTAATTGCAGATAATAGTGATAAGGCCATGAGTGAGGCCTGTGCTAGCTTTGGTGTAGCCATTAAAGAATATACTGCAGCACCCATTTATATGTCCGACAATACTTCAGGTGCGCATGAATGGTTAATTGAATTTGAAAATGAACCCGCTGATTTAAAAGCTTTTACAATTGCGCTTGATAATAACTTAAAAGCAGTAAACAGCGACTATGAAGCAAAGCGCCATAAAGACATTGCATTGGGATTGCCACAAATTATAAGTGTTAAAAAGGGTTGTTTTCATACTTGGTTAAAACAAAGAGGAAAACTAGGTGGGCAACATAAAGTGCCAAGATTATCTAACGAACGGCATTTTATTGAAGAAATAAAAAAAGTGAATCAGGCACTATAAAATAAAAACATGACTGAAATATTAGGGTGGATTGCTACTGCGGTGGTATTATTATCATTCACTATTCATGATATGCGCAGATTAAGATTAATGAATATGCTTGGCTGCTTATTGTGGATTGGATATGGTTTTATTTTAATGATCAAACCCGTTATCTTTGTCAATGTGAGTATATTAATTATTCATAGTTATTGGTTTATAAAAAATAAAAGCGCATGAAACTATTAACAGGAAAAGTAGCCATTGTAACTGGAGCCGCGCGTGGTATTGGCGCAGCGATTGCATTAAAACTTGCTGAGCAAGGTGCAAATATTGCTTTCACCTATGTAAATGATAGCAGTGCCGAAAAAGCAGCAGCACTTGAAACAGCATTAATCAATCTAGGCGTTAAAGCAAAAGCTTATCAAGCCAATGCGGGTGATTTTGTTGCCTGTGAAACTTTTGTAAATGCAGTACTAGCCGAGTTTGGTGCGATTGATATTTGTGTAAATAATGCAGGCATTTCAAAGGATAACTTATTATTAAGAATGACTGCAGAGCAATGGGACGACGTGATGAACACCAATTTGAAAAGTGTTTTCAATATGACCAAGCAAGTCATTCGCCCCATGATGAAAGCAAAATCGGGTAGCATTATTAATATGAGTTCCATCATTGGTATCCGCGGTAATGCAGGACAGAGTAGTTATGCCGCAAGTAAAGCAGGAATTATTGGCTTTACTAAATCTATTGCCCTTGAGTTAGGCAGCCGTAACATTAGATGTAATGCCATTGCTCCTGGATTTGTGGAAACAGATATGACGCATTACTTAAATGAAGGGGAAGCAGGGAAAGCCTTTTTGGAAAAAATTCCATTGGGTCGTTTTGGCAAAGCCGAAGAAATCGCCAACACCACTTTATTTTTAGCAAGTGATTTAAGTAGTTATATCACAGGTCAAGTGATTAGTACTTGCGGAGGGTTGAATATTTAAAACGCAATGCGTATACACGCTTTACAATAAAAAAAGGAGTCCCGATAAATCGAGACTCCTTTTTTGTTACTTATATAATTCAATGAATTAAATTCTTGCGTCAATTTCTTTTTTCAAATCAGCATAAATACTTTCTACCGTACCCTCACCTTGAATAGATACCACTTTGTCAAACTGTGCATAGTACTTTTCAACTGCGGCAGTTTTATCATGGTACTCCTGAATTCGAGCACGAATCACTGTTTCATTCGTGTCATCACTACGACCCGATGTTGCACCGCGTCCTAATAATCTTTTTACCAATTCCTCCTCGGCCACTTCTAATGCCAATACAATATTAATTTCACTTGACTTTTCCTTTAATAAAGCATCCAGGGCAACACATTGTGCAGCCGTTCTTGGAAAGCCATCAAATAAGAAACCTTTGGCTTCCGGATTTGCATCTATAAAATTACCCACCATGCCAATCACCACCGCATCAGGTACTAATTGACCTTGGTCCATGAAGTTTTTAGCTTCTAATCCCAAAGGGGTTTGTTGGGTTATTTCAGATCTTAATAAATTGCCAGTGGAAAGATGTTTTAAGCCAAACGCTGCAATAATATTTTCACTTTGAGTGCCCTTGCCGCTGCCGGGAGGTCCGAATAAGATTAAATTGAACATGCTAAATAATTAGGGTGCCAACAAATATACACAACTCGCCTAAAATTTTAGTCAACAAAAACCAAAAAACTAAACAATTTATCTGAATGCTTGTTAGTATTTTTGTAACTACAATCTAGTCTATGTATAAATTACTTTTTTTATTACTATTGATCAGTCAAACTGCTTGTTCACAAACCAGCAATAAAGCCAATACCAAAAACAATACTATGTCTAAAAACATTTATTATTCTACCACCAATAAGGAAAAGGTCGTTGTCCCAGATAGTGTTTGGAAGCAAATACTATCTCCTGAAGTTTATGCCGTAGCGAGACAAAAGGGGACGGAGCGTCCATTTTCAAGCGCCTTTGAAACATCTAAAGAAATAGGCACTTATCATTGTGTTGCTTGCGGGAATCCATTATTCAAAAGTGATACCAAGTTTGATAGCGGTTGTGGCTGGCCTAGTTTTTTTGATCCTATTACCAAGGGCGCCATTATATATACCCCGGATAATACCCATGGCATGACACGTACGGAAGTGCAATGCGGAAAATGTAAAGGACATTTAGGACATGTGTTTGAAGATGGTCCGCCACCAACAGGTTTACGTTATTGTATTAACGGTGTGGTTTTGGCCTTGGAGAAAAAATAATACATCGCGTAAAGTGTTATAAAAACACCAACAAAAGAAAGTATCATAACGCTTTGTGAAAAAAACTGCGTCCACTTTATTTGTAGACTCATGCCTTCTTTCATGAGCATAACGCTTACGCTGCCCAGATAGCCCACCGCATCGGCCACATAAATAAAGAAGCCTGCATTGCCCTTCATTGAAAATGCAGCAATCAATCGGTCAAAGAAGATGGAATTAAACGGGATATACACCAGGTATAATCCCAGCCCTACCCAAATCATCCACCAAAAAGGATCTAATAATTGTTGTGTAAAATAATAGGTGGAAACACCTGCTAATATAAAGCCCAATAAAATAAAAACATGTGCGACCATTAATGCTTTAAAACTATTTTTTATTAAAACAACAGCACCGATAATTACTAAAATAAAAATAGTAATGGGGATTTCTGTTTGGGTAAAAATTGCTGGCTTTGAACCATAGCCCATCTCCTTCCACATATCTGCCGAAAAATTATCTCGTATATCTCTGAAGATAGTAGCGAATAAATAAATCGCTACAAAAGCAATGATGCCTGGTAAATATTGTTTTATTAATTGCTTACGATCCAATGCAGTCATAGGTATGCGCTTGGTTCTGAGGGCCTCATCTTCTGCAGAAGGCGGTGGTACTTTTTCTAAACCATACACACAAATAATTAATGGCACTGCAAATACCAATCCAGTAAAAAAAGGAACCCAAAATTCAGTAATATGATATTGTTCCATTAACCATGCACCAACTGACTTAACCCAGCCGGAGGAAAATATAAAACTCACCGCTAATGCAGCACCAATAAAATCCGTGCTTTTACGTCCTTCTACATAGGAAAAAACAACACCCCATAACATACCCAACGGAAATCCATTTAAAAATAAAAACATAACATTATAGGGTGCAGGTACAATGGCAAATAACAACCAAGCCAACCAGGAAATGCCCGTGAGTAAAAAAATAATTTTATATCGATTCACTTTTTGTAATCCTGAAATAAATTTAATGCCATAAAATTTGGCTAATAAATAACCCAACATTTGACTAATTACGAGTGCCGTTTTAAATGCAATGGGACCAAAGCTGAGTCCATCAAAAGTGCATACCGTAAAAGATTTTCTAAAACCAAAAATAAATACATAGGTACCAAAGGATACAAGAGCAGCGTAAAGTGCAATAGATTTATCTTTTGACAGTAATGACATACAATTCTTTATTGATGGGTAACAGCGCCAGCTTAATTGATGGCTTTTTCCCATAACCAAATTTACATTTTATACATGTATAATAATGACTAAATTAGTGCTTTATGAATAAGGCCAAAATTTGTATATCACCCATTGACTGGGGTTTGGGACACGCCACTCGGTGTATTCCGCTGATTCAGGCATTGGAAAAATTGAACTATCAAATATATATCGCCACAGAAGGATACCACGAAGCCATCTTACGAGAAGCTTTACCCAACGCCCATTTTTTACATTTACGAGGCTACCGAATAAAATATGCAAAAATAGGCGCCCTTTTACCACTGGCTATTTTTTTTCAAATACCGCAAATTATTTACAGCATTTACTATGAATATAGGTGGCTACAAAAAAAGCAAAAGGAATTTCAGTTTGATATAATCATTTCCGATAATCGTTTTGGTTTTTATCATAAAAATGTGCCTAGTGTATTTATAACGCACCAGCTTAATTTTCAAATGCCTTATGCCTGGGCCACCCCTGGATTCCAAAAAATTCAGTATGCTTGGTTTAAGAGATTCTCTGCTTGTTGGATTCCTGATATGGAAGGAGAAAATAATTTATCAGGCATTTTAGCAAACACAAAATTAAAACCTACTATTCCTATTTGGTATATGGGATGTTTGTCAAGATTAAAACAATACGAACCTAAAGATATTGCTACGCATCAAGAACCAATAACTTTTTTAGGTATTGTATCAGGCCCTGAACCACAAAGAACCCTGCTTGAAAATTTATTATGGTCCAAGGGAAATCAATTACAATTAAAATTTACCGTGGTGGCAGGTACACCTAAAGTAAAGGAAGCGTTCGAACAAAATAATAATGCCACAAAGTACCCGCATTTATCCGGTGCTGATTTGGTGAAGGAAATTAATCGTGCCGAGTATATCATTTGCAGGGGAGGCTATACTACTTTAATGGAATTAATCCCATTTGAAAAAAAATTAATTCTAATCCCAACACCAGGGCAAACCGAGCAAATATTATTAGGAAAAATATGGCAGGAAAAAAAATGGGCGCTTTGTTATGATCAAAGTGATTTTAAATTAAGTGTTGCCTTAAATGAAGCAAGTCAGTTTAATTATATAAAACCGCCGTTTACAAATTTTTCTATAGAAGCACTTGAAACTGCTTTAAAGCAATTAACTTTATAATTATGGCGGTACAAAAAATAGATATTGATGACTTTATAATTCAAGCGCCTAATTCCCTGATTATTGATGTCCGAAGCCCAGGCGAATTTGAACATGCACATATTGTATCGGCTTTAAATCTTCCTTTATTTACCAATGATGAACGCGCAATTATTGGTACTACTTATAAAAAACAAAGCAGAGAGGAAGCAATAAAAGTTGGCTTACCGCTTTTTGGAACCAAGCTACTTCCCATGATTGAAACAGTGGAAAAATGGGTAAGTGAAAAACAGCAAGGAGCAAATACAATAAAGCCAACCATTCTTGTTCATTGTTGGCGGGGAGGCATGCGAAGCGCAGCAGTAGCTTGGTTGTTAGACTTATATGGCTTTAAGGTTTACCAGCTAACCGGTGGTTACAAAGCCTACCGAAATTGGGTGTTAAATCAATTTATAAAAGAATACCCAATCAAAGTTTTGGGTGGATTTACCGGTTCAGGTAAAACAGAAATTTTACACGCACTCCAACAAAGAAATAATACGGTGATTGACTTAGAGGGATTGGCCAATCACAAAGGATCTGCTTTTGGCGCCATTGGACAAGCGGTGCAACCCACACAGGAAATGTTTGAAAATAAATTAGCTTCTGCGCTATTTAATAATAAAACAGATCAACCATTTTGGGTGGAAGATGAAAGCCAGCGCATTGGACTTGTGATGATTCCTAGTGCGTTTTTTTTACAAATGCGCAACAGTATTTGTCATTTTATTATTATCCCTTTTGAAGAAAGATTAAATTTTATTGTTCAGGGCTATGGTGGTTTTGACGTACAACTATTAATTGATGCCACAGTTAGAATACAAAAAAGATTAGGCGGATTAGAAACTAAAAACGCGGTACAATTTTTTAATGAAAATAATATTATTGCAGCATTTGCTATTTTACTTAAATACTATGACCGCTGGTATGAAAAAAATACCCTTAGCGCTTCGCCACCTAAACTATTGGTGCAGCAATTTAATGCCGAAAAGGTAGATCCAGTGCACAATGCCGTTTTAGTGGAGAAAAGATAAATTAACTAACATTAATCCTATTTAAAATACCCAAGATGAAGTATCTTTATTGGGTTATAGCATTTTATTTATTGGGGGGTCGTAACATTAAATATATCGGAATACAGTTTGAAGCCCGCGCGATTGGAGCTGGAATCATTTTTAAGTTATAATTTATGCAACAACTACTTGCTTGGTGGTTTTTCACAGTGAAGGGATGGCAAATAAAAGGAAGATTCCCTTTTGAACTCAAAAAGGCAGTTTATATCGTTGCCCCGCACACCCATAGTACCGACTTTTTTTTAGGATTGGCAGTAAGAAAAAAGATGCATTTCCATTTTCTTAAATTTTTAGGCAAAAAAGAACTTTTTGTTCCTCCTTTTAGTTGGATTTTATACTACTTGGGTTGCTACCCAGTAGATCGCTCAAAAAATAATAATTTTGTAGACCAGGTAGTGAAAATATTTAATGAAAAGGAAAGCTTTCACCTGGCTTTGTCACCTGAAGGCACCAGAAAGAAAGTGTACAAATTACGCTCTGGATTTTACCATATTGCAAAAAAAGCAAATGTGCCGGTGGTCATGGTCGCCATGGATTTTTTCAATAGAACAGTGGTTTTTACCGAACCATTCTATTTAACAGACGACGAACAAGCTGATAAACGAAAAATAATCGACTTTTTTAAGGATTTTAAAGGATTTGTGCCTGAATACAGCATTACAGCAGATATTGAATGTTAAGAAAATGCAGAAATTTCAAAATAGTTTTTGGACTCTAAACTATATGCTTATTTTTGTATTGGCCATTGGCTATATTATATAAATTAATAAAAAACAGATACAGTATGAAAAGTAAAATTTTTTTAGCGCTTGCTATTATTAGTCTTGGTGCTTATTCTTGCGTTAGCCCTAAAAAATTACAAGAGGCAGAAGCAAAGTACGGTCAATTGAATGGTGCTTATGCTGATTTACAAGGTAAATACCGTGATGCACAGGATCAAGCTGCAAAAGCAAAAAACGAAACTGACAAATCAAACTTTGTTTCAAAAACAATGCAAGGAACGATTGATGACTTAAATAAGCAAATTGAGTTTTTAAAGAAAAACAATAATGTGGTTTTAAATCAACTACAAGATATGTCTGTAGTATCAGGTGCACAAGCAGAGAGCATTAAAAAATCTTTAGAAAATATTGGTTCAAAAGATTCTTATATCCAAACCTTACAAGGATCTATGGCGCGCAAGGATTCAATGAACATGGCATTAGTAATGAACTTAAAAGGTGCGATTGGTGATTTGAGCGATGGCGATATTAATATCAAGGTTGAAAAGGGTGTAGTATACGTTGACATCTCTGATAAATTATTATTTAAAAGTGGAAGCTTTTCTATCACTGACAAAGCAACAGTAGTATTAGGTAAGGTTGCTAAAGTATTAGCAGCACAACCAAATATTGAATTCATGGTTGAAGGACATACTGATTCTAAGCAATTATTAGGATCAGACAATAAGATGGAAGACAACTGGGATTTAAGTGTTAAGCGTGCAACGACCATTGTTAGATTATTACAAGAAAAATATGGTATTGATCCAAAGCGCATGACAGCAGCTGGAAGAGGTGAATATGTTCCTGTAGCTGAAAACAATTCTTCTGAAAACAGAGCTGCTAACCGCAGAACTAGAATTGTAATTTTACCTCAATTAGATCAATTCTTTAAATTATTAGAAACGAAATAATTCCATAATGAATGGGCTTTTAGTATAAAGCTTGTTTCATATATTATTTTCAATATTTAACCCCTGCACTTTTTCGGTGTGGGGGTTTTTTATTTGTTTTTGTTTTTCCCCATCTTCCATAAATGTAGGAACTCGTCGTATCTTTGAATGATGCAAGCGTATTTACAAGGTTTAAATGAACAGCAAAAAGAGGCCGTCACTCATATGAATGGTCCATTAATGATTATTGCTGGCGCGGGCAGCGGTAAAACAAAAGTATTAACAAGCAGGATTGCCCACTTAATGAATAGTGGTGTAGATTCTTTTAATATATTGGCCCTTACTTTTACCAATAAGGCCGCTAAGGAAATGAAGGAGCGTGTTGAAAAAACCTTAGGTAATACCGAAGCGCGAAATTTATATATTGGTACTTTTCATAGCGTATTTGCAAGATTACTGCGCTCTGAAGCAAGTAAGTTAGGTTACCCGCAAAGCTTTACCATCTATGATACAGACGATTCTAGATCGGTATTAAAAGCGGTCATTAATGATATGGGCTTAGACGACAAGCACTACAAACCCAATATAGTTCACAACCGAATTTCGTCTGCAAAAAATGCATTGATTGGTCCAGTGGAATATAATTCCAACACCATGATTCAGCAAGAGGATGCAAGATCAAAGCGTCCAGCGATTGGAGAAATTTATGCTTCTTATGTAGCGCGTTGTTTTAAAAATGGCGCGATGGATTTTGATGATCTATTATTTAAAATGCATGAACTATTGCGCGACTACCCTGAAGTATTGCACAAGTACCAACACAAGTTTAAATATTTATTAATTGATGAGTACCAGGATACCAATCCGGTACAGTATCAAATTGCAAAACTATTGGCAGCAGTACATGAAAATATTTGCGTGGTGGGTGATGATGCACAAAGTATTTATAGTTTTAGAGGTGCAACCATTGAAAACATATTACAGTTTCAAAAAGATTATGATGATGTTAAATTGGTGAAGCTGGAACAAAACTATCGCAGTAGTGCTTCTATATTGGAGGTAGCGAATCATGTGATAAAAAATAATCAGGGACAGATTCCAAAAAATTTGTGGACCGAAAACGAGGAAGGTGAAAAAATTAAGTTGGTTAGAACCATGACTGATAACGAAGAAGGAAAATTTGTTGCAGATGCGATTCAAGAAAATAAATTAAGAAATCATTTTTATAATAATGACTTTGCCATTTTATATCGTACCAATGCACAGAGTAGATCATTCGAGGAAAGCCTTAGACGCACAGGTATTCCTTATAAGATATACGGTGGGCTTAGTTTTTATCAAAGAAAGGAAATCAAGGATTACATCGCTTACCTAAGAATTATTGCGAACACAAAAGATGAAGAAGGATTAAAAAGAATTATTAACTATCCTGCAAGAGGTATTGGAAAAACCACGGTTGAAAAATGTTTGGTCATTGCTGGTGAACAAAATATTACTTTTTACGAAGTATTAGAAAAAGCAAAAGCATTTGGATTTAAAGCAGGCACGCTCACTGCAATTGAGGAGTTTGTGACGATGATAAAATATTTTCAAAATCAACTCACCAAGCACAATGCTTATGATGTTGCAGTTCAGGTAGGTAAACATACCAATATCGTCAAAGAATTATTTAACGATAAATCGACTGAGGGTTTAGCGCGTTATGAAAATATACAAGAGTTATTAAACTCTATTAAGGAGTGGACCGAAAGCCCAAGCAATGAAGATGGGGAACAAGGCGATAAGGGATTAGGCGCTTACCTACAACAAATTACTTTAATCACAGATGCAGATAATGATAAGAATGAAGCAGATTCGGTAAAATTAATGACGGTGCACGCGGCAAAAGGTTTGGAATTTGCTTGTGTGTTTGTGGTGGGTTTAGAAGAAACCTTATTCCCAAGTGGGATGAGTGTAAATACCCGAGAGGAGTTGGAAGAAGAAAGGAGATTATTTTATGTAGCGGTAACCCGTGCAAAAAGACACTTATGGTTAAGCCATGCAAATTCGAGGTATCGATTTGGACAATTGGTACAAAATGATCCAAGCCGATTTATTGAGGAGATGCCCGAGGATAAAATTGACAAATCAAGTGCTGGCGGCGGCGCGCGTAACCAAAGTTCAGGATGGGGTAACACCTATGACCGAATGCATGGTGGAAATACGAAGGGATGGAGCGAGCCTAAGCCTAAATTAAATACAGAAAAACCGAGCAAACCTAGCTATATGCCGGTTGCTCCTCCGAGCACATTGAATAAAAACCATATTCCTTCCGAAAATTTCACTGCTGCTGACCCTTCTGACTTAGAAGCAGGCATGAAAATAGAACATCAAAAGTTTGGGTTTGGCGTCATCAAAGAAATTGAAGGTTCTGCGCATAACCCAATCGCATTAATCCTATTTGATAAAAACGGTGAAAAGAAGATCATGCTGAATTATGCCAAATTGAGCATCATTCCATAGGTTTTACCCTTGTCGATATCGGAAAAATATAGTCCATTATTGGGCAAACGCCTTGTTGACCCTCATTTTTGATTATTTTTGTATTCAATTTTACCAAAAAGCGCAACTATGATTACTACAGGCAATACCATTGTAAGCATTTATACTGAAATGACACCCAACCCGGAGACCATGAAGTTTGTCGCGAACAAGCTTTTGTATCCAGGAAAAAGTATCGATATCGCAGAAGAAAGGTTAGCCATTGCCTCTCCTTTGGCAAAAGAATTATTCAGCTTCCCTTTTATCAAAAGTGTTTTTATAGCGAGCAATTTTATTACCGTTACCAAAAGTGCGGATACAGATGATTGGCAGGATGTAATACCAACCATTAAAACTTTTTTAAAGGAGTATTTGGAAAACGGTGGCGTAGTAGTGAATGAAGAGGAAGTAGCTAAAATAAAACAAGAAGCGACAAATACGGTTCACGCAGATGATGATGATATTGTGAAAAGAGTGAAAGAATTATTAGAGAACTATGTTAAGCCTGCAGTAGAGATGGATGGCGGTGCAATACAATTTAAAAGTTACAATGACGGTGTAGTCAATTTAATGTTACAAGGTTCTTGTAGCGGATGTCCTAGTTCAATGGTCACTTTAAAAGCAGGTATCGAAGGAATGATGAAGCGCATGATCCCTGAAGTAAAAGAAGTAGTGGCAGAAGCGGAGTAATTTTTTAAATAAATCATAAGAGATAAAAAAAGAGGTCTTAAATTTGATTAAGGAAGCGGAGCAAAGTATTTTAAAAAAGTCCTACTTTTTTAAATAAATCATAAGAGATAAAAAAAATTGGCCTTAAATTTAATTAAGGCCAATTTTTTATTTGTGCTATTTTATAGTTTCTTTTATAAAATCAGCTACATCTTTTTTAAACTGTTTCCCTGATGCTGGATCTGTATACATCATATGACCCGCTTCGTAATATTTTAGTATAAAATTATTTTGAATGCGTTTCTCTAAACCCATATGTGTAAATGTATATTCAGCTGCATAAAATGGCGTAGCCAAATCATAATAACCGTTTATTGCCAATACTTTTAAATTAGGGTTACGGCTCATCGCTTCAGCCAAATCCACTGCTGTATTGGCTGGAACTGCATCGTTATTGAAATTTTTATTGTGTTTCCAATCCCATTTAAATCCTGGCGTTGCATACGCAGATGTTCTATAGGTCAGCATTTTATTTACCTTAAGTTCATTATAATAATAATCTGTAAATGCAGAAATATAAGCTGGACTTATGCTTGTGCTTTGCGGATCGTAAGATGATCCTTCACTTAATAAATTTTGATTAATTCCTGTGTACCTTGAATCTAAGCGACCCACTGTCAAATGTTCACTTCTCAATAATTCTTCCGTGAATTGAGGTTCTTTGATGCGTAGCTTTGCTTTTAATACATATTCTGTGCTAAGTCCGGTAAGTGCAGCATATTGCGATGCAATCTTTTCTTTTTCCGCTTCAGATAAATCTGCACCCTTCATTAATGCAGTTGCATAATCACCCGCTGCAAATTTTCTGGCTTCTTCTGCAAAAGCGGCTAAATCCTTGGATTTATTTTTTATTTTATTATGATACCATGCTGATACTGCGTAAGAAGGTAAATGTAAAATATAAGAAATATCATCGCCTTGATAAAAACGAATTGTGCGCATGTCCAAAACGGTTGAAACTAGAATTACACCGTTTAAAGTAATGCCTAAATTATCCTGTAAATAATTTGCAACACCTGCACTGCGCATCGTACCATAGCTTTCCCCTAAAATAAATTTAGGTGACTGCCAACGATTATTTTCATTGATATACTGTTTAATAAATCCACTCACTGATCTAATATCTCCATCTACACCCCAGAAATCTTTGTTGTTTGCTTTTCCTACAGCTTTACTTATTCCGGTACCAATCGGATCAATCATTACAATATCACTTATATCCAAGGTTGAAAATTGATTGTCTTCTATTTTATAGGGAGCAGGTCCATTGTCATTAGGATCATTAACGATAACACGTTTTGGTCCCATTACCCCCATATGCAACCATATAGAGGAAGAGCCCGGACCTCCATTGTAAGAAAAAGTAATGGGTCTTTTGCTTACATCAGATTGGCCATCTTTTGTATAAGCAGTATACCCATAAAATGCAATGGGCTCGTCTAGATCATTTCTTAAAATAAGGGCGCCTGCTGTTGCCGTATACGTTATTAATTTACCATCAATGGTTACCGAGTGACGGGTGACTGATTTTTCCTCTTTAGGAATTGATAATGAGTCCTTTACATTAGGCTGTGCCATTAATGGGGCATAAGAAATTAGTAAAGCAAACAAGAAAACAGGGAGCAATAAAGTTTTTTTCATACTATTTATTTTAGCAATATAAATATACTATAATTGTAACTTAAAGTTTCTTAAAATTTAAAAGTATGTTTGGGTGTTGAATGGTTCCTTTATTTCAATTAAAACAATTTAATGAAAACTAAATTTATAGTAGCTACGATTGGTGTATTTTTTTGTTTGTCTTTTTTTGCTCATGCACAACAAACACCTTCTCCGTTAATAAATTCATTTCGAGCCTATAAAGAAATGAAAGAAGAAAGTAAATTCAATTTAAATTGGGTACCATTAGGGCCGATGGTAAATAGTGCAAGGGCTGATGTAGTCCAAGTAGATACTGCACATCCGGGAACGATGTATGTTGGTTTTGGTTCGGGTGGATTATGGAAAACAGTGAACAATGGATTAAGTTGGAATTCAATATTCGAAGATCAAGCCGGATTTAGTATTGGTGATTTTGCTATTGCGCCCTCTAATCCAAATATACTTTACTTGGGTACGGGCGAACACCTTAAGAAACCTAGAAACTATACATTACCAGGTACAGGCATGTATCGATCCAATGATGCCGGAAAAACATGGGAACATATTGGTCTCGAAGACTCTTGGTCGATTGCTGAGATTGCAGTTGATCCAACCAACCCCAATATTGTTTTAGTTGCTGTATTAGGTCACTTATGGACTACAAATAAAAACAGGGGAATTTATAGAACCATAGATGGTGGAAAAACATGGGAGCATGTATTATATAAAAATGAATTAACGGGCGCCAATGATATTGTGATATCACCCAATGATCCAAAAATAATGTACGCTTCCCTATGGGAGGTTTATCCAGGTATTAGCGGCGAAAATAGTGGTGTACATAAAAGTAATGACGGTGGTAAAACTTGGAGCCCTTGTAAAAATGGATTGCCTTCAGGACCTAATGTTGGAAGAATTGGATTGACGGTTTCATTTACAAATCCAAAAAAGGCATATGCGTTAGTGGATAATCTTAATAATCCCAAAAACCAAGCTGCTGAACTTTATAAAACTGAAGATGGAGGACTCACCTGGAATAAAACACATACAAGCCCTTTTAAAATATTTTCTGCATATGGCTGGTACTTCACCAATGTATATGTGAACCCGAAAAATGATGAAGAGATTTTTTGCTTAGGTATTAGATTAGCACATAGTATGGATGGTGGTAAAACATTTACATTTATTGGCGGCAACGTAACTCGAATGACGCCGAGCATTGCACAGGGATTACATTTAGATCAATGTGAGCTATGGGTAAATCCCAACAACCCCGATCATATTGCCTTGGGTAATGATGGCGGATTATATGTTTCCATGGACAAGGGTTTAACATGGATACATTATAATAATATACCCACTGGAGAATTTTATGATATAGCCATTGACGCAGCTAATTATACCATATATGGTGGGACACAGGATGATGCAACGGTTTTCGGACCTGCAAAAGAATTAAATACAAAATTTAGTGACCCATGGAAATATGTTTGGATTGATCCATGGGATGGCGGTGATGGATGTGTGTCACAAATTGATCCAGAAAATAAAAACATTGTATACTATAGTCAGCAGTATGGCGATGCCACTAGATTAGATAAAAGTGCCGATACAGCAGTTTCAATAAAACCAAGATTACCCAAATCCATTAAGGACACTTTAATTTTTAATTATATTACGCCTTACTTTATTTCTTCCTATCAGAGTAAAACACTTTATCATGGCGGAAATTATATTTTTAAAACAACGGACAGGGGTGATTCTTGGAAGGTAATTAGTCCAAATATTGCGAACTCGGCAATGAAAGAAAAAAAATCGGTCGCAGCTGGTGCACTGATAGAATCAACGATTAAAAAAGGATTGCTTTATGTTGGCACTGATAAGGGCGCTTTTTGGGTATCACAAAATGATGGTGGTGTATGGGAAGAAAAATCAGTTGGAATTGCAAATAATTATATTCGTAGTATTTCTCCTTCTAATTTTAAAACCGCTAGGGTATATATGTGTATGACCGGTATTAATTATGATGATTTACATAGTTATATATATGTTTCTGAAAATTATGGAAGCGACTGGAAAAATATATCTGCAGGATTACCAGATGAGCCTATTAATGTTATAAAAGAAGATCCAACCAATGAAAATATATTATACGCTGGGGGTTTTAGAAGTGTGTACGTTTCAATGGATAAAGGTAATAGCTGGTCAACACTTGGAAAGAATATGCCGCAGGTTGCCATTGCTGACTTAGAAATACATTTACCTACCATGGACCTTGTTGTAGCTACCCATGGAAGAGGAATTTATAAAATTAATTTAAAGCCTATTCAAAAGTTGATGAATCAACAGCTACCAAAAGAGCAAGATTATTTATTTGAGGTTGCAGAAATTCAAAGACCTTGGTTTAACTCTAATGGCGGCGAACCCGATTATCGTAGTTTTGAAAAAGCTAATTTTTCGTTTTGGCTTACAGAGGCGCAACCCATGCAACTTTCCATCATTGATAAAGCAAACAAAGAAATTTGGAGCATGAAAATTAATGGCAGCAAGGGTTTGAATGAGTTTCGTTGGGACTTAACCCTAAGCAAAAGAACAAGCGATGAGCCCTACTTTGTTCACTATGATAAATTTATAGATGCGGGTAAATATAAGCTAAAGGCGACTATTGGAAACAAACAATTGGAACAACCTATTAATGTACTTAAAGGAGTATCGCCTTATATACAATAGGCCTAAAACTTTATTGAGGAAGCGGAGCATAGTATTTTAAAAAAGTCTTACTTTTTTAAATAAATCATAAGAGAAAAATAAAACAGGCCTTAGATTTTTATTAAGGCCTGTTTGATTAAACTTCGTCTAGTGGGGACTCCTTGCTAAATGCTTTGTGCATTTTTGGATGATCCAATAATTTTTCAGTGTGCGATATAAAAATAGTCGCAATGCCATTGCCTATGAAATTGGTAATTGCTCTGGCTTCAGACATAAATCTGTCAACACCCAACAATAAAGCAAGTCCTTCTACTGGAATCATATTAGTAGCCGTTAATGTGGACGACAATACAATAAAACCACTGCCTGTAACGCCCGCAGCTCCTTTTGAAGTAACCATCAATATGGCAATGATGGTAAATATTTGTTCCATGCTTAAGTGAATATTAAACACCTGTGCTAAAAAAATTATAGCCATGGATAAATAAATGGAAGTACCATCTAAATTAAAGGAGTAGCCTGCCGGTATCACTAGTCCCACCACCGATTTTGAACAACCCATTTTTTCAAGTTTCTCCATTAAAGATGGAAGTGCGGCCTCCGAGGAAGAGGTACCTAAAACAATTAGCAACTCCTTTTTGATATAATTTAAAAAGGAAAATATATTGACTTTACAATATTTTAAAACCGCGCCTAGTATAAAAATTACAAATAAGGCCATGGTGATATAAACGCATGCCATGAGTTTCATCAATGGTAACAAAGTACTTACCCCATATTTACCAATAGTATAAGCCATGCCCCCAAAAGCGCCAATGGGTGCGAGATACATAACAAAATGCAAGCCTTTAAATACATATTTACTTGCCCAGTTAATTTTTGAAATGATAAATGCACGATTTTTTAATTTACTTATAACTACACCAGCAAGGATCGCAAATATTAAAACCTGAATGGTAATATTACTTTTGAAAAAACTAGACCAAGAAAAAGTAGCGGCCCCTTGTTTGTATGCAGAAATATCTGCTTTTTGAATATGCGAAGTATCCACATGTGCGCCTGGTTGTATTACATATGCCACCACTACACCAATTACCAACGCAATAGTTGTTACAATTTCAAAATACAATATCGCTTTACCCCCTATTTTTCCTACTTTTTTTAAATCACTCATTCCGCAAATTCCAGTGATAATGGTCAATAAAATAATGGGGTTTATAAACAGTTTAACAACATCAATAAAATACTTACCCAAGGGTTGCATCGCAACACCAGTGCTAGGCGATATATAACCCACCAAGATGCCGGCAGTAATAGAGGCCAATACCCAAAAGGTAAGATTTTTAAAAAGTTTTTTCAATGAAATTATTTTATATAAGTATTTACCAGCCTGCTACAAAAAAGAATATCGCTTTCTGATACCTGCATTAATCGAATACTTTCATTATCAATTGCCGGATAATTATATACAGTAGCAAATTTATTAGGTAGTAAACCTGTTATTTTTTTTACAAAGCACAATGCTATTAAAAAACTTCCCAACGGCGATGGGTGTGAACCATCAGTAAAATATAATTGGGTAGCAGGTTTTTGTATTTTGGCTTCCGCCCAAACCGCACCCACGGGTACCAAGACTGCTTTTGTTTGAAGGGCTAAGTCCTGGTATACCTTATCAATAGCGACTTGGGTTTGTGGGGTGGCCTCCCTTGACCAAGTATTATATAAATAAGGTGTTGCATTTTTAGACTTAATTAAATCGCAGAATAATTTGCCATACATCAAAACGCTATCCCCATGTTCCAGTGGCCACATACTATTGTCTTGGATAATGACGATATCAAATTTTTCTTTCGCTAAAATTTCTCTGGTCCTTAAGCCCTTTCGGCTATTCCAATGATCCCCTAGTGTAGCTCCCCCAAAGGTTGATTTTTTACAAATAAGCTTGGTGTTCAAGCTATCAGATAGTAACGATACCATCTGTGGCAGGTTATTATAATAGATATAACTGTTACCAACAAACAGTACGCGTAATGTATCTCTATTACTATTTGCATTAGTTTTTGTTAATGCAAATAGTAATAGGATTGTTAAGAATATATTTTTAAACAGAGAAAAAAACAGTTTGTTCATATTTTAAAATAATCTAAAATCCTGGGTTCTGAACCATTTTAGGATTATTTTGAACCTGTGTCACTGGTATAGGCAAAATAGTTCTGTAATAATAACTGCTTGTAGTCGCCGTGTATTGAATTAATCTTGAAGCACTATTTCCTGCAGCATTTATTTTCACATAACTTGTTTGGGTTCTATTTAAGTCAAAGATTCTGTGGCCTTCTAAAGCGAATTCCTTACGACGCTCTACTATAATACTATCTAATAAGGCTGTTGCCTTGATTGCACCCATAGGAGGTACCGCTAATATTGATGCAGTAAACGCTTTTGTAGCAGAAGCAGTATCTCTTAATTTTCTGATTAAATTAATATCTACCAAAGAACTCGTTAAACTATTTGCATCAGAATTTTTTACGGCTAATCTAGCCATCGCTTCAGCCCTTGATAAATACATTTCTGATAATCTAATAACTTTAATGTTTTCCATGTTTGTACTAATATTGATGTACTTGGTACATAATGGTACATTTACTTCGCCTCCAAGTGAATTACGATTTCCAAGGCTTAAAAAATTTCTTCTCACATCTGTATTTGAATAACAATCGTAAAGCCCTTTGAAAGTAGATAGCGTAGTACCAGTACTTTTACTATTCATCGTTTGTCTTGTACCTAATAATTCTCCATAGCCAGATTGGCTTGACAAATATGCATAAGAATCAGTACCTGCATTATCATTTGTATTATTAGCTACTTCAAAAATTGATTCGCTGCTATTTTGGGTTCTAAAATCTTGCACCATTGATCCATATGGATATAAGGTATACTTTCCAGATGCTATTACCAAATTAGAAGCATCGATGGCGGCTTGCCAATTTTCAGTAAAAATAGCAACCCTTGCCTTTAAGGCTAAAGTAGAAAATTTATTGAACCTGATTTTTTGTAAAGTACTATTTGCAGTACCATCATAAAGCACATTACCTGAAGCAGGTAATCTTTTTAAAGCCTCTTCTATGTCTAATAATATACGATTATACACTTCTTTTGCAGAATTCCTTGCAGGATATACCACTTCTGATATACTAGTAATGGGTAATAAAACCAATGGCACTCCAAGATGTGATCCATCTGAAGTATGGTTAAGTGGCCTAGCAAAAAACTTTACTAAATCAAAATAAGCCAATGCACGAACTGCATATGCTTCGCCTACTAGTTGAGCCGCTTCTTCCTTTTGTAATGTAGTAGCAGCCTTATTAATATTTTCTTCATTAGCGATAACAGCATTTGCATTGGTCACCACTCTATACATTTGACTCCACATTCTACTTACATTCGCATCTGTTGCAGTGTGCGTCATGGTATTCATCCCTGTATATCTATTTCCAGTCTTTACACTTCTGGTCATATTATCTGAAATAACTTCAGGAATAACCATGGCGTCTCTACCATAATAACTATAAGATTGCATTAATGAATATAGGCCATTCACTGCAGCACGAGAAGTAGCAACACTCGAAAAAACATCTTCGGTCAACACGCTCTGTTGTGGTTTAATTTCAAGAAAATCTTTGTTACATGCTATTAAGCTAATAGCAATTGTAAATAGGGTAATTATATGTTTATTTTTCATAATAAAATTATTTCAAATTAAAAATTAATGTCTAAGCCAAATAATATTGTACTAAAAACCGGAGGTCGCTGTGACATCGTGCCATCAACAGAAACCTCGGGGTCTGTATTAAATCGCTTATCAACTGTGTAGGTAAATAAATTTTGTCCCCTAACATATACTTTTGCCGTGTTTAATTTTGCTTTAGCTAAAAAAGATTTAGGTAAATTATAGGATAAGGTAATATCTCTTAAACGAATATAGCTACCATCATATAAAAAACGAGAGCTCTCATAACTGCCTGCAGAGGATTGGGTACCCAAGAAAACAGGTTTAGGAACATCTGTGATTTGTCCTGGAGCAGTCCAACGACGCGCATATTCATATTTACTTAAGCCATTGCTTTGGTCTGAGAAACCTAGGTTAGCATCTGTTTTTTGCAAATAACCATACTCGTCATAAATCGTATTTCCCCAATAGGCATATAGTTGAAAACTGAATTTAAAGTCATGGTATGAAAAGCTATTCGTCATACCTGTATAAAACTTTGGCAAGGCGCTTCCATGACTGATTCTAGGTAATGCGGTGGTAAAAACATTTGTCGTAGAATCTTTGGCACTTGATGTATACCACAAAGCTTCCCCATTCGCTGGATTTACGCCTGCATACCCTCTTTGATAATGCGTATAAAAATCATTTCCAATTTTACGATTATATGCAGCATTGCCAGCGTAAGCTGAATCAATATCTGTAATCGTATTGTTATTAGTGGTAAAATTGAAATCAGTTACCCACTTAAATCCTTTAGCAGATGAAGGTGAAATATTTACAGAAGAAATAGTTAATTCTACTCCTCTGTTTTTCATTGCGCCATTATTTACGGTAATACTAGTTACTCCATTTAAACTTGGAATAGATTGGCTAATTAATAAATTACTACTTAATCGATCATACCACTCTACCGATCCAGAGATACGTCCTTTTAATATCGAGAAATCTAATCCAATATTTAAAGGGATGTTTTTTTCCCAAGTTAAATTGTCATTAGACAATTGATTTAAGCTTAAGCCTGATTGTAAATTATAATCACTTCCAGCAGTATATAATCCTTGAGATTCAAAGTTGTCAATACCTTGGTTACCTGTATAACCATAACTTGCTCTTAACTTTAATTCATTCACCCAATTCGATTTAAAGAAAGACTCATTATGGATATTCCAACCAGTACCTACCGACCAAAAAATGGCCGATCTAAAATTTCTCGCAAATCTTGATGAAGCATCTTCTCTTATCGAACCTGATACAAAAAATCTATCATCATAAGTATAATTAGTATTTAAAAATTTACTAATTAAACTATTCGCAGTTCCTGTACCTGTAGTTAATACAGGGCTTGATCCACCCGCAGGAGTGGTTGTTCCAGGAGCAATACCATTTACTTCAATACTGATGTCTACATCACTTCTCTTTTGTGCTTCGTAACCTGCAAAAGCCTCAAAACTGTTCTTATCATTGAAGTCTTTTTTATATCTTATAATATTAGTAGCCACCCAGTTATTAATGTCTTGTGTGTAATTTTCAATCGCTCCGCCTACAGCAATATATAAGTTACCTACTCTAGGATCATAATAGATACTCTTAAATGCATGGTTAAAATCTAATGCATACGTACCTTCAAATGTTAAGCCTTTAGCAATTTCATATTTAGCAGTCGTGTTAGCGGAAAAATTATAAGTTTTTGCATTTCGATTGGTCGTGTTAATAACGGCTACTGGATTATAGCCACTATTATACCCCAACTCATATGTTGAACCATCGCTTTTATACACTGGCAGCCATGGCGCCAATCGATACATGGCTCTAATTGGATTAGCAAAAAAGCTTCCTCCTAAAAAATTACTCGTCCTTTGAAAACTTCCACTAAAACCTGCTTTCAAGGTTAATTTTTTGGTAAGTTCTGAATTTACATTGATACGAAATGTTGCTTTGTCATAATCAATACCCTTAGTGGTTGCATCTGATTTATAATAACTTCCTGAAATAAAATAAGTATTTTTTTCAGTACCGCCACTCGCATTCAAATTATATTGACTGTATTGACCCTGTCTTAAAACTTCATTGAACCAATCTGTGTTAACAGAGCGGTTAACACCATTTGCACTTAATAAGGAATCAAAAGAAGATGCAGGTTTTCCTGAATTTAACCAACCCTCCTTATAATACTGAACATATTCGTCCGTATTTAATGTTTTTTGATCAGGTGCTAGTGTATTGTTATTATATCCTTTTTGATAGGTAAAATTAATTTTAGACTTTCCTGATTTTCCTGCCTTGGTCGTAATTAATACAACGCCATTTGCAGCACGAGAACCATATAAAGAAGTTGCAGACGCATCTTTTAGTACGGTTAAACTTTGAATATCATTCGCATTCAAACCCGCGATGGTATTACTATTCAATCCGGAAATATCTCCGCTCACTACTGGTATCCCGTCAATTACATATAGGGGTGTTGCAGACGCATTGATTGATCCAATACCTCTTATTCTAATTTGAGGCACACCACCTGCTTGTCCAGTAGCATTGGTAGATTGAACGCCCGCCATATTCCCTTGAAGGGTTTCTTGCACGGATGAATTGGGTGCACTCTCTATGGTTGTATTTTTAATAGTACCTATAGATCCTGTAAATGAATTTCGTTTTTGATTGCCATAAGCGATTACCAAAACATCGTTTAAGTTATTTTCAGACTCTTGTAATAGGACTACGTTATTAGTTTCCTTTAAAATAACCACCTTTGAAATCATATCTACCCTGCTAAATTCAACTTTTTCCCCATTGGGTATTTGAATTGAAAATGATCCATCTGCTTTTGAAATTGTGCCCTTTTTGGAATTCAAAAGTTTGATAGAAACGTTCTCCAAAGGACTATTATCCTTTGAATTTAACACTGTGCCTTTTATCAATTTTGGTTGTACATTTTTGGCCGTGGTCTGAGCCAAGACTGGATTTTGTAACAAACAAAATAATAGGCTGACACCTAAGATAATGATAGGTTTAATTTTCATATTAGATTTGGGTTTGAAATAAAGCAAAAGTTCAGTTATTGTTGTAAATTATTTTTATTAACTTACAATAGTGAAGTTTTAGTATAGGTTTAGGATTTACAAATTCAAAGTTTTTTTCAGAAATGAAAAAATAAATTACCGAAATTTTATAAATAATTGAATTACAGTGTTTTATGATTAAAAAGGGGAGGGAGGAAATAATATATTTACTACACAAGTGTATTGAGAAATACCAGAGTGAAACCGGTAAAGAAATCATTCAAAATACAAATCGTAAGAATTACGAAGGTCTTGCTATGACATTAAGCGAAATTAGCAAGGAGCTTCCATTTACGGATCAGGAATTGAGACATGATATATACCCACAAGATAAACGTGAAAAAGAGGCAAGTTACCCATTTAGAAAATATGATATTACGGGTGGGCAAATCAAAGATGCGCTAAATGGTCTTGTTGCCAATCCTCGTAATTTTTTAGTAGATGCCTGTTATATTTATTTATTTCAAATGGGAAGACTGGGTTTTGTTGAAAATCCAATGGATGAAAATTTAGTCACCCTCAATACAGATGATCAAAAAAATGAAGGGGGGTCGCTAATAAAGGAAAATCAGGAATTAAAATTAAAGTTATACCAATTTGAAAAAAACGCAGGCAAGCGTCGTTGGAAATGGAATACAATTTTATGTATCATTTTTTTCATTGTTATTGCATTAGTTTGTTTTTATATTCCATCCAAAATGTATTTTGAATCCATTAATAAACTTGAAGCCTTAAAAAAAGATTTAAATATTCTTCCCTATAAAATAACATCGGATGAAAAAGATAGATTAGAAGGTTTGTGGATATGTTATACCGGTTCTCCGCAAGCAAGGGTGTCTGATCCAGATAGGTATCAAAAAATGGTGCCCAACATTGTAGAAATAAAATATAAAAATGGCTATTTTATTTATACTAGATATGGTGCCAGCTTTAATCATATCGGATACGCGCAATTTGAAGGACCTAACTTAGTCTCTATTTTTTCAAAAGTAGAAGCAAAAGATAACGAGGGGGGCAATGAAAAATTAATTGAATCCCCTAGACACTCATTATTAGAATTAACCAGTGATAGCATCATTACTGCTATTTCAGCTTCCTGGAATTTTGATTATGGAAATAATAATAAAATTATAGGAATTAGAGAAGTGTATAAAAAACTAGGTAATGTAAGTAATCTGAAAGAGGTAACCAACACATTGGAAAATGCCAGTTGTAAGTGTAAGATTATTAAATGGAGTGAGATGCAAGATGATAAAGTAGTTAATAAAATATTTTATATAAAAAATATTTATCTGGATTCACTGGAGCATAAAGCCTTATTTCCCTTAATAAATGAAAATAGTATTATTTTTAAAGACCCTATCAATGATAGTGTGATTATAAAAAAATAATTACTTGCTAAAGTCTATTATAAAGTGCACGTAATTTATCACGCGTCATGATGCTTTCCCAATTTGACCCTAATGCATTTTCCCATAAAGGTTTTAGGCTTAATGAAATATTAATCATTTCATCAAACTGTGTTTCCGTTAAGTTGGCACAAATACCTACAGGAATTTCAATCTTATTTTTCTCTACCATAAATTTAAATTCTTCCACACCTGCTGGATAATATTCTTCCAAATGGTTCATTACAATACAATTGCCAATGCCGTGTTTGGTTCCTAATAAATAGCTTAAGCCATAGCTCACTGCATGTGCAACTCCTACTTGACTATAAGCAATACTCATGCCACCTGCGTAACTAGCCATCATTAATTGTTCATCACTCTGCTCATCCCAGCCTGTTTTTTCAACATATATTTTTCGACAAAGATCCAAAGCTTTTTCACCATAGCTTTTACTAAACTCATTTAGATAAGTGCCTTCTAAACTTTCAATACAATGTATATAACAATCCATGCCGGTATAAAAACGCTGATTCGCTGGCGCATTTTTAGTTAATTCAGGATCTAATACAATTTGATTAAATGGCGTGAAGTCGGAGTTCATTCCTAGTTTACGTGTTGGACCAGTCAATACTGTAGTACGACTTACCTCTGCGCCAGTACCACTTAAGGTTGGAATACCCACTTTAAAAACACCAGGGACTTTAACTAAATCCCATCCTTGGTAATCAGCGGATGATCCTGGATTGGTCATCATTAATGATACGGCTTTTGCTAAATCCATCGCAGAGCCACCACCAATACCGATGATACCGCTTACTTCACCAAATTCAGCTTTAAGCTCAGCAGCTAATGCATCAACTTGTTTTGTTTTTGGTTCCTGTGTAACATCCACATATACAATCTTATCCTTGCCTCTTAATGGAATACGACCCGCTAAAGGTTTACCAATAAAATAATGATCCAAGAAAAATATCATCGGAAAATTATCTTTTCGGCGAGGGGCTAAAATTTCATCTAATTGGTTAAATGCGCCACGACCATAAACAACATAGTCAACTAGTTTTAAATTCTTAAACTGCATTTTGATTATTTTAATATAAGCGGATGTATCAAAGATAAACTATAAAGCGGATTGAATTACTTGCTTTTTATTTTATTACTATTGATTTTATAAAAGCTTAGCCGCTTTAATTAAATCGGCAGGCGTATCAATTTCAACACCCATATATTCTGTTACGACCATTTTAATGGAGACCCCGTTTTCCAAGTAACGCAAACACTCAATTTTTTCAGCTGCTTCTAGGGGAGACATTGGCCAGTTAGTAAAATTAAGCAATGCTTGTTTTTGAAATGCATACACACCAATATGTTCATAATAAACTATCGGCGAGTCGGTACTTCTTGGATAAGGTATAACGCTTCTTGAAAAAAATAATGCATTGTTATTTTTATCTACCGCAACTTTTACATAATTAGGATCCTGAATTAATGTGTTATCTGTTAGCACCTGCATTAATGAGGCTACTTGAACCGTTGTGTCTGAAAAAACAGCAATTACTTTTTCCAGTGGTTCTCTTTTTACAAAAGGTTCATCCCCCTGTACATTTACTACAATATCAATGTCCAAGTCCTGCACCGCTTCTGCAATTCTATCGCTACCACTTTCATGTGAACGCTTGCTCATTATGGCATTTCCACCATTTGCTGTAATTTCATTAAAAATAATTTCACTATCGGTAACTACATACACTGAATCAAATAAACCAGTGGCAAGCGTGTTGTCATAAGTATGTCTAATGACCGTTTTGTCGCCCAATGTTTGCATTAATTTAGCTGGAAAACGCGTAGCCGCATAACGAGCAGGTATAAAAGCACCAATTTTCATAAATGAAACTTATTTAATAATCCGTTTTAATATTTTTATTAAAAGGTATTTTTAATTGATATAATAATTCTTGGTCACGTTGGTTATCTAAAACATCTAAACCATATTTAATATCAGACATGGGTGTGCTATTATACGTGCCCAATAATTTATCCCAAAAGGAAAATATATTTCCATAATTACTATCTGTTTGCGGTCGCATTAAATGATGATGTATGCGATGCATATTAGGCGAAACAATAATTAAGCCAATGGTTTTATCAAACCAAGAAGGGGTATTAATATTTGCATGATTAAATTGTGAAAGCACCACACTTAAACTTTGATACAACATAACCAACCACATAGGTGTACCTAAAACAAAAACGGCCAATATCGCAAACACCGCTCTAATAACAGATTCTCCTGGATGGTGACGATTCGCTGTGGTTGTATCCACATGGGTGTCCGCATGATGCACCATATGAAATTTCCATAAAAATTTTACTTTATGTTCAATCATATGTACCAAATAGGCCCCAATAAAATCAAGTAATAATAAACCAATTATGGCCGAAGCTATGCTTGGGAAAGACACCATATTTAAAAGTCCAAAATTATTAGCAATCGTCCAATCACTGGTTTTTACCATTAAAAGCGCAAATCCAAAATTGATTACAATGGTCGTAAGGGTGAAAAAAATATTAATGGAAGCGTGGCGCCATTTACTATATTGAAATTTAAACAAAGGAATGGCGGATTCAACCAACCAAAAAAAGGTAATCCCCCCTGCTAAAATAAGTGCGCGATGTAAACTAGGTATGCTACTAAAATAGGACTGTATACTTTCAAACATTGGCTTCTTTTTAGAATATAAATGTAAATAAAAAACCCGATGTTCTGTGTAGATCAACGGGTTTTTAAAAACTGCCCTTGGGCATATTTATAGGGAACGGATTAACTATTTAACATGAGCGGCATCACTAGCATTAACAAGTCCTCGCCTGGTGCTTGCTCAGATGGTTTAATTAAACCAGCTTTACTTGGTGTAGATAATTCAATAAAAATATCATCTGTATCAGCGGCGCTCAACATTTCAATTAAAAACTTTGCATTAAAGGCGATTTGAATATCCTCCCCTTTGTATTCACAACTCATGCGCTCATTACCTTCAAAACTAAAATCAATATCCTGTGCAGCCATTTGCAATTCATTACCAGTGATACTCAATGCAACCTGATTAGTGCTTTTATTACTAAATACATTTACACGACGTAATGCATTTTGAAAATCATGTTTATTTACTGTTAAACGATAAGGATTGTCAGCAGGGATAACCACTTTATAATCAGGGAACCTTGCATCAATTAAACGACAAATTAATTGTGTTGATCCATGATCCACAAATAAATGATTGCTATTAAAGCTCACCGTGATTGGATCTTCATTATCTGGCAATGCATTTTTTAATAAGTTCAATGGTTTTTTAGGAACAATGAAAGATGCGTTTTGCGTAGCCTTCGTATCGGTACGCTTATATCTTACTAAACGGTGTGCATCGGTTGCCACAAACTGAACGCCATCTTTTGATAATTCAAAAAATACGCCCGTCATTGCTGGTCTTAAATCATCACCACTAACTGCAAATAATGTTTTATTAATTGCGGTTAATAATCCAGTGCTTGTCATTTTAAAGCCAGTGGTATCATCGGCTGTGGGTTCTTTCGGAAAATTATCTGGATTTTCTCCCATCACTTTATACTTACCATTATCGCTTGTAATTTCAACAGCATAATTTTTATCAATGTTGAAAGTAAGTGGCTGGTCTGCAATATTTTTTAATGAATCAATTAAAATTTTAGCAGGAATACAAACGCGGCCATTCGCTTTGCTTTCCACATCCATTTGTACACGCATCACTGTTTCCAAATCGGTCGCAATAATGTTTAATTTTTTATCTTCAATCTCGAATAAAAAATCTTCTAAAATTGGTAAAACGGTGTTGGTATTAATAACCCCTGCGATTTGTTGCAAGTGTTTTAAAAGAGAGGAGGATGATACTATAAATTTCATAATTCCTTTGTATTTATTTAACTTTTCTAACAAGACAAACCTAATGCAAAATCTTAAGATTAAAAAGCTATTTTAGCATTTGTTATTGACATTCTTATCTACAAAATGAATAAAATTAGAATTGGTAAAGAGCAGGCTATTCAAAGGATTCGGCATTTTTGTGCCTATCAAGAAAGAGCCCAACAGGAGGTGCGCGATAAGCTGTACGAATTGGGTATGACTAAAAGTGAAGTGGAGGAGATTATATCCGATTTAATTACAGACAATTTTTTAAATGAAGAGCGGTTTGCTACCCTTTTTGCAGGAGGCCATTTTCGAATAAAACAATGGGGGAAAAGTAAAATTCAATATGCACTGCAGCAAAAAAGAGTGAGCCCGGTAAATATTAAAAAGGCCTTAAAAACTATTGACCTGGATGACTATAATACCACTTTGTTATTTTTAGCCAAAAAGAAATGGAATAGTCTTAAGGGCGAAAGGGGCTTAAGTCGGATGGCCAAAACACAGGCATTTTTATACCAACGCGGTTTTGAATCGGCCTTAATTCAGCCCATTTTACAACAACTAAATAAGGCAAAATAAATAATCCCCGTTTATTGTATCTTTAATACAGCATAAATCATTATCAGTGTCTTCACTTAAATTTACAATCATACAAACCGCCCTTTTTTGGGAGGACAAAGGAGCTAACCTAGAAGCCTTAGCTAAAAAGATAATGGCGATTGCCGAGCCAACTGAAATTATTGTACTTCCTGAAATGTTTACTACCGGATTTAGTATGCAGCCCGCTTTGTTTGCAGAAACAATGGAAGGACCCACTATTCAATGGATGCGTCGATTAGCAGAAATTAAAAAATCTATCATCACCGGATCTGTTATTATTGAAGAAAACGGCAACTATTATAATCGCTTAATTTGTATGCTGCCCAATGGACAAATGGGCCATTATGACAAACGACATTTATTTGCTTTTGCTGGTGAGCATGAATTTTATAGCGAAGGAAACAAAAGATTAATTGCAAGTGTTAAGGGATGGAAAATTAATTTACAAATTTGTTTTGATTTGCGTTTTCCAGTTTGGGCACGCCAACAAAACATAAGTGGGAAAGCAGATGCGGAAAATGCAGCTATTCCTGGATTAGAATATGATGTATTGTTGTATGTTGCCAATTGGCCGGAAAAAAGAAACCATGCTTGGAAAACCTTACTCACTGCACGTTCCATTGAAAACCAATGCTATACCATTGGTGTAAATCGTGTTGGCCTGGATGGGAAAAATATTATGCACAGTGGCGATAGTATGGTGGTGGGACCACTTGGTGAGATTTTATATCACTGCGCTTATGAGGAAGATATATTTCATATTACATTACAAAAAGAAGAATTAATAAAAACAAGGGAACAATTTCCTTTTTGGAAGAACGCTGATTTTTTTAATATTGAATTATAATGCAACAAATTTTATCGGTTCAAGAATTATTTACGGGAGAACATTGGATTTCGGAGGCGGTTATCGTAATTGAAAACGGAAAAGTAACGGATATAAAAAAGGAGGGATATGATCATAAAAATGCAATGCCACTCATTGTACCTGCTTTGATTGATTTGCAAATTTATGGTGCGGATGAAAAATTATTATCTGAATTTCCTACAGCCGATACGATTCAAAAAATTTATGGCTATTGTGTAGCCAGCGGTACCGCGTATTTTCAACCTACACTAGCAACACAAAGTTGGGAGATAATATATAAATGTATTGATGCGGTTCGCGATTATAAAGCCGGTGGTGGAAAGGGTTGCATAGGATTACATATTGAGGGGCCTTGGATTAATTCACTAAAAAAAGGGGCGCATGCAACGGAATATATTCATCAGCCAACATTAAAAGAAGCACAGGATTTATTGGATTACGGCAAAGATCATGTTAGTATGATTACACTCGCACCAGAAATTGTGGACGCATCCATTATTCAATTACTTGAAAATAGTGGCATCGTGGTCTCAGCTGGTCATAGTGATGCTACCTATGAGCAAGCTACCCATGCATTTAATAATGACATAACTGTAGCAACACATTTATACAATGCCATGAGCGCATTACAACATCGTGCTCCCGGAATGGTAGGCGCTATATTTAATCATAATAAAGTGTCTTGCAGTTTAGTAGCAGACGGTTTTCATGTTGATTTCAATGCAATAAAAATTGCAAAAAAAATAATGGGTGAAAGATTGTTTTGTATAACAGATGCGGTAACTGCAACGAATTCAGGAATATACCAACATCAAATGGCGGGCGATAAATATGAAAGTGCGGGTGTATTAAGTGGCTCTTCCTTAACCCAACTAAAATCGGTCAATAATTTAGTTAATGTAGTGGGCATCGATTTAGGCGAGGCAGTAAGGATGTGTAGTTTATATCCAGCAAGGGTGATGAAGCGTCCGGAAATTACAGGAAAGATAGCTGTAAATGAAAACGCCGACCTACTTTGTTTAACCACAGATCGACGTATAATAAATTTGATTACCTGCTAGAGTAATTATGCTTTGTTACCAAATGCATTCCAGCCTTGTGCAGTAATATCAAAAACATTTTTTCCCTTCGTTATAATTTTAGTACCCTCATCTGCATCACACATATAGCCGATCACACTAATTTCTTCTTGCAAAGTAATTTTATCATAATCGGATTGCTTCATGGTAAATAATAATTCATAATCCTCGCCGCCGTTTAATGCGCATACCGTTGGATCTAAACCAAACTTAAACGCAGCAGCTTTAGTATCCTCATGAATAGGAATTTTATCTTCGTAAATACGACAGCCTAAATTGCTTTGTTTACACAAATGCAATACATCACTACTTAAGCCATCGCTGACGTCCATCATCGCAGTCGGTAATATTTCTTGTTGTTCTAGAATATCTAAAATATCTTTTCTTGCTTCTGGTCTCAATAACCTGCCAACAATATAATCTTCGTTCTCAAGTGTGGGTTGTACTTTAGGATTTTCTAAAAATATTTGTTTCTCGCGTTCCATTAAAGTCAATCCTAAAAAAGCACCACCCAAATCACCCGACACACAAATCAAATCGCCACTTTCAGCGGTGCTTCGTTTTACATATTTATCTGGGCTTACTTCACCAATCGCTGTTACAGAAATAATGAATCCTTTTTGAGAAGTACTCGTATCGCCACCAATTAAATCAACACCATATAATTCACAAGCGTGATGAACACCATCATAAAATTCATTTAAGGCTTCTAAGCTAAATCGATTGCTGAAAGCAATGCTCATAGTGATTTGCGTAGGTTGTGCATTCATCGCAAAAATGTCGCTTAAATTAACAATTACTGCTTTGTATCCCAAATGTTTTAATGGTGTATACATTAAATCAAAGTGCACACCTTCAATCAATAAATCAGTTGTGATCACTGTTTGTTTTCCAAAATGATCAATCACCGCTGCGTCATCCCCAATCGATAAAACGGTGGATACATTTTGAATTTCAAAATTTTCGGTAAGATGATCTATTAAACCAAACTCGCCTAATTTTTCGATTTCTGTTCTTTCTGTTGACATAAAAAATATTAAAGTGTTCCTCCGTTAATAACTGATTGTAGTTGTTGGTGAATTTTTCCGTTAGTAGCAATGATACCCGGATTGTAGGGTGTGTAAGGATTTCCTTGCAAATCTGTAACTTTTCCGCCCGCTTCTTCTACAATTAAAAATCCCGCAGCACTATCCCATGCTTGTAGTTTGTGTTCATAAAAACCATCGAACCTGCCAGCCGCTGTCCAACACAAATCAAGTGCAGCACTTCCTAATCGACGAACGGGAATAGCCTTGCGAATTAATTTTTCAAAAATTTGTAAAGGGCCGTTAGCGGTATCTAAATATTGATAAGGAAAGCCTGTAACTAAACAGCTCGTTAATAAATCAGACTTATCGCTTACTTGAATTTTTTTATCATTCAAGGTTGCTCCTTGTCCACGCTCTGCAATAAACATTTCATTCATGAAGGGATTATATACGGCGCCCATAATCATTTGACCCTTGTGTTCCAATCCAATACTTACACAACATATTGGAATGCCATTGGCGAAATTAATGGTGCCATCAATGGGATCAATAATCCACTTATAATCAGAATCTTGTGGAAGCGCACCCGTTTCCTCACTTAATATAAAATGATCAGGGAAATTTTTTTGAATCACGCTAAAAATAGCTTTTTCAGAAGCATGATCTGCCTCGGTTACTAGATCATTGATACTGGCCTTACTAGAAACGGTGAAAGAACCGTTAAAAAAGCGCCTAAGTTCAACTGCGCCTGCTTCAGTTGCTTGTAAAAGTGTATTTTTAAACATATGCAAAAGTAGGGTCGTTTACTCGAATAACATTCCTATTTTTGCGAATAATCTTTAAAATATAAAACGATTCTGTAGATGCCAATTTTCGAGATTAATTTACCCAAAACGATTAGCAAGGCCTTGGGTATCCCCCAAAAAAGTCCAAAAAGGGCACAGCAACGTGTATTAAAAAAATTATTACGTCGCGCGCGCTATACTGCATTTGGCCAAAAGAATAAATTTGAACAAATTTTATTAAGTAGGCATCCTGGAAAAACCTTTCAACAAAATGTACCCACCTATAATTACAATAAAATTTACAATGAATGGTGGTATCAAACCTTAGATGGAAAAGAAGATATTTGTTGGCCTGGTAAAATAAAATATTTCGCATTAAGTAGTGGAACCAGCGAGTCAGCAAGTAAATATATCCCCATCACCAATGATTTACTGAAGGGCAATAAGGTGATTATGATCAAACAATTACTCAGCTTATTAACGTATCAGGGAATTTCACTGAGTTCTATTGGAAGTGGCATGCTCACCTTGGGTGGTAGCACCGATCTACAAAAGGGGCCGGGTTATTATGCAGGAGACCTAAGTGGTATTACAGCTAAAAAATCACCATTTTGGTTTCAGCCTTTTTATAAACCTGGTAAAAAAATAGCAAAAGAAAAAGATTGGAATAAAAAACTAGTTGATATTGTTGAAAAGGCACCTCAGTGGGATATTGGTTTTTTAGCAGGCGTGCCTGCATGGATTCAAATGTGTCTTGAAATGGTGATCGAAAAATACAAGGTCAAAAACATTCATGAGATTTGGCCCAACTTAACTTTTTTTGTTCACGGTGGCGTAAGCTTTGAACCTTATAAAGTAGGTTTTGAAAAGTTATTAGGAAAGCCGATTACCTATGTGGAAACCTATTTGGCTAGTGAGGGATTTTTGGCATGGCAGTACAAACAAAACGCAAAGGGTATGCGCCTTGCCTACAACCAACATATCTTTTTCGAATTTGTTCCCTTTGATGAAAATAATTTTGATGCAGAGGGAGAAATGGTTGAGAATCCAGAAGCTTTAATGATACACGAAGTAGAGGAAGATAAGGACTATGCGTTATTGATTAGCACCAATGCGGGTGCATGGCGTTATTTAATTGGTGATACGGTACGTTTTGTTGATAAAGAAAATGCGGAAATTATCATCACCGGTAGAACCAAACATTTTTTAAGTATCGTGGGCGAACACTTAAGTGTAGACAATATGAATAAGGCGATTCATTTAGTGAGTGAAGAATTTAATTTATCGATTCCAGAATATGGCGTTAGAGGTGAAAATGTAGATTCCTTATTTGGACATCATTGGTATGTAGCCTGTGATCAATCGACAGATGAAATTGCTTTAGCAAAAGCAATTGATGAAAAGTTGCTTACACTAAATGACGATTATGCTATAGAGAGAAAAAGTGCATTAAAAAGAATACGTGTAACCGTTTTAAAGGAAAGTGTATTTATGGATTTTATGCAAGCTAAGGGAAAGATAGGTGGACAACATAAATTCCCAAGGGTATTAAAGGGGGACCTATTAAAAGATTGGGAAATTTTTATACAAAATAAATAAAATGTTAGCTCCTATTATTAAAGGATTGTTGTTGGGGCTTATTTTAAGTATCTCCTTGGGTCCTGTAATTTTTGCCATACTAAAACAAAGTATAACGAATGGCCGCAGGGCGGGTTATATTTTTGTTGCAGGTGTTTCCACCAGTGATATTGGACTATTACTGATTGCTAATATTTTTACGAGCATTTTTTTATTGGTGTTAGATCATAAGGCTTTTATCGCCATGGCTGGTGCAGGATTTTTATTGTTGTTGGGCTTATATACCTTGTTCTTTAAAAAGATAAAAATTGAGTACGATGAAAAGGGAGAAGAAAAAGTTTTTAGAAAAAGAGATTATCTAGGGATAT
>Ga0214168_1000073_pt1 | contig 38251 bp, 46 predicted proteins | sample LakMenepilimnion_FD_153002 | JGI IMG/M metagenome (GOLD analysis project Ga0214168, IMG submission 153002) | Freshwater microbial communities from Lake Mendota, WI - Practice 29OCT2010 epilimnion v4 | ecosystem: Environmental > Aquatic > Freshwater > Lake > Epilimnion/Euphotic zone | place: Lake...
CATACAGTCTCGTTTATACTACTTCTCTTGCTTATGCGGGCGGTGTCCTAGCACCTAATGGTGATATACAATTTGTGCCTGCCGGTGCTAACAGAGGGCAAAAATTATCTGCTAATGGCACTGTATCAACCTATAGTCTTGTTTATACTACCACTAATGCTTATTTTGGTGGTGTTGTAGCACCTAATGGCGATATACATTTTGTACCTAATACTGCTAATAGAGGTCAAGAAGTATCTTCTTCGGGTGTTGTAACTACATATAGTCTTGTTTATACTACCACTAATGCTTATTTAGGTGGTGTTCTAGCACCTAATGGAGATATACATTTTATTCCTTACAGTGCTAGAGTAGGACAAAAGATAGCGCCTGATGGAACTGTATCAACTTACAGTCTTGTTTATACTGCTTCTTTTGCTTATGTTGGAGGTGTTCTAGCACCTAATGGAGATATACATTTTATTCCGGCTCAAGCTATTAGAGGACAAAAGATATCTGCCGCTGGTGTAGTATCAACATATGATTTAGTTTATACTGTTTCTTTTGCTTATGGCGGAGGTGTTCTAGCACCTAATGGAGATATACATTTTATTCCTTATAATGCTAATAGAGGACAAAAGATAGATATTAATGGCACTGTGTCCACTTATAGTTTAGTTTATACAGCATTAGCAGCTTATTCTGGCGGTGTTCTAGCACCTAATGGTGATATACATTTTGTGCCTGATACTGCTAATAGAGGTCAAAAGATATCTGCTGATGGTACTGTATCAACATATAGTTTAATTTATACCACTACCAGTGCTTATAATGGCGGTGTTCTAGCACCTGATGGCAGCATATATTTTATTGCTTATAGTGCCAATAGAGGGCAAGAGATATCAACAATGGGATCCCCTTTCAGTCAAGGCATATGTATGTCTCCCTGGTTTAATAAGTTTTAAAAATGGCAAATATTCGTAAATCATCACCTAGTTTTGTAGAAGAAGTTAGAAATGAACTTCAAGGAACTTTGCCTTCTGGCAATAACAGCAGCATTGGTACCGATTTTGCTGGTTGGAATCAGTTCAAAAAAATTCTTGATGAAGGCGTTTCGGCCGGAAGCGTTTTTTCAAATCAAATCATATCAACATTATCTTTACCAGTAAGTGTTGCTTCAGCATATAGTGGTGGTGTTCTAGCACCTAACGGCGATCTTCATTTTATACCAAACTCTGCGCCAGTAGGTCAAAAAATCTCTGCTGCTGGTGTTGTATCAACATACAGTCTCGTTTATACTACTACAGGCGCTTATCTTGGTGGTGTTCTAGCACCTAACGGTGATATTCACTTTGTTCCAGCTAGTGCCAACAGAGGGCAAAAAATTGATAGAAATGGCATCGTTAGCACATATTCTTTAGCACATACAACCTCTTTAGCTTATGGCGGAGGCGTACTTGCACCAAATGGTGAGATACATTTTGTTCCAAGATTTGCAACTGTTGGACAGAAAATATCATTAGCAGGTGTTGCAAGCACTTACGCATTAATATATACAACTGGTGTAAGCAAACACGTGGGTGGTGTTCTAGCACCTAATGGCGATATTCATTTTGTGCCTTCTTCTGCGCCAGTAGGTCAAAAAATCTCTGCTGCTGGTGTTGTATCAACATATTCTTTAGTTTATACAACAAATATCAGTGCTTATTTTGGAGGAACAATAAATCCTAACGGCGAAATACATTTTGCACCAGGTAACGCTTCAGTTGGTCAAAAAATTGATATAAATGGTGTTGTTAGTACGTATACTTTGGTATACTCATCAGGTTCAGGTGCTCATACTGGCGCAGTTTTGGCACCTAATGGCGATATTCATTTTATTAGAAACACAGGAAGTTCTGCAAGAGGTCAAAAAGTTGATATAAATGGTGTTGTTAGTACATATCCTTTGGTATTTACAGCAGCATCAGGCGCATGTTTCGGTGGCATTTTAACCCCTGATGGTAAAATATATCCTTTGCCAATTGGTGCTGCCGTTGGAACTAGTTTGCAGCTTTTTGAAAACATTTATGGATTAAATTTTTCCAGAGCAATATGTCTACACCCATATCTAAATAAGTATTGATAATATTCATTATGGAGTCATTATGTATAATCGAGATAAGATAATTCAAACATTACACAATATTAAAGCTGAAGCTGCGGATATTAAACCTTTTGTAGTTATTGCTCAACCTAGACGCAATAGAGAAGAAACACCAGCACAAACATTTAACGGATATAGTTTATGTCATGTGGCTATCATGGGACATTCACATGGTTATGTTGACTGTGAAAAAATGTTGGTAGATGTTGCTAGAAATTATTTGATAGATTCTGTATTAGATTCTGGTGCAAAATATCTATTCTTTATTGGCGACGATACAGTTGTTCCGTATAATGCGTTTGAAAATCTTCTCAAAACATGCGAAGCAAATCCTGGTCATATCGCTGCTGGTGTGTATTACATTAAGTGCGCTCATGCTATGATCAGCGTTCGTAAAGACAATCATATTATTGTTCCAGATGTATCGCCAGGTCAAGTGTTTGAAGCATGGCAGACTGGTATGGACTGTATGTTGATTCCAGTAGAAACGCTTCGTCGCATGAAGGATGAAGACCCTGATTTGCCATTCTGTTGTATCGCAAACGGTATTGAAGATATTCCATTTGTAGGTGAAGACAATTTCTTTTTACATCGTTGCCGCAAGTCAGATGTAAAAGTGTTTGTGAATACCGATGTTCAGTGTCTTCATATGGATATCGCAACAGGCAAATACACAGCACATCCCTCTGTCAATCTCAATCATTATTTCACAAACATCAAACCAACTGTACCACTAACGATTGAAGATAAGATGTTCATAGATTTTAGATGGACTTCAAGATTACCTGGTGGTATTAATAATCCAACAGAAGGCGCTTCTCGTTGGCTACCAGGAGAAGATATTCCAGAAATTATAAAAGGAATTGAAAATCCTGTTGGTGTAGAAGTTGGCGTTGCTGAAGGAACTACTACGGAATACTTACTACAAACTTTACCGACACTAAGAATGTTCGGCGTTGATTCTTATCCAGTTTATATTGATTGGAATGATACACAACCAGATGGTGATGCTAATAAAGCAGAGATGTTGAGAAAAGTTGATCCGTATATGGAAAGATATAATCACATCTACGAAGATTCCGATGATGCTGTATCAAAGTTTGATGATGAATCCTTAGATTTTATTTTCATTGATGGTCTTCACACATATAATCAAGTTCTAAAAGATTGCCAGAACTACTATCCTAAGGTTAAAAGGGGCGGATTCATTATTGGTCACGATTTCGCTAGGATTCAGGGCGTGAATAAGGCCGTTAGAGAGTTCGCTAATAGTATTGGTAAAGAGATTAAAAACGCAAAACAAGATTTGTGGTATTGGCAGAAAGATTAAGGAGATAGCATGACTGTAGAATTAAAAGGTATATTTACACCACCGGCACCAGAAACAAGAGATATTGCTCATATTGAAGTTGTTCATAATGGAAATACTTATAACTGGATGGTATATACTACACAAGGAGTAGATATTGCCGATTCTCTAGCTTCTATGGAAACTAGAATTTATGCTGAAATAGATTACAAAGAAGCTCAGTGGGCCGCATTGGAACCTAAAACAAGAATCGAGTTTAATCGGATAACAATGGAAGAAACAGTTGTAGACATTGCTAAAGAAGAGGTAGTAAAACCAGATTATCCTGATTACTACGCTCTACGCAGAAATGAATATCCTGTTATGGGAGATCAGTTAGGTGGCATATCAAAAGGCATAGATTCTGTTGAATATCAAGATATTTTGACTAAGATCCAAGCAGTGAAAGACAAGTATCCGAAGCCGCCATATATATAAATACTCTAAAAGAGGTATATAAATGGCAATTCCATCAAATAGAGACCAGCACAAAGATTGGTGCCTTAGACAACTAGGGCATCCTGTTATCAACATAAACGTGGATGATGACCAGGTAGATGACTGTGTGGATGCGTCTTTACAATACTTTCAAGATTTTCACTTTGATGGAGTCGAGCGTTGGTATCTAAAGCATCAACTTACTGCTGAAGATATGACAAATCAATATATTCCAATTACAGAAAATATCATTGGTGTAACTAGAATATTTCCAATTTCAACAACAAACGCATCTGTCAACATGTTTGACCTTCGATATCAGTTGCGTCTTCATGAGTTGTATGATTTTACAAGCACATCATATGTGAACTATGTTCTAACACAACAGCATATTAGAACACTAGACATGATGTTCTCTGGTGAGCAACCAATTCGATTCAATCGCCACACAAACAAACTTTACCTTGATATGAACTGGGCAATGAATCAAGTAGGAGAATGGTTGGTTATTGAAGGATATATCATTATCAATCCATCTACTTATACCGACGTTTGGAATGATCGTATGCTCAAGCGTCTAACGACAGCTTACATTAAGCGCGTTTGGGGCAATAACATGAAGAAGTTTGGCGGAATGCAACTTCCTGGCGGCATCACAATGAATGGTCAACAAATCTATGATGAAGCAACCGCAGAAATTACTGAAGTTGAACAGTTGATTCGTGATACCTACGAAGAACCACCAAACTTCATAATGGGGTAATCAATGGCAACCTCAGTATACTTCAACAACTATTCTCCATCTGTTATAAATGAGAATATGCTCCTTGAGGATTTGATTGTAGAATCAATCCAAATCATGGGGCATGATATCAAGTATCTTCCACGTGAAGTTTACGATCAGGCTGATGACGTTCTTGGTGAAAGCGTCAACTCTAAGTTCACACGCGCGTATGGCATGGAAATGTATTTGGCCAACGTCGAGGGTTACGAAGGCGATGGAGACTTCTTCTCAAAGTTTGGATTAGAAATTCGAGACACATCTAACTTTGTTGTATCTCGCAGAGCGTTTGAGCGATATATGCCTTCCAATATAGCAATAAGACCGCGCGAAGGCGATCTATTGTTTGTTCCAGTTCTTAACAAGATTTTTGAAATAAAGTTCGTTGAAGAAGAATTAATGTTTTTCTCGCTCGGTAAGAGAGCACCATATATCTACGAATTGCGTTGTGAAGTATTCCGCTTCAGCAATGAAGATTTCGAGACAGGTGATGAAGTAATTGATGATATCGAACATGCGGCGGCCTACACTGTATCGCTAACACTTGGTACAGGCACAGGAAACTACTTTAAAAACGAAATTGTATATCAAGGTTCAAATCTTGCTTATGCTACTGCCTCAGCCGAAGCTAAACATTGGATTCCAGAAACCAAAGTAATTGAAGTTATTAATGTTAAGGGCGAGTTTACAGCAAACGCCAACGTTATAGGCACTCAATCAAATACAACATACAGATTAGCAAGTTCGGACACTCTAGCAGATTTGGTAGATTATGATGATTCCGATAATCGTATCATTCAAACTGAAGCTGATACGTTTATTGACTTGTCCGAAATCAATCCATTTGGAGTACCGTAATGTTAAGTAATGCTTATTTCTATCATCAGCTAACACGAAAGTATGTTATTCTTTTTGGTAATATGTTCAACAACATTACTATCAAAAGAGTAAACAAAAATAGTGGAGTTGAGATAGAAAGATTTAAGGTTCCTATTGTTTATGCTCCAAAAGAAAAGTACTATGCTCGTCTAAGAGCGGATCCTGATTTGGAAAGACCAGTCCAGGTTATTCTGCCTCGTATGTCTTTTGAGTTGACTAACTTTGCTTATGACTCCTCTAGAAAACAGAACTCTCTATTAAGATCAGGAGTTGCTGCTAATACTGCTACAAGAGGTGCCACACAGTATATGGGTGTGCCCTATGACTTGTCTTTTGATCTACAAATCTACGCTAGAAACGTGGACGATGGAACACATATCATAGAGCAGATTATACCATACTTTAATCCCGACTATACTGTTACCGTTGAAACTATTCCAGCATTAGGATTCAAGAAAGATGTTCCTATTATCCTAAACTCAGTCTCAAACATAATTGAACACGAAGGAAACTTTGATGCTGTTCGTTATGTTTCGTGGACTCTAAACTTTACCATGAAAGCCAATTACTATGGCCCAGTCCAGTTACCAAAAATTATTCGCAAGGTATTTGCCAATATCTATAATGATGAGAGTTTAAAGGCTGGCAATATCGTTAGACTTAATGTCACGCAACCTGCTGGAAATGGCAATTTTAAGCTTGATGATGTTGTTTATCAGGGTTCAAATTATAATACAGCAAATGCTTATGGATATGTGTTAGAGTGGGACAGAAATAACTTAAAACTGGTGTTAGGCGGCGCACAAGGACAATTTGTTGTAAATAATACAATCAGAGCGGTATCAACAAATGCTGTTAGCACGATATCCAGCTTCGAAGTAAACCCTCTCAAGTTGGTTGAAATCAAGATTGAACCAGATCCAATTGATGCTGAGCCAACAGACGATTTCGGATATACTACAACAATTACAGAATGGCCTGAAACAGAATGAAGAATAATGATGTATTAAGCGAAGCACTTGGTATTGAAAACGCAGTAGAGATTATACCGCCAAAAGCACCAGAACCTATCATCAATACTCCACATGAAGATGATGATATCAAGGCCGATTATAATCTTTCGCGTAGAACATTCCGCGATCTTATCAATAAAGGTAATTCCGCAATGGAAAGCCTAACCGATCTTGCTAAAGAATCGGAATCTCCACGCGCGTATGAGGTATTGGCCACTATGATGAGAACCGTCGCTGACACTACCAAAGACCTTTACGATCTACAGAAGAAGACTAAGGATCTAAGAGGCGATAAAAAAGAAGAAACTGCGGTTAATGTAGAGAAAGCTATTTTTGTAGGCACTACTGCCGACTTGCTTAAGAAAATAAAAGAGAATAAGTCAGAGTGACCAAAGGGTATAACAATAACCCAAATCTTCCACGCGAAGATTTTAGACATGCTTTTACTCAAAAAGAAATGGATGAGTTCATAAAGTGTGCGAATGATCCTGTATACTTTGCCATGAACTATATGAAAATCATCAACGTTGATCATGGTCTAATGCCATTCCGCATGTGGGATTTCCAGCAGGACATGTTGATGAAGTTCCATACCAATCGCTTCTCTATCTGTAAACTTCCGCGTCAGGTTGGTAAGACAACAACATCTGTTGCTTATTTGCTACACTACATTCTGTTCAACGAAAACGTCAACGTGGCGGTTCTGGCTAACAAGTCTGCGATGGCCCGCGAAATCTTAGGCCGTCTTCAGCTTTCTTTCGAATATTTGCCTCGTTTTCTACAGCAAGGCGTAAAAGAATGGAATAAAGGTTCCATTGAGTTGGCTAACGGCTCACGTATCATGGCAGACTCAACGTCTGGCTCATCTGTTCGTGGTCGTTCGTTCAACATCGTATTCTTGGACGAGTTCGCGTTCGTTCCAAACAATATTGCCGAAGCGTTTTTCATGTCTACCTATCCTACGATTTCTTCTGGTCAAAGCACCAAGGTTATCATTGTTTCTACACCAAACGGACTCAACCAGTTCTACCGTATGTGGACAGAAGCCACTGAGAAGCGTAGCGATTATGTTCCTATTGAAATTCACTGGAGCATGGTACCAGGCCGTGACGAAGCTTGGAAAGAGCAGACAATCCGTAACACCAGCCCTGATCAGTTCCGTCAAGAGTTCGAGTGTGAGTTTATCGGTTCTACCAATACTCTTATCCATCCAGCAAAACTCCGCTCTCTTGTCTGGCACAATCCTGTTAGATCCGAAGGGCACTTTGATATATACAAAGAGCCGCAGCCAAACAGAACTTATACCATGTGTGTGGACGTGGCCGAAGGGCAAGGGCTGGATTACTCTACATTCTCAATCTTTGATGTTACCGAGATACCGTACAGACAGGTAGCTAAGTATAGAAACAATAAGATATCACCATTCTTGTTCCCTACGATCATTGTCCAGACAGCAAAGCTATATAATGATGCTTTCGTGCTTGTGGAAATCAATAGTATTGGACTTCAGGTATCGGATATCATACACTTTGAACTTGCTTACGAAAACCTTATCAAGATCGAATTGAAGGGCAAACAAGGTCAACAGCAGACTCCGGGCTTCAAGAAGAGAATTGCTTACGGTCTAAAAACCTCCAAGCAGACAAAAATGATCGGTTGTACCAACCTGAAGACACTAATTGAAAGCGATAAGCTGATCATAAATGATGCTGAAACTATAACAGAATTGACCACTTTTTCCGCTGATAAACAGACATTTAAGGCTGAAGAGGGTAATAACGACGATCTTGTGATGACTTTGGTTCATTTCGGATGGTTGACTGCCCAAAGATATTTCAAAGAAAACATCAATAACGATATCAGAGTTACGCTCCAACAAGAGCAATTGAACATTATGGATACAGATTTAACACCATTGCCTATCATAGATAATGGTGTTGACAACCCAGACTATGAGGTGGACGAGTTTGGAAACGTGTGGTTTGAGGATAGAACCAAGAGATATCCTTGGGACGACTTTAATTGGAAAAGAAAGTTGTAAAATCTTCATTTTTCTAAATAATAACAACAAGAATAATCCACTTCACAAAGGAGAGATACTATGGCATTTCAACTGTCACCAGGTGTAAATGTATCTGAATATGACCTTACTACCATTGTTCCATCAGTTGGAACAACAGAAGGTGCTATTGCAGGACAATTTAATTGGGGCCCAGCTAATTCTATTATAACAATTTCAAACGAAGTTGAGTTGGCCGATCGTTTTGGTAAACCAGACTCTAACAACTTCGCAACATGGTTTACAGCAGCAAACTTCTTGTCGTATGCTAGAAATCTTAAGGTTGTACGCGCAGCAAATTCAACATTTGATAGAAACGCAACAGACGGTGTAGGTTTGTTGATCCAAAATGAAGATGTGTATAACTATAACTATAATAGTCCATTTAGAGCAGACGCAAATACAACTATTGCTGCTCGTTATATTGGAGATAAAGGCAACGGTCTTCGTGTTGCTATATTTGCTAATAGCGCAAACGCAGATGCTTGGACAAATTGGAAAAGTAGTAACACTCTTTCATATGCCAATCAATTTGACGCAATTCCAGGAACTTCCAATTTTGTTGGTCTTCGCGGTGGTTCAAGTGATGAAATGCATATCATCGTTATTGATGAAAAAGGCAATTTTACAGGAACTCCAAATACAGTTCTAGAAAAGTTTGCTTTCGTTTCTAAAGCCTCAGATGCTAAGAATGATGACGGTTCTTCAAACTACTATGTAAATGTTATTAATGATCGTTCAAGATTTATTTACATTGTAAATCATCAATCAGGAACCACATATAATGTTGCTTCAGTAGCAGCCGTAACTAATACCGCTAACAAATTTGATAACAATGACACAGGATTTATCATTCTTTCTGGTGGTTCAGGAAGTGGTGCAAACGTATCGTTCACTGCAAATGCTAACGGATATATCGACACCAGTGTTACCGTAAACAATAGAGGTACTGGTTATAGCTTAGGAGATACAGTAACTGGCGTTACTCAGTCCGTTTCTGGTAATGGTACAGCAACAGTAACAGTAACATTACAGGCTCAGGCTATTAATTCAAATTGGGGAAGTCAAGCAGCAAATACTCAGTTTAATGCTGGACCACTCGACTCATATAATAAATTATTAGCAAGTGGCGCATCGGCAACTGTAACTGACGCAGAATTAATTTCAGCTTATGATAAGTTCAAGAATGCCGAAGAAGTTGATATTTCTCTTGTTATGGCTGGCGCATCATCTTCAACTGTTGCTGAATACCTTGTTGACAACATTGTTGAATCACGTAAAGATTGCGTAGCATTCATTTCACCCCTAATGGCAAACGTTGTTAACAGAGCGGGTCAAGAAACAACTCAGATCACAGCTTACAGAAATATGTTTAATTCATCATCATATGCTGTGATGGACTCAAATTGGAAGTATCAGTTCGACAAGTACAACAATGTTTATCGTTGGGTACCAATGAACGGTGATATTGCTGGTCTGTGTGTAAGAACAGACTTTGAACGTGATCCATGGTATTCACCAGCTGGATTCAATCGCGGCCAGATCAAGAACGTAACAAAGCTTGCTTGGAATCCAAGTAAGACAGATCGTGATGAACTATACAAGAAGGGCGTTAATCCAATTGTATCTTTCCCAGGCGAAGGAACAGTTCTATATGGCGATAAGACACTTCTTGCTCGTCCATCAGCTTTTGATCGTATCAACGTTCGTAGACTGTTTATTGTCCTTGAAAAGGCAATTGCTAGAGCAGCTAAGTACTCACTATTTGAGTTCAATGACGAATTTACACGCGCACAGTTCATTTCGCTTGTAGAACCATATCTTCGTGATGTACAAGGCCGTCGTGGTATTTACCAGTACCGTGTAGTTTGCGATCAGACCAATAACACTCCAGAGGTTATCGACCGCAACGAATTTATTGGTGATATCTACATCAAGCCTGCTAGAAGCATCAACTTCATTCAGCTTAACTTTGTGGCTGTTAGAACTGGTGTTGCCTTTGATGAAATCGTTGGTAAGTTTTAATTAATAAAATGAACATAAATAGATTCAGAGGAGAATAAAATGGCAGAGTTTAACGTAGCTAACTTTAGATCACAAATGGTAGGAGATGGTGCAAGACCAAACTTGTTTGCTTGTACCATTCCAGACTTAACAGTAAATGTAAATGGTGAAACTGGTTCCGAAGTTGCTTTCAACTTCATGTGTAGAGCAGCACAGCTTCCAGGCTCAACTGTAAACAGTGTTCCTGTAAACTACTTTGGTCGTGAACTAAAGTTTTCGGGTAATCGCGTGTTCTCAGAATGGACAGTTACAATCATCAATGATGAAGATTTTAAGATCCGTAACACATTTGAAAAGTGGATGAGTTCACTTAATTCACATGTTAGCAATCTTCGTAATCTTGTAAGTCCACTTTCTTACCAAAAAGATGGTTATATAACTCAATTTGGTAAGGCTGGTAACGTCATTAAGGAATATAAGTTCGTAGGACTGTTCCCAATCGACGTAAGTCCAATCGAACTAGATTGGTCAGCAAATGATTCAATCGAAGAGTTTGCTGTAACATTTGCTTACCAGTGGTGGGAATCTACAAATCCAGCATCAAGGTCTACTACAGATACAACTCAGGCCGGCCCAAGTGCTGGTCTGGGACTTGTATAATTATATTATATAACAGGGTGGGGAGAAATCTCCACCCATTCAAACTGGAGTGAGTAATGGTCCAACTTTTTGGCTTTGAGATAAGTCGCAAGAAACAACAAGATCAAGAAGAAAAGAATAAGTCTTTCGCGCTGCCACAGAATGATGACGGCGCTGTAACTATTCAATCAGGTGCTTATTATGGCACCTATGTCGATCTTGACGGTGTTGTTAGAAACGAAATCGAACTTATCACTCGCTATCGTGAAATGGCTATGCAGCCAGAACTAGAAACGGCAATTGACGAAATTGTCAATGAAGCAATTGTTAATGATGATTCCGAATCTGGTGTTGAAATAGATACCGACGAACTAAAACAGCCAGAAAATATCAAGAAAAAGATTAGAGAAGAGTTTGAGTATGTTCTAAAGCTTCTAGACTTTGGTAACATGGGTCATGAACTATTCCGTCGTTGGTATACGGATGGTAGACTATTCTATCACGTTATCATCGATGACAAGTCGCCAGCTAAAGGCATTCAAGAACTTAGATACATTGATCCACGCCGTATTCGCAAGATCCGCGAAATTCAAAAAGCAAAAGATACCGAATCAGGTATGGAAATTATTAAGAGCATGAAAGAATACTACCTCTACAATGAAAGAGGTATGATTGGTGCCCATTCCAACTTAGGCACAAAAATTGCTATTGACGCTGTTGTTAACGTCAATTCAGGACTAATGGACTCAAAGAGAGCTATGGTTCTTTCTTATCTTCACAAGGCAATCAAACCACTTAATCAAGTACGTATGGTAGAAGACGCAACAGTCATCTACCGTCTCTCACGCGCACCCGAGCGTAGAGTATTCTATATTGACGTTGGTAACATGCCAACAATCAAGGCCGAACAGTATCTCCGCGATGTTATGGTCAAGTATCGCAATAAGCTGGTATATGATTCCAGTACTGGCGAAATCAAGGATGACCGTAAGCATCTTTCCATGCTAGAAGACTTCTGGCTGCCTCGTCGTGAAGGTGGCAAAGGTACCGAAATCACAACTCTACCAGGCGGTATGAACCTTGGTGAGTTGGAAGACGTTAAGTATTTTGAAAAGAAACTATATAAATCTCTTGGCGTTCCTATGTCTCGTTTGGAACAATCTCAAGGATTCTCTCTTGGTCGTTCAACAGAAATTACAAGAGACGAACTAAAGTTTACAAAGTTTGTTAATCGTCTTCGTAACAAATTCTCTACACTATTCGATGAGTTGCTTAAACTTCAGCTTGTGCTTAAGAAAATCTGCACGGAAGAAGAATGGAAAGAATTTAAGGAAAACATTTGGTATGACTTTAAGAAAGATAACAACTTTACCGAACTTAAAGAGGCCGAACTCCTTCAAAATAGAATCACAACTCTTCAGTTAGTAGATCCATACGTTGGTCGTTATTATTCGATGGCATGGGTTCGTAAGAACGTTCTTCAAATGGACGATGAAGAGATTGAAGAAATCATGCAACAGATTGAAGAAGAAAAAGCAGCTAATACACCTGTTGATGAGCAGGGTAATCCAATTCCAACAGATGAAATGGGTAATCCTTTACCACCGCCTCCACCAACACCAAATATTGTTCCACCAACACCAACTGAAAATATGATGCAGCAATATGCGGCTCAGCAAGGCGCAGCACCGGAACAAATGCCAGTTCAAGATGGAACAGGTAAAGATACAATGGATCCTCTTAACATGGGGCAAACAAAGAATCGTCAACGCTTTGTAAATGATACTTTGGAGCCAGTTCGTTGAAGAAATTTGGTGAATATCTAGATGAAAGTTTAGCACTTCAGGCTAAAGCAGAACCTAAAACTGCGGCCTCTAAAGAAGCTCGTAAGATGGGTTTAACTTATATGGGTTTTGGTCGTTATGCTGACAGAAAAGGTAAACTTGCTTATCTTGTACATGACGATAGACTTGTTCCGTATAAGAGTCAAGATGATGTTGACTCAATGCATTATAAAGCTTCTACAATGCAGCAAAGTGAACCTGTATCTAAAAAGAAGAACATAAGTCCGACTGCTAAGGGGCAACCAACACAACCAAGTAAGGCTGATCTTCTTAGAAAAGATGCTGATTTCTATACCGGTGTTAATTCCAAAAGAAGCAAAGAAGACGCTAAAATACTAAAAGACCTATACAAAGATGCTAATGCGGTAGATAAGGAACTTTTTAAATTTTATCAACCAAACATGTTTGATGAAACAGAACTACAAGCCATTGAAGATTATACCGGTGATGGATACGCAGATATAAACAGATACCTATATAAAGGACATGATGAAGGCGCCACAAAAGAACAGGACGATTACTTAAATCGGACAATAGAAACTTTAGATTCCGCTTTTGAAGAGACGCAAACACCATTTCCATATACTGTATATTCTGGTCTTAGTTCTCGTTATAGCGCAGATAAGTTTCAGCTTGGTGGTGAATATGTTTTTAGAGGATATGTTTCTACATCACTAGATTTCAATACTGCTATTGGTGGATTTGCTGATGTTGGAGATAAAGATCAACCAGTCGTATTACAGGTAGAACTTAAAAAAGGTCAAAAAGCAATATATCTTGACGCTGTTTCAGCCAATTCAGGCGAAAGAGAAACACTTCTTCCAAGAGGATCAAGGATTAAAGTTATATCAGGTCCTCATGTGCTTGATTCAAATCTTTTTACGGATGCTTATGGAACTAGTTCAATTGCGCTTTTCCATTGCTCAGTTATAGAAGATCAATAAATATAATACCAATCGTTTAGGAGAATAAACATGTCGATTAAGAAAGCATTAGACAGCATTCTAGAAGGTAATCTAGATGAAATGCGTCAGAACTTTTCTTCTGCTCTTACTACAAAGGCTGTTGAGAAGCTAGAAGAGCAAAAGATTGCTATTGCTAAAAGTTATTTCGCTAAGACAAAGGAATAATATACAATGAAGGATGTCAAACAAATCCGCGAGCAATTTGATTTAATTACTGAAAAAGAAGAGAAAGAAGATCGTAAACTTTCTGCTCTTGTTCGTGCTGGTTTGTATGATTCCAAAAAACTTCCTGCTTTAAAACGCGCTCTTGATAAGTCGGCTGATAAGATTACTTCTCAAGAAAAGCGTATGCTTATCAATCTTCTTGATTCTCTTATCTCACAGGTTGTTAGTGATGATCAAGTCTATCGTAAAGTTAGACAAAATGTTCATAACGTATCCGAAGCTAAGATGGATACCTATTCCAAGTTTGATCCAAGATATAAGGCTGGTTGGCCCACTGATAAAGAAATGCCATCGGTTCTTATCTTAAAAAGAAAGGCTATTAGAGTGTACCCTGATAATCAAAAAGTTGCTTTGTATTACTCACAGGCTTTGGATAAGTATGTAACAATTCCATACAACGATATTCAAGTTGGTTTAAACGAAGCCAAAAATAATGATAAGAAAAAGAAAAAAAGATACTACGTGAAGCCAAAATCAAAAGAAGATAAAGATAAGGATCCACCTAAGCCTGGTGGCATAAGAGACACTATTAATTTTATAAAACGTAAAGGTGCTCATAAACCACAGTCCAAATTATCAAAAGCAGGAAAAATATTAACTTCGATTGGTCAAAGTAGCAGTGTTTCTGGAGCAGCAGGAGCAATTGGTGGGGCAATTGGTTCACACTTCTATAACAAAGCAAGAGCAGAAAGAACCAAGAATTCATTAGCTAAAGTTAAAAATACAGTAAAAGTCGCGCGTGAGAAGCACGAAGCGGAAAAAGCAGCGAAAAGTTCATCGCCGAAACCAACTTCAAGTTCTGTTCCGAAGACTTCAAAATCAACTTCTACTCCTATCCGTAAAAAGAGTGGAGCAGCAACTAGACAAGCAATGTCAAACATATTAAAGAAAAATTCAAAAGCAACATTTTCTAAAGCTGCTGTAAAAAATTCTACAATTAAGGAATCTAATGTATTAGATACCATTAGATCGATTGTTGAAAACAATATCACAGAGCAAAAAATTCAGTTTAATGAAAACGAAATTACTATAAATAATACAGTAGCAAAGAAGTTATTGACCGTATACGAATCAATCAACAGAACAAACAAAAAGAAAATGGAACAAATGCTAAACGAGGACGCTACATCGTTTAACAAAGTCCTAATGTTCGCAGTAAGGCAGTAAAAGATGGCAAATTTAATCCGACAACAGAAAATTATCGATAGTAACAAGAGAGCTTTGATTAAGTATGTCGTTGTTTCCGATGGTTCACAGCAATCAAACACTATTTTAGTAAATGTTTCAACATTAGCATTTGCTATGAATACCAATGGATATATCGCATCTTCAGACGCCGATACAAAAGCAAATTATACAACTACCATTAAGCGCGTTTTTGGGCAAGTGTCTTCATCTAGCGGTAAGTTAAAACTACAGTGGCATGGTGATGCTAACTCTGAAATCGTTACAATGTCTAATGGATCATTCGATTATGATTTCCAAAGCATGGGTGATGGCGCAACTATTCCAAATCCAGAAGCAAACTCAAGTGGTGATGTTCTAATCTCAACTACTGGATTATCATCTGGTGATTTAGTAACACTTTTTATTGATATGAAGAAAGATGGACAAGACTATGATCAAGGCCAGACAGCAGATCCATATGCTTTTAATAGAAGACCACTATAATGAAAAAGCTAGTTAGTCTAATCAAAGAACAAAAATTCGTTGAAGCAGAAAACGAAATTAATTCCATAGTACCTCTTATTATGGAAAAGAAAATTTTCGAGATGAAAAAAGCTGTAGCGGCTAAGATGAGCGAAGAGATGCCTATTGTAGGTCCAACAGCACGGAAGCGTAAGATGGATGTGCTTGAAATGGATGTATCAAAAGAAAAGCCAGAAATGGATGATATTGAAGATATAAGAAAAGAAAAAGCAGTTAACTCCTCTATGAAGACAAATTTAGGTGGTAATCAAGAAGTTGCTTCAGGTAAAACTAATTTGCCAAAGAAACAAACTGTCAATGATTCTGAAAAAGAAGATTTAAAAGAAGAAGAGTTAGACGAAGCTCGCATTAATCTTATTAAAGCTAGAATTCGTGGCGGTAAAATTCAACGCCGCAAGAGAGTATCTAATGTTCCTGGAATGACTCTACGTGGTGGAACACTAAAGCGCATGTCTGCCGCTGAACGCCGTCGTAGAAAAATGGGCGCTCGTAAGGGTAAAATGAAGCGCAAAGCAAAACTTTCCAGATCATTGATGAAGCGTAAGCGTTCATTACAAAAAAGAAAATCATTAGGACTATAAAAATGAAACTTATTAAAGAAGAAGTTTTAAACGTTCAGTATATTGTAGAAGAAGTAAACGGCAAAAAAGAACGCTTCATTGAAGGTATCTTTATGCAGGCTGAAAAACAGAATAGAAATGGTCGTGTATATCCACGCCATATTCTTAGCAAAGAAGTTGATAGATATAACAAAGATTACGTAATGAAGAATCGCGCTTTTGGAGAACTTGGACATCCAGATTCTCCGACGATTAACTTAGATCGTGTATCACACATGATCACAAGCTTAATACCAGAAGGTAATAACTTTATTGGTAAAGCTAAAATCTTAGATACTCCCAATGGTAAAATTGTGAAAAGTTTATTAGATGGAGGAGCAAGTCTAGGTGTGTCAACAAGAGGCGTAGGGTCTCTTAAGCCAGCCAACGGCTTTCAACTAGTTCAGGACGACTTTCATTTGGCTACAGCGGCCGATATCGTTGCTGATCCCTCAGCTCCAGACGCATTTGTCCAAGGTATTATGGAAAATGCGGAATGGATTCTAACTAATCAAGGTTGGAAAGCAGTTCATCAAGAGCGTGCTAGAAGAATGCTAAAAGAAGCTTCTAGTAACGATATTGAAGATGTTGCTTTAAAAATCTTTGAAAACTACATCTCAAAACTTTAAAATTATAAATAAAAGAAATAAAGGAGTAATCTAATATGGCAAAGTCATTAACTGAAGCAGCAAGAGCTGTTCTTATGAAGGAAAGCGCAGGCATTCCTGAAGTTCAGCCAAACGGTGCTGGCGATCCATTCCGTGGCGCTAAGTCATCAAATCCAAACATGGCTTCACTTAAACCAGGTTCAAAGTCAGTAGATCCAACAAAGACACTTGGTTCTGCTACAAAGCTTGCTGATCCAGTAGTTCAACCAAACGGCACTGATGGTTCAAACCTTGGTGCTGCTGCCGCTGTAAAGGGCAAAGATAATTCTGCACCTACAAAAGGCGCAAAGCCAGCTGAACCAATGAAGAAGAAAGCTGAAGTAATGGAAGAAGATGTTGAGGAAACATCCGAAGTTGTTGCTGAAGAAGCTGCTGAAGAAATCAACGAAGATGAAGTTGAACTATCAGAAGAACTAGAATCATTCATCAACAAGTGCCTTGAAGAAGGTATGGACGAAGATCAGATTGCCACCGCAATCGAAGAAAACTTCGAATTCGTAACTGAAGAATCAGAATCAGAAACAGAAGAAGCCGTAATGGAAAATTACGAAGTAGACATGTCCGAGCATGTTGACGCTCTTCTTGCTGGCGAAGAACTCTCAGAAGAATTCCGTGCTAAGGCTACAGCTATCTTTGAAGCCGCTGTTAAGCAGAAGGTCGCAGAAGAAGTTGCTGTTCTTGAAGAAGCATTTGCTGCTACTCTTGAAGAAGAAGTTGGTCGCATCGAAGAAGAACTTTCAACAAATGTTGATGACTATCTTAACTATGTTGTTGAACAGTGGACAGCAGAAAACGAAGTTGCTATTGAAGCAAGTCTCCGTTCTGAACTAACCGAAGAATTTATCTCTGGTCTTCGTAACCTATTCGTTGAACACTACATTGATATTCCTGAGGAAGCAGTATCAGTTGTAGAAGAAATGGGTAACAAGGTTGCCGAACTAGAAGAAAAACTAAATGAGGAAATTGAGCGTAGTGTAGCACTAAGCAAGATGCTCAACGAATCTAAGTCTAATGAAATTTTACTTAATGCTTGTGATGGATTGACAGATACACAGGCAGAGAAGTTAAAATCTCTTGCTGAAGGAATTGAGTACGCTGACGCAAACGAATATGCTCAGAAAGTTTCTATTCTTAAGGAAAATTATTTCTCATCATCAGTTAAGTCCGACAAGGTTCTAGATGCTGCTGAATCATCAACAGATGGTAAAGGTATGATCTCAGAAGAACTAAACGGTCCAATGGCTGCTTATGTTAGATCACTTGGTAAGACAGCACCAAGATAACGGAATTATAAATATTAGAAAAGTAAGACTTTAAAGGAGAATACTAAAATGTATCTTACAGAACAATTAGAACAGAAGTGGGCACCAGTGCTTGACCACGCCGGCGCAAATCCAATCAAGGATTCTTACCGTCGTGCAGTTACAGCTCTTGTCCTAGAAAATCAGGAAAAGGCTATGGCTGAAGAAGGCCGTATGCTTAACGAAGCTGCGCCAGTAAACTCTGTTGGCACAGGTGGTTACAGTGGTGGTTCTACTGCCGGTGGTCCAGTAGCAGGTTACGATCCAATCCTAATCAGTTTGGTTCGTCGCGCTCTTCCAAACCTAATGGCTTATGACATCGCTGGCGTTCAGCCAATGACTGGTCCAACAGGACTAATCTTTGCTATGCGCTCACGCCGTGGTAATGACCGCACAGGCGGTTCAAGCGAAACATTCTTTGATGAAGTTCTAACAAGCTTCTCGTCACAGAATACAAGAGGAAATATTGCCAGCACAATCGTTGGTTCCCACACAGGAACTAACCCAGTTGTTGACACATCAGATTCTACACAGTACACAACTGGTAAGGGTATGCCAACATCATACGCTGAAGCTCTTGGTGATTCTGCTGATAACGGTTTTGCTGAAATGAACTTCAGCATTGAAAAGGTAACTGTAACTGCTCGTAGCCGTGCGCTAAAGGCAGAGTACACAATGGAACTTGCTCAGGATCTTAAGGCTGTTCACGGTCTAGACGCTGAGACAGAACTCGCAAACATTCTTTCAACAGAAATTCTCGCTGAAATTAACCGCGAAGTTGTAAGAACTGTTTACCGTTCAGCCGTTGTTGGCGCTCAGTACGGTGTAACAACCGCTGGTACATTCGATCTTGACACAGACTCAAATGGCCGTTGGTCAGTTGAAAAGTTCAAGGGTCTTGTATTCCAGATTGAACGTGAATGCAACGCAATCTCTAAGGCAACAAGACGTGGTAAGGGTAATATCCTTATCGTTTCTTCAGATGTTGCTTCTGCTCTTGCTATGGCTGGTGTTCTTGATTACACACCTGCTCTAAACGTTAACCTAACAGTTGACGATACTGGCAACACATTCGCTGGTACAATGCACGGCCGTGTTAAGGTCTACATCGACCCATACTTCGGTGGTTCATCAAACGGTGACGAACTATGTACAGTTGGTTATAAGGGTACTTCACCTTATGACGCTGGTCTATTCTACTGCCCATACGTACCACTACAGATGGTACGCGCAATCGGTCAGGATACATTCCAGCCAAAGATTGGTTTCAAGACACGTTACGGAATGGTAGCCAACCCATTCGCTAAGGGTCTTGCCCAGCTTTCAGACCTTTCTGACTCAATCACAGATACAGTACGTGCTAACCAGTACTACCGTATCTTCCGCGTTCGCAATCTTACCTAATAATAAGAAGAAACGCAGTAACAACTTGGGCGGTGGCAACACCGCCCTTTTTGTTTATATAAATATTACCAGAGGTATCAAATGACAACAGAATCATTCATCACTAAGACTCCAGAAAATACAAGTTTGCTACAGGCAACTAAGTACACTTTCACTGTGCCCAATCTTCCTTTTGCCAAATACTTTTGTCAGTCTGTTGTTATGCCAGGAGTATCAACTGGTGCTGTATCGGTACCAAGTCCATTTTCTGATACATTTCGTCATGGTGTTAAACTGACATATGAAGAACTTAGAATCACTTTTATTGTTGATGAAGACCTAAGAGCATGGCAAGAAACATACAACTGGCTTAGAGGTGTGGCTCGTCCAACCAAACATGAAGAGTATATTAAACACTTTGATTCTAAAGCGTCTATATACTACGATGGCATTCTGACAATCAATACAAATTCCAATTTGCCTAATCTTCGTTTCAAATTTAAAGACTGTCATCCTGTAAGTCTTAGCGGTATAACATTCAATACGGCTGATTCTGCTGATAATACTATCACAGCCGATCTTGGTATCAGATACGATTATTTCGATATTGAAAGATTGTAATTGACATTTACCTAAAAGTGTAGTATAGTAATATACATTTTTTGTAATGGAGATAGAATGAAACCGCCAGTGAATATAGAACTGCTTATGGAAGAGTGGATCAAAGATGTTTCTTTTGATGAAACTGAACCGCAGAAGGCCATGGCAAACATATCAAAGCTTCACGCCAAGTATCTGCGTATCCTTACACACCACAATCTTTTAGCCAAGAAATTACAAGCCGATTATAATTCACGGCGTAAGATCAAGTGGGAATACTATTCTGGCGATCTAAACAATCCAGAAGACCTTGAAAGGTATGGTCTGGAACCGATGATGAAGAAGGTACTCAGAGCCGATTTACAACACTATCTTGATTCTGATACTGAACTAAATAACACACTACTGAAAAAAGTTATGCATGAAGAGATTGTAGACTTCTGTAAGAGTGTCCTGAAAGAACTTAATAACAGGACATGGCAGCTTAAGTCATTCATGGATTGGGAAAAGTTTATAGGTGGACAGTAAAATTATTATTAGAAACGTGAACGAGGCTTATGTTGGCATTGTCTGTGAAGATGGTGTAGCATATGAGCTTCGTGAAAATTTTACATTCCAGGTGCCAGGGTATCAATTTACTCCACAATATAAGGCACGACTTTGGGATGGAAAGATACGTTTATTCGATATCCGAACGAAACAACTCTATCGCGGTCTAGTGCCGTATATAGCTAAGTTTTGTGAGGAAAGAAACTACGAATGGGATTATGAAAATGAAGACTTTGATGAAGAGTTTTCATTAGCGGAAGCAAAAGAATTTGTAGAGAAACTAAGGCCGAAACATGCTCCAAGAGATTATCAGTTGGATGCATTTGTTCACGCAATTCGTACACGAAGGTCTTTACTTCTTAGCCCCACTGCAAGTGGTAAGTCTCTTATTATTTATCTTCTATCTCGTTTTCTCAAACATAGAGGGTTGAAGAGAGGTCTTATTATTGTTCCTACTGTTTCTTTGGTGGAACAATTAGCAGGCGACTTTAAAGAGTATAGTGAAACGAATGGTTGGGACGTTGCTGCAAACGTACATAAAGTTTATCAGGGTCAGGACAAGGATACAGACAAGTTCCTGACCATCTCTACTTGGCAGTCTTTGTACAAGATGCCAAAACGATGGTTCGCGCAGTTTGATTTTGTAATCGGAGACGAAGCGCACCAGTTTAAGGCCAAATCTCTAACAGATATTATGACAGGACTCTCTAATGCAAAGTACAGAATTGGAACGACTGGAACCCTTGACGGTACAAAGACCCATCGCTTGGTACTTGAAGGCCTTTTTGGATCGGTCAGAAAAGTTATTACCACAAAAGAGCTTATGGATGCAAAGCACTTGGCTGAGTTCAATATCAAGTGCCTTCTTCTCAGACATGGTGAATCAATCTGTCAGGCAAGTAAGACTTTCACCTATCAGCAAGAAATTGAATACTTGGTACTTAATGAGTCCCGAAATAGGTTCATTAGCAATCTTGCGGTATCCCTCGACGGAAATACCCTCGTCTTATTCCAGTACGTTGACAAGCACGGAAGAATACTCCATAATCTTATCTCCGAGAAAGTCGGATCAGATAGAAAAGTTTTCTTTGTAAGTGGTGAAACAGATGTGGACATACGTGAAGAAGTTCGTAAGATCGTTGAGTCGGAAACAAACGCTATTATTGTGGCTAGTTTTGGTACTTTTAGCACTGGAATCAATATTAGAAATCTCCATAACATTATATTTGCTAGCCCGTCTAAGTCTAGGATAAGAAATCTACAGTCTATTGGCCGTGGACTTAGAAAGTCTGATACAAAAGAATCGGCACAGTTGTTTGATATCGCAGATGATATGCGATACAAGAAACATGAGAACTATACTCTAAAGCATTTTGCGGAACGTCTTAAGGTGTATACGGAAGAGAAGTTCAACTTCAAAATTTATAAGATTGAGTTAAAAGGATAAAAACAATGGAATCAGAGATTCAGTTTCTAAGATTAAAAAGCGGTGAAGATTTAATAACGGAAGTTCAAGAAACTGATAAGACCATGGTTCTTATTAACCCTTGTAAGATACTTTACTTGAAAGGAAGCAAGAGTGGATTTCTTTCTATCTCTCTTATGCAATGGGTATTTTCCAAGATATCTCTAGATCAAATATTCGAGATAGATAAGAGCGAAGTTCTTTTTAAAACATTACCCGCTGAAGGAATGGTTGATCATTACTGGAATTCAGTTGAACACTTCTTGAGTTCCGAATCAAAAGACAACATTGAATATGATGATCCTCTATCGGATGAATCATATGAGGAAAAACTTGAAATGCTTAAAGAATTACTCGGAAATAAAGATGATAAAGGAAGCTTACACTGATGGCAAACGATAAAAACATATACCTTGATCTTGAAGATGAAGATGACTTCGGATTTACATTTGCTGATGAGAATGATATTGTTGAGGAAAACAAAGAGTATTCTTCTTTACAGGAACAAGTAGATGACCTGAAGCAGAGGCTGACTGCTCTTAATAAAATCTTTATGCCTCTATTGGAAAATCTAGCTAAAGATCCTGATAAGCCTATGATCAAATGGCCTAATCGTAAAGAACAGATTGATAGACAGATTAAGAGACTTAAGACTCTAACTACCATTTAAAGTTATTCATATGATGGCTGACATAGCCTTTATACCACGCTGTCAAGCATTTGTCAATAGAAAAGTGAGATTGAATGAAAAAAGTTACCGTACACTATGTAGACAATAAGAAGTTCTACGAAGAAATCCTAAAATACAGAGAGAGCTTACAGAAAGCAAGATCAGAAGGTAAACAAGAACCTCGTTTACCAGAATACATTGGTGAGTGTATTTACAAGATTGCAAAGAAGCTTTCCACTATGCCAAGATTTATAAACTACTCTTATCGTGACGAAATGATATCCGATGGAATTGAAAACTGTATAATGTATTTCAAAGATTACAATCCAGAGATCGGACAGAATCCATTTGCGTACTTTACACAAATCATATATTATGCTTTCCTTAGAAGAATAGGAAAAGAAGAGAAGAACAGATATATCATATATAAGAATTATCAGGAAAGTATCGTCAACTCAGGTAACTCTGGATACCTTGTAGATAATGATGATAATCACTTGATGCCAACTCAGATGTATGATAACATCAACGACTTCATGGCAAAGTTCGAAAAGAGAGAACACGAAAAGAAAGTAAAGCGTAAGCAAACAAAAGAAGGCTTACAGAAATTTTATGAGGAAGAAAAAGATGAGCAACGAAGTGCCGTTTCAGATTGAACACCTGATCAATAGCCTACTGAATAAGAAGGAAAGTGTTCACTTGAGACAAAACTATAGACAAAGATTGGTAAGCATACAGGAAGCACTTGACAAAGCTGTAAAAAAGTACGATAATGAACTCTATATAGCTAACACTCAAGGAAAGAAAAAGGCATAATGGCCAAAATAGCATTGATTACCGATACTCATTGGGGAGTCAGGAATGATTCCCCAATCTTCTTGGACTATTTCAAGAAGTGTGTAGATGAGTTTTTCCTACCCACAATCAAAGCCAACTATGTTACCGATATCATTCATCTCGGTGATCTGGTAGATAGACGCAAGTATGTGAACATCAATACCGCATATCGTCTTCGCACAGATTTTCTTGAGAAGATTGAAGATGCTGGTATTCCGATGCATATCATTGCTGGCAATCATGATGAGTATTATAAGGACACATACAAGATCAATGCTCTTGAAGAGTTAGTTGGTGATAGATATGAATACATCACCACACATTCTACTCCTTACACTCTCAATATTAGTGCGTGTGATATTTTGCTTATGCCTTGGATTACTAAGGATAACGAGCAACAAGCATTTGACGCAATCAACAATAGCAAAGCACCCATTCTAATGGGTCACTTAGAACTGGAAGGTTTTGAGTTTTATAAAGGACAAGTATCAGACCATGGACAAAGTTCTAGCATTTTTAGCCGCTTTGTTAGTGTTTACAGTGGGCATTATCATCACCGCAGCAGCCGCAACAATATTCACTATCTGGGTGCTTTTTCTGAGCACATTTGGAGTGATTATAACGATCCTCGAGGTTTCTCAATACTTGATACAGAAACACTGGAAGTTACTTTCCATCGTAATCCTTTTAGTATTTTTCATATGCTATCTTATGATGATGTAAAGCATCCTGATATCATTGAGAAAATTCAGGCAACAGATTACAGCAAGTATAAGGACACATATGTTAAGATTGTATGCGTGAACAAGTCTAATCCATTTGCGTTTGATATGCTTCTGGAAAAGTTACATCAGGAATCTCCAGCAGATATTTCAATTGTTGAAGATATCAATCTGTTTACCGATACCAATCCAGATGAGCTTGTGGATCAAGCACAAGACACTCCTACCATACTCGACAGTTACATTTCTAACTTGACTTTGCCCGTAGATAATGATAAGATGAAAACTTATATGCGTGAAGTATATGTGGAAGCTATCTCATTGGAGAACGTGGAATGAACCCTGATTACGCACACATCGGTGCCGCCGATGATAAACTTATAGAAGAGATGGCCGAACTAACAAAAGAACTTTGTAAGGTCAAGCGTTTCGGTATGAGTGATAGGAATCGTGAGAATATTATTCTTGAGATTGGTGATGTTGAATACCGTCTCAACGAATACAAGCAACTCATGGGCATTCCATGAGTGAAGCAGAGATATCGGAAAAGTGTTACGCTATCCTGACTAATGAAGTTATGCCAAGAGCAACGAAGTTAGGTCTAACACTAAATGAGTTTTGTGATCCTACAGCAGCAGGCGCATTAGCAAGACTTGAATACGATGGTATTATCACAAGGAATACTCTTAGAGAAATCCTTGATGAGAGAGTGAAAGAAATCCAAAAGAATGATAACATTCAAGAAAGTTAAGTGGAAGAACCTATTATCTACAGGCAATCAATTTACTGAGATTGAACTAAATTCTTCCAAGACAAATCTAATCATTGGCGCAAATGGTCATGGCAAATCCACTATTCTGGATGCCATGACGTTTGTGCTTTTTGGTAAAGCATTCCGCAACATCAATAAGCCGACACTGGTCAATTCAGTGAACGGTAAAGATTGCGTTGTAGAGATTGATTTCAATACAAACGGTAAAGAGTATCGAATCATTCGTGGTATCAAGCCCAATGTCTTTGAGATTTGGGTAGATGGTACGATGATCAATCAGGACTCGGCCTCGCGCGACTATCAAGAGTACCTTGAGAAGTTCATCCTCAAAATGAACTACAAAGCATTCACGCAGATTGTCATTCTTGGTTCTGCTTCGTTTGTTCCTTTCATGCAGTTATCTCCTGCTGATCGTCGTGCTATCATCGAAGGTCTGTTAGACATTCAAATCTTCTCGGTAATGAATGTACTGATGAAGCAACGAGCTTTGGAAAACAAGCAGGGTCTTGAGAAGAACCGTATCGAACTTTCTTCCAAGAAGGATCGCAAGTCTTTCATCGAAAAGACACTTTCTGGACTCAAGAAAAATAGCAAAGACAGATTGGACGAACTTGAGGAACAACTGAAGGATTATAACACTCAGAAGCGCAATCTGCTTTTGGAAGTGGAAAAACTTGTAGAAGAGCGCAAGACTTTACAGGCCGATGTGAATGATCTGGACAATATCAAGAAACAGTTTCATGATGCCATCAAACTTTATACTCAGGCTGATACCGAAGCCAAGAGACTTGATACTGAAAAGGATATGCTAAAGGCAACTGACGAGTGTCCAACTTGTAAGCAGCACATTGAAGAAAGTTTTAAATCAAGGCGTGTATTACACCTTGCTAATGAGATTGGTAAACTTTGTATTCACGCAACTACATTAGAAGGTAGTTCGAATAGACTGCTGGAATCTATCAATGAAAAAGAAAAGAAGGTAAAACGCATTCAAGGTATTACGGCTGATATCTCTGCGAAGAAGCAGACGATGATGCATTTGGTATCAATCATTAATGATACCGATGACGCTATTGAAAAAATCAATACGGCCGACAAACTTGTACAGGATGCGGAACAGGACTTGGATGCTGTAGACTCGGAAATACATATCCTACACTGTATCCAGTCCGATTGGTTGGAAGATCGCAAGTATATTGAGACTGCACTAGCCCTATTGAAAGATGGTGGTATCAAGACCAAGATTATCAAGCAATACATTCCAATCATCAATAAGCTCGTTAATAAATACCTCGCTCAGATGGGATTCTTTGTAAACTTTAACATTGACGAAAACTTCAATGAGGTAATCAAGTCTAGGTATCGTGATGAGTTTTCCTATGCGAACTTCTCCGAAGGTGAGAAGACACGTATTGATTTGGCCTTGATGTTTACCTGGCGTACAATTGCTAAGATGAAAAATTCCGTCAATACGAATCTGTTGATACTGGATGAAATCTTAGATGGAAGTTTAGATGCTAATGGTACTGACGAGTTCCTAAAGATCATTCAGACCTTGACAGATGATACAAATACATTTATAATATCGCACAAGACTGACGCGATTGCCGATAAGTTCGATAAGACTTACCGATTCGAGAAAATCAAAAACTTTAGCAGGTTAGTATGACGCGCGGAACAAGTTCGAAACATAGAGATTGGACAAGAGTCCGTCGTGAAAAAGATCAATATTATCTAGAAAAAAAAGATGAGCGTCATAATAGAGAAGTTGAAAAGTTTTTAAAGAGTCGTGAAAAAAGAACAGGTAAAAGAATAGAGAGAGATTGGAATGACTAAAGTTATTGAATCCGCAGAATACGATAACTTCCTTGGCAAGAAGGAAGAAGTATTAAAGCCAGCAGCACTCTTTGAGATTGAAGAGGATGATGGAAGCGAACGTGAAAAGCTTTGGGTAGGAATGCCTGAGTTTGAACAGAAGGATAATCCTCCGTTCAAGACAATCTATGTTCACTTCCGTAACAAGGAAGACTTTGATACATTCGTTTCAAAGTATAAGAACCTGGATGAGGAACAGAATATCACGCCTAAGACTAAGAGCATGTGGTATCCACATCTTGATAAGGACGAAAACTCACTCAAGCGTTGGTTTGAAGAATGACGAATCCGACTCATCCAGTTTATATTATTTCTAAAGGTAGGCATGATACAATGTATACCTCGCGCTCACTCGCGCGTATGAAGATTCCACATTATATTGCGATTGAACCACAAGATGAAAGTTCTTATGAAGCTGCCCTTGATAATTTCAATATTAGGGATTATGTTACTCTGCTTGTTGCCCCTTTCAGCAACCACGGCGATGGCCCTGGTCGGGCTCGTAATTGGTGTTGGGATCATGCTATTTCAATAGGCGCTGAGAAGCATTGGGTATGCGATGATAACATTTCAGATTTCTACCGTCTACATAAGAACCAACGCATTCGTGTGGAATCTGGTGTAATCTTTAAGGCCGCAGAAGACTTTGTTGATCGCTTCGAGAATGTTCCTATCTCAGGCTTTCAATATCGGTTCTTCATTGCACCTAACCAAGCATACTATCCATTCACGCCAAACACTCGTATCTATTCCACTCTGCTCATCTCTAACGATTGTAAGCATCGTTGGCGTGGTAGGTATAATGAAGACACTGATATTTGTCTAAGAGTTCTAAAAGATGGTGACTGTACTATTCAGTTTAATGCCTTTTTACAAGGCAAGTCTGCCACTCAAACTGTCAAGGGTGGTAACACTGCTGAGTTCTATCACGCGGAAGGTGAACTAGACAGAAGCAAGTGGCGTGAAGGCCAAATGAACGCAACTGGTACTGTGAACAAATCGCAGATGCTGGTCGATATGCATCCCGATGTTGCTAAACTTGTTTGGAAATATGGACGCTGGCATCACCATGTTGATTATCTTCCGTTCCAAAAGCCAGAGCGGGAATTGAATCCAGAACAGTTACAGATCCGTCGGAATCTCGGTTTGGGTCCAGAAGATAATCGGTTGAGATTAAAACCTGGCGTTGATCTTTCATCTTTACCTAAGGTCAATAACTACGGTATGGTTCTAAAAAAGATATCAAAGACTTAGCCGAACCCAATAAAATCAATGACTTAGCCACCAGCCATGTGTCCACCGCATGGCTGGTATGCTTTTTGACCACTTGTAAAACCGACTTGTCATCCCCATATATAGTGTATGACAATGGAGAACACTATGACCAAGATCATTCTTAAGCTTGAAGACTACCTTGCTTATAGCACCATGTATGTGACTTTTATTCCGCCGATACTTGCGCTTAAGTTGCAAATTCGTCTTCATAAGATGTTTCCGCGTCTTTTCTCTGATCGCCCGTCTAATCAATCTTATGATTGACAATCGACCCATATTCGTATAAGATAAGTCCATAATCAAGAGGACACAATGGAAGTTTCACATAATCATAACGCAAAGTCCCAGCTGGCCAAGTTGCTGGCTACGGAAAACATTACGGTTCAACATTCCGCATCGGCTAAGACCGCTTGGTTCGATGTTAAGAACCGCGTCCTGATGCTGCCTGTCTGGCGTGAAATGTCGGATGATCTTTACGATATGCTGGTCGTCCATGAGGTTGGCCATGCTCTGGACACTCCTGGTGAAGACTTTGTAGAGAACCTCAAGGCTATCGCAGCCCGTCTTGGAGAGACTTCCAACCGTGCTCTGGGTGCTATCAAGGGCTTTGTTAATGTCATTGAAGACGCCCGCATTGACAAGCGCCAGAAGCGCCGCTTCCCTGGTGCCCGTAGGAACTACATCAAGGGCTATGCCGAACTAATCGAAAAGGACTTTTTCGGTACCGCAACTAAGGACGTTAACTCTATGTCCTTTATCGACCGCCTTAACATTTACTGTAAGGGTGGCGTTATGCTCGGCATTAACTTTTCTCCTGAAGAGAAGGTAATGCTCCGCAAGGTTGAAGCGGCCGAGACCTTTGAAGAGGTTCTGGCTCTTACTGAGGAAATCTATCGCTGGTCTAAGCAGCAGATGGAAAATCAGCAGGAAGAAGAAGCCGGCCCGGACATGATGAAAGCCAAGTCTGGCTTCGGTGATGATACCGAAGACGGTGAAGATGGCGATGAAATGGACTTTGGCGATGATGAAGACGCCGAGTCCGATCCTTCGCAGTCCAGCCAGTCTATGGATCAGGATGATGATGGAGACGGCGATGAGGACGAGGACGAGGATGAGCGTAATGGCTCGGCCTCTACCGAAGACGGTGAGAAGGAAGACGCCGAGTCCAACGTCGGTACTGCCTCTAACGGTAATGATGATGTTCCCGAGTCCGAGACTGAAAAGGCTTGGCAGGAAAAGCAGAATGACCTAATCATCGATTCCGAATATGATTATGTCTATGCCAAGCTACCGAAGATTGCCGACTATGACCGTACGGTTCATGACTTCAAGGTCGTGCTTGATGATCAGCGGCGCGAATTGGCTCGCCGTAGGTTTGATCCAGATTGGCTTCTTGCCGTTCGCAAGGAACTCAATCAGTTCAAGTCCAGTGAAAACTCGGCCATTTCATTCATGGTCAAGGAATTCGAAATGCGTAAGTCCGCAGACGAATATTCTCGCACCAGCACCGCCAAGACTGGTATGCTTGACACTAACAAGCTTCATTCTTATCGGTATAATGATGATCTGTTCCGTCGTATCACTACGGTAGCCAGCGGCAAGAACCATGGCTTTGTCATGTTTGTTGACTGGTCAAGCTCCATGGATACAAATCTGCGGAAGACTGTCCGACAGTTGCTTTCACTGGTAATGTTCTGTAAGCGAGTCCAGATCCCGTTCGAGGTCTACGCTTTCCGTTGTGTCTCTTATAGCGACAATGATCGGACTCGGTTGTCGGCTGGCTTCACTAAAAACACCAACGAAATTTGTGTTGATAGTTTTGTTGCCCGAAACTTGCTTTCGTCCCGAATGAAAATTCAGGAGTTGAATGACGCAATGTACCATCTGTTTATTATGTCTTCCCGACATGGTGGTCTGGCTTGTGATGACTTGACTTCCACGCCGCTCAATCCTTGTATTGTGGCTGCTTCGGAAATTGTCAATCGTTTCAAGGCCAAGTCCAAGGTACAGATTGTCAATACGGTATTCATTACTGATGGTGATTCCGATCCTATGTCTGGTTCAATCAACGGTGTGAACATCGGCTGGAAGCCGCGTAAGATTATCATTCAGGACGATATCACCAAGAAGACTTATGACCTTCCGACTGTGAAGTATTCTAGTCATGCGTTTCGGAATGATAACATCACTCCTGTCCTTCTTAAGATCCTGAAGGATCGGACTGACTGTAATCTGATCGGCTTCTTCATTAACTCCAACGGCTTCAAGCGTGTTTATGACCGCTACCATGGTTATGGAAACGCTGCTCACCGTGGTAAGGCTGCCACTTGCTGGAAAGACAACGGCTTCTTCGGTGTGACTTCCGCTGGTTATGATGAATACTATATCATTAACGCCTTGACCTTCAACGTTTCCAGTGGAAATCTTGTGGTTGCTAAGGATGCCACTCGCCGTGGTCTTGCCTCGGCGTTCATTAAGTTCTCGGAAAAGAAGTCAATTTCCCGAGTTCTACTCACTCAGGTTGTCAAGCGAATTGCCGCTTGACAATCACCTCTTCCTAGTCTATAATATACACATAATCGAAACACACACAAAGGAAAATACCTAATGGCTAAGCGCCCTGTTGATAAGACCCCGTTCCTCGCCGCTGTTGCTAAGGAATTTGGTAAGGTCAATACGATTTCCCGCGCGGAAGTTGTCCACATTATGAAGAAGTACAAGCTGAAGGATCCGCTTTGGCTGACCAAGAATGACGCCGTGCGCGTCGGTCGTGGAATGTATTCGCTTACCGATGTTCCTGTTGCGGCTGTAAAGTCTTCCAAGACGGCCGATATCGCTTCAAGCGTTCCCGTTGTTGCGATGGACGAGGTTGCTAACGCTTCCGAAATGCAGATGGCAGCCGCTGCGGTTGTTCCGCTTCACGCGGTAGAGAACCGTGGTATTGATCTGGTGCCGACTAAGGCTTCTGGTTATGTTCCCTTCGGTCACTTCCCGGATGTTCGGATGATTGTCAAGTCTCGTAAGTTTTATCCGACTTACATCACCGGTCTGTCTGGTAACGGTAAGACTATGATGATTGAGCAGATTTGCGCTCAGGAAGGTCGTGAGCTTGTTCGCGCCAACATCACCAAGGAAACTGATGAGGATGATCTCATCGGTGGCTTCCGTCTCTCGGACGGTAAGACTGTCTGGCAGAACGGCCCGGTTATCGTGGCCATGGAACGTGGTGCCATCCTGCTTCTGGACGAGGTTGATCTTGGTGACGCCAAGCTTATGTGTCTCCAGCCGATCCTCGAGGGTAAGCCCGTTTACCTCAAGAAGATCAACCGTGTGGTCACTCCGGCTCCGGGCTTCAACATCCTTGCCACTGCTAACACCAAGGGTAAGGGTTCAGACGATGGTCGCTTCATCGGTACCAACGTGATGAACGAAGCTTTCCTTGAGCGTTTCTCTATCACGTTCGAACAGGAATATCCTTCGACCAAGACTGAGGCCAAGATCCTCAACAATGTCCTGAAGACTTCTGGCATTGAAGATAAGGACTTTGCTGACAAGCTGGTCAACTGGGCTGACATGATCCGTAAGGCGTTCTACGATGGTGCGGTCTCCGATATCATCTCCACTCGCCGTCTGGTTCATATCTGTGAAGCCTACGCCATCTTCGGTCAGGATCGTGAGAAGGCAATCAAGCTCTGTCTCAACCGCTTTGATGTGGATACCAAGACTGGCTTCTTTGATCTCTACGCCAAGCTGGACGAAAAGGTTCTTCCGAAGACTGAAACTAAGGAAGAAGATAAGTCTAAGAATGAAGACGAAGTGGTCTTCACTTAAAAAGAGTTGACATTAGGTTCTACCTAATGTATAATAGCAGACACTATGGTAGACAACCGCGCCATAGTGTCTGTTCCAACAAAGCGGTTATTTTATTATGGAGTTATTGAATGTCTCAGATTCGTAAGGTTGCTAAGGTTCTCCGTCAGAATACCAAGGGTGCTGGCATCACTGTTGCCCAGATTGCCCGTCTGACTGGTGTACCTAAGGCCAGCGTTTCCAAGCGTGTGTATGACCTACGCACTCTTGAAGGCCATCGCATCTATAGCAACTACCGTACTGTTAACGGTAAGCGCAAGATGTTTTATCGTTTTGCTGCCTAATTTTTATTGACATGTCCAAAAAGGGATGCTATATATAAGCGTAGCATCCCTTTTTATTATGGAGTACCCGCATGGAATTATCAATCAAAGTTGAAGACCTGAGAAAGAACAAGCTGTTCATAGCAACGCCTATGTACGGTGGTGTTAATAACGGTCTTTACATGAAGGCTTGTCTAGACCTTCAAGCAATTTGTTTTCAATATGGAATTGAAAATAGATTCTCATTTCTGTTTAACGAATCCCTAATTACTCGCGCAAGAAATTATCTCGTAGATGAATTCTTGCGTTCTGGTTATACTCACTTACTCTTTCTCGATTCCGATATTCATTTCGAGCCGCAAGATATTCTTGCGATGATGGCCCTTGATAAGGACGTAATTGGTGCTCCTTATCCAAAGAAGGCAATTAACTGGAAAAATATAGTTGCTGCTCTAGCTAAAAATCCTGTAATCAATCCAGGAGAACTTGAGGGTCTTGTTGGCGATTATGTCTTTAATCCTGTTCCTGGTACAAAGTCATTTAATGTGAGAGAACCTCTTGAAGTTCTTGAACTTGGAACTGGTTACATGATGGTCAAGAGAGAAGTTTTTGATAAGTTTAGAGAAGCTTATCCTAAGCAGAACTATAAGCCCGATCATATTGGTCAAGCAAATTTTGATGGCACTCGTTACATTCACGCATACTTTGATACCGTTATGGATAATGGTTATACATATGATGATTTGTATTCTCTTGTCTTGAAAGCTTCAAATGGTGAAGATGTAAGTGGAGCCGCTAAGAAGTTTATGGAAGCAGAGAAGACGGCTTCTCATCGCTATCTCTCAGAAGATTATATGTTCTGTCAGTACTGGAGAAAGATGGGCGGTCAAATTTGGCTGTGTCCATGGATGAAGACACAGCATGTAGGCAATTATGCCTTTACTGGAAACATGCAAGCAATCGCTAATCATACAGGAAATCTATAATGATCATTGGTGTAATTGGTTTTATCGGTAGCGGTAAAGGAACTGCGGCTGATATTCTAGTTGAGAAACACGGCTTCGTAAAGCTTTCATTTGCGGATGCTGTTAAGGACGCAACTGCTGCCATCTTCGGATGGCAGCGGTCTCTCCTCGAAGGTGATACGGATGAAAGCCGTAGTTTCCGCGAGACTAAGGACGAATGGTGGTCGACAAAGTTTGGCTATGATTTCTCTCCTCGCCTTGCTCTACAGCTAATGGGTACCGAAGCCGGTCGTGATGTATTTCATAAGGATGTTTGGGTATATGCGCTTGAGCGTAAGATGGAAATGTACAAGAATGTAGTTATCGCAGATGTTCGATTCCCAAATGAGATTGAATGGATGCGGTCAAAGGGCGGCTTCGCTGTTCGTGTTTGTCGTAATGCTGATCCTGTTTGGTATGATGAAGCAGTGAAAGCAAACGCAAATGATTCTATTGCTCAAGATAGAATGGTAGATCATTACAAAGTCCACTATTCCGAATGGGCATGGGCAGGTCAGATTATGGATTATCAGCTTGATAATAATGGAAGCATTTCCATGCTTGAAGCTGATATTGGTCACATGCTAAAAGTCTTTACAGGCCCACAAAAGCCTGCTATACTAGCAGCCTAAACTAAAAAACACTGGAGATTATATTATGAAGATTAGTGAAAACACCCTAAGTGTATTGAAGAACTTTTCTGCGATCAATTCCGGACTTGTCTTGCAGAAGGGAAATGTTCAGAAGACTATTTCCCCTGAGAAGTCCATTCTTGTTGAAGTCGAACTTGAAGACGCGATTCCATCTCAGTTCGGCATCTATGATCTAAATCAGTTCCTGGGTAATGTTTCTACTCTTGGAAATCCTGATCTAAGCTTTAGCGAAAACTCTGTAATGATGAATGATGGCGATATCGCTTTCAATTATTATTCTTGTTCGCCTAACCTTATCGTATCTCCTCCCGACAAGGAGTTGAAGCTTAAGCAGGTCGATGTTAGCTTCACTCTCACGAATGCCATTCTGACCAAGCTTCTTCGTTTGGCAGCTATGAACAATCTCACTCATCTTTCCGTTGTTGGTAAGAATGGTGAAATTCGTTTACAGACCCATGAGAAGGCAAACGACACTTCCAATTCAGCTTCGTTCAAGTTGAATGATTACAAGGGTGCTGACTTCATCGCATCGTTTAAGGTTGATAACATCAAGCTCGTTCCTGGTGACTATGATGTAGAGATGCAGCTTGGAGCATTTGCCAAGTTTACTTCTACAAGTGGCGTATTCAAGGACAAGATCAAGTATTTCATCGCATTGGAGACAAAGTAATATGGCTGGTATCGGACACAATAAGCCTTTCGTGAGTATCAATTCTCTTACCGAAACTCAGAAGACAGACTTGAAGAATGCTATTCGTGAAATGAACGATAGCATGACGCGCGTGGCTTCCGAGCGAGACTTCCAGAAGAGCGCGTTGGATGGCGCAGTTGATAAGACTGGTGTGGATAAGAAGATCATTCGCCGCATGGCAAAGGTCTACTACAAGTCCAACTATGCCGAAGAGCAGGAAGAGAACCGTCAGTTCGAAGAATTCTATGACGCCGTGATGAAGTGATGGATGATAGAAACAAATATGTTATTGAGGATTCACGGATAACATCTATAGATTTTCCGCCTAAATCTTCAGACTGGCAATGTCATTTGTTTGGTTCCAAAAGAGGTCTTGTCTACACTCCTTTTGAAGGACAAGAACCTAATTGGTTCCATCGTAAGATGCAAGAGTTGATCTTAGGTTTTAAATGGAAAAAGGTAAAGTAAATGGCAATCGATTTGTATGGTGATGTTTATGTTGACAATTGGGACTATGCCAGAAAGATAGTCACTCTTGGTTACAGTAAACCTTTTTATCGCATAAATTCATTTATTACACCAAACAGGGAATGCTCAATCTCATTCCATGAAGAAGAATTTAATTTTATACAGCCAAAATATAGTGAGATAGATTGTCCAGGACTATACGCGATATATGAAAAGACGATCAACGATATGTCTTGTCTATACACTGGAGGAAGTAATCATTCTATGAGACAACGAGTATATAGATTTGTGAAGGAACTTCATGGAGTTTCTAGACATGATGAAGATCATCCTGGAGCAAGAAAGGCTCGGCGTGCTGGTGTAAATCCTAATAATCTTTTGGTAAAGTTTTTTCCAAAAAGTGAATTTCCAAAAGTGGAAAATCTTGTTGTTGAGTATGAAACACTTGATGAAACAGTAGCAATAATGTTAAAGTCTAGGTTTAATACCAGAAAGAAAGCTTAATAATGACCAAAGATGTAATAGCACGAATGGACGAACTCATGAAGCCTATTGACAGGCAGATCATGATGTGCGATAATGTTGAAGACTTGCTAATGTTGGCTTCCAACATGATGGTTACCGCCAAGATGATCTATGTTCAGCAGCTTGGCGGTGAAGGTGCAAAACTCCTAATTCAAAAGATGGTGAATGAAATTGACGAACGAATCCTTCCTGTGGGTCGAGAAGTACCGCCCGAAGACTATTGCTGATTGTATTCTTCCTGATCGCCTGAAAAAGCCATTTCAGGAATATGTAGAGAAGCAAGAAATTCCAAATCTCATGTTGACTGGTTCTGCGGGTGTTGGTAAGACAACCGTAGCGAAAGCTATGTGTGATGAGATTGGTATCAATCATCTGTATATCAATGCCTCTGAAAATCGTGGTATTGATATGCTGCGAACTACCATTCGCGGTTATGCTTCCACTGTGTCTCTGACTGGTGGTAAAAAGGTAATTATCCTAGACGAAGCTGACTATATGACTCCAGATGCACAGGCAGCGATGCGTGGTGCTATCGAAGAGTTTTCTGCTAACTGTACATTCATCTTCACTTGTAACTTCAAGTCCAAGCTGATTGATGCTCTTCATTCTCGTTGTTCTGTCATTGACTTTGCTTTGAAGAATGATGAGAAGTCGAAGATGGCCATGCAGTTGATGAAGCGTATGGAAAACGTACTAACACTGGAAGGTATCACTTATGATAAGGCGGTTCTTGCGAAGATTATCGAAAAGTACTTCCCTGACTATCGCCGTACTCTTAATGAGCTACAGCGGTATAGTTCTTCTGGCTCTTTGGATGCAGGCATCGTTGCACAACTCTCAGATGTTCGTAAAATTTCCGAGCTGGTTAAGTTTCTAAAGGACAAGAACTTTGGTGATATGCGAAAGTGGTGTGTAGCCAATTCTGATATTGAGCCAGCACGTATCTATCGCAAGGTCTATGATAGTCTGTATGAGTATTTCAAGCCTGAGAGTATTCCACAAGCAGTTGTGATTATCTCAAAGTATCAATATCAGGCCGCGTTTGTTGCTGATCAAGAAATCAATCTAGTCGCTTGTTTGACCGAACTAATGGTGGACTGTGAATATGTCTAATTACAAACTGATATGCTCTAACAATATCGCAGCAATGAAATCAATGGAAGCAAATTCCATTGATGCTTGTATTACTGATCCTCCTTATGGTATGGAAATTGCTGGTGTTGGTTGGGATCATAATGTTCCTCCTGTTGATACTTGGAAAGAAATGAATAGGGTATTGAAGCCCGGCGCTTTTGTCTTGTCATTTTGTGCGCCTGAATTTTATCACCGCATGGCAGTTAATGTTGAAGATGCTGGCTTCCGTCCTCTTGACATGATTGTTTGGATGATCACGACTAAGATGGCAAAAGCTAATCGTCTTAAGCCTGCTCATGAACCAATCTTTGTAGCTCAGAAACCTATTGAGGGTTCTATTGAGAAGAACTTTGAGAAGTGGGGTTGCGGCAAGATTAATATTGATCGTGCGCGTATTCCTTGGGATGGTAAACCGCCAACTGGATGGATTAAGGGTGGATCAAAGCGTCGAGCATTTGGCAGTGATGTAGCTAAAGCTGCTGATCAAGCTGTGAAGGAAACAGAAGATGCTAATCCTACTGGACGTTATCCTTCAAATATCATCGGCCATTTTGATGACACTGAACACCAGAAATATTTCTACGCACCTAGAGTAACGAGAAAGGAACGCGGAGAATATAACGATCACCCGACTCCTAAGCCGATCTCTTTGATGCGATATCTTTGTCGTGTGTATGCGCCTGCTAATGGTCTTGTTATTGATCCATTTATGGGATCAGGGTCTACTGGCATCGCAGCAATACAGGAAGGACAGAAGTTTGTTGGTATTGATCTAGACAAACACTATGTTGATATCTCAGAACGCCGTATTCAGGATCATTGTTTTAATAAGGAAAATACTCTAGAAAAGCTATTCGAGTATGAATGAAGTTCGTTGACATATAAATAGAATTATGC
>Ga0214168_1000075_pt1 | contig 38057 bp, 33 predicted proteins | sample LakMenepilimnion_FD_153002 | JGI IMG/M metagenome (GOLD analysis project Ga0214168, IMG submission 153002) | Freshwater microbial communities from Lake Mendota, WI - Practice 29OCT2010 epilimnion v4 | ecosystem: Environmental > Aquatic > Freshwater > Lake > Epilimnion/Euphotic zone | place: Lake...
CTTGTGCATGTGGAGATCGGGCAACCTGAACATTAATTATGTAATCGAAATCAATTGACTCTTTGTGCGAGAGTTTCTCGCGTGAGTATTCAAGCGTTTGTGAACCAGGGCGGACTTTAACCCCAGCAACTTCTAGCGCTTTTATGATGCTCAGTGGAACAAGGTGACGCTCAAAAGTCACGACGTCACATTGTTCTGCAAATTTCTTGATCGCTTCAATATCTGTGTAGTCACCAATTACGCATGGAATGACCTGTGCTGCACTATCTGATGTGTCAGAAGTGAATGGAAGTAACTTAATTCCCAACGCAGTTGCAGAGGCGATCATCATACGAACATTTTCTTCGGCACCAATGATGCCCACAACAGGGAATTCAGATTTCACAACTATTATCTTAAATGAATTACGTCTGCTGAGTTAACAAGAGATCCATCTTGAAGTATCAATTCTCCAAGCAGAGTTACTCCTGTTGCGCTGGTGTCTATAGGTCCATGCTTTGGCAGAGATATCTGAATCTGGCAGTGAAGTGAAGAACAAGCTTGTTCATACTCGAAAATAAATGGTGAGCTTCCCATTAGATTCCAAAGAGAAAACTTCTCTTCAAATACTTGGAGAATCTTTTTTACAATTTGATTTCGATCTAGTTCAGTAAAACCTTCCAAGAACAATGAGGTGGCTGTTTCAACAGGTAACTCATCACGATTCATCGAAACGTTTAAACCAATTCCTACAATCACTCCAAGTTCTGTGGCTTGGCACAAAAGTCCAGCAACTTTTTTCTCTTTTACTAGAAGATCATTCGGCCACTTAACTGTGACATCTAGTTGCTTATCTAAGTTTTGGAGTGCTTCTCTTATTGATAACGCAGCGAGCAGAGCAAGAAAGTTCCACTCTTCGCGAGGACGCTGCGTTTCTCTGTAAAAAGAGAACAAAAGCGCCGAAGATGGTGCTGCAATAAATTCTCGATCAAGTCTTCCTTTACCTGCACTTTGATAATTTGCAATTAAGACATCACCATCGATTGCAGTGCGTGCATGAATGCTCTCTGCCAAATCAATTTGCGTAGATCCAGTGACATCAACCACGCGTACTCGCCAGTAAGGTAAAAGTTCTGCGTGCAGTTCTGATTCACGTAGCGCCGCACGATGCAATTCATTGCCCACGACTAGTACCGTAGGGGTATGGACCGTGATCTGCATACAACTGCTGGAAAAATTCAGGATCTCCGTAATCGATTAGACGAAGCTGTTCATGCTGGGTCGGCACGCGCAATTGAAAAACAGCACGCTAAGGGAAAGATGACGGCACGCGAGCGCATTGAAAAGCTCGTCGATGCTGATTCATTTACTGAACTAGATGAGTTTGCCCGCCACCGCTCCACTAATTTTGGAATGCAAGAAAATCGTCCCTACGGTGATGGCGTAGTAATCGGTTTTGCAACAGTTGACGGGCGTTCTATCGCTCTCTTTTCCCAAGACTTCACAGTTATGGGTGGAAGTCTTGGAGAAGTCTTTGCAGAGAAAATGGTCAAGATCGCTGAGTTCGCTTTAAAAAATGGAATTCCGTTGATTGGAATTAGCGACTCTGGTGGTGCGCGTATTCAAGAAGGTGTTGCCTCCCTTAGTGGTTACGGGCGCATATTCAGGTTAAATACTCGCTCGTCAGGAGTTATCCCACAGATCTCGCTCATCCTTGGACCGTGTGCTGGAGGTGCAGCTTATTCACCAGCACTTACAGATTTCACTGTGATGGTCAATGAAACCTCACATATGTTCATAACTGGTCCGGAAGTTATTAAAACTGTAACTGGCGAAGATGTGGGAATGGAAGAACTTGGTGGCGCGCACACTCACAACACCCGAAGTGGAAACGCGCATTACCTTGCACAAAACGAAGATGATGCAATTGATTATGTGAAAGCACTTCTTTCATATTTACCGAGCAACAATATGGATGGCGCCCCGCATTTACCTCCAACGGAAACTCTTGAGAAGAAATCCTCTGACTTGGCTCTAGATGCGCTTATTCCCGATAGCCCCAATCAGCCGTATGACATGAAAAATTTGATTACTGCAATTTTGGATGAAGCAGAATTCCTTGAAGTACATGCTCTCTTTGCGCCAAATATTGTTGTGGGTTTTGGTCGAATCGAAGGTGAGTCTGTTGGAATTATTGCAAACCAACCAAATCAACTAGCAGGCACTTTAGATATCGATTCAAGTGAGAAGGCTGCTCGTTTTGTTCGTTTCTGTGATGCTTTCAATATTCCAATTTTAACTCTTGTGGATGTTCCTGGATTCTTGCCCGGCACAGAACAAGAGTGGAACGGAATTATTCGCCGCGGAGCAAAACTTCTCTATGCATACGCAGAAGCATCAGTTCCGATGGTCACACTAGTTACGCGCAAGGCTTATGGCGGCGCTTACATTGTGATGGGCTCTAAATACATTGGAGCAGATATCAATTTGGCGTGGCCAACAGCTGAAATTGCTGTCATGGGAGCACAAGGCGCCGTAAATATCTTGTACCGAAAAGAAATTGGTGATGCCAAGGATCCCGAAAAAGCGCGTGCTGAGTTAATTTCTGAATACAACGAAACTTTAGCTAATCCTTATTTAGCTGCCGAGCGTGGATTCATTGATGCAGTGATTGAACCAAACCAAAGCCGTGAATACATTACGAAAGCTCTTCGTACCCTTAAAACAAAGCGTGATGTATTGCCGCCACGTAAACACGGAAACATTCCGTTATGAGAATCAACAAAGTTAAGTACGACATCGTGCTTGGTAATCCAACGCCTGAAGATGCTGCTGCAATTGAATTTGCCATGTCTCATCACAAGCATGAAGATCTGAAGCCAGTTGTAAAGCGCAGCGTATGGGCGCGTCCTGTCTTACGTTCTGCGCTGCCTCAGCACATTAAGTTTGGTTCAGGGCGAAATAACTAAATGCCAAGAATTGTTCTTGCTTCTCAATCAGCATCCAGACGTCGACTTCTGGAGTCCGCTGGGCTTTCGCCAACGATTATGGTTAGTAATGTTGATGAAGAAACAGAATTCTTTAATTCAATGTCACCCGAAGATATGGTGATTGCATTAGCAATTACAAAGGCTCACACAATCCTTGAACAAATAGATTTTCCAGCAATCATCATCGGTTGTGACTCAACCTTTGAGTTCGAGGGCGAATCACTTGGTAAGCCAGGACTAGCTCATGTTGCCAAGGAAAGAGCACAAAGAGTTCGTGGTAAATCTGGCTTCTTGCACACGGGTCACTGCGTTATAGACACGAGTCAAGGACGAGAAATAAGTGATCGCATAACAACAAAAGTTACATTTGCAGATATGTCAGATACGGAAATTGATGATTACATAAACTCTGGCGAACCTCTTCATGTTGCCGGCGGCTTTACACTCGATGGATTTAGCTCTCCCTTCATTCCTTCTATCGAAGGTGATTACACAAACGTTGTCGGCATCTCAATGCCTTTTCTTCGTAGCGCCATGAATCAACTTGGATACAGCTGGCCAGAAGTAAAGTTGATGAAATGAAACGTGTACTCATTGCTAACCGAGGCGAAATCGCAGTTCGTGTAATTAGGGCGTGTCAGGATCATCGTTTAGAAAGCGTCTCGATTTATTCTGATGAAGATCGGAATTCACTGCACGCGCAAATGGCAACATATTCTTATGCACTCGGCGCAACCGCACCTATATCTACCTATTTGAATATTCCGAGAATCATTGAAGTAGCTAAACAATCTGGCGCAGATGCCGTGCATCCTGGATACGGATTTCTATCTGAAAATGCACTCTTTGCTCAGAGTGTTATCGATGCTGGATTAATTTGGATTGGACCACCACCATCTGCAATTAAGGCACTAGGAGATAAGGTTTCTGCTCGCAAAATCGCAGCAAAAGCTGGAGCGCCTCTAGTAGCGGGAACAGCAGATCCAGTTGATAACGCCGAAGAAATTATTGCTTTTGCAAAAGAACATGGTTTGCCTGTTGCAATTAAAGCTGCACATGGTGGCGGTGGGCGCGGATTAAAAATCGCACACACCTTCGAAGAAATACCTGAAGCTTTTGCCTCCGCTGTTCGTGAAGCAATCGCAGGATTTGGTCGTGGTGAATGTTTCGTCGAACGATACTTGGAAAAACCACGTCACGTTGAAACACAACTATTAGTTGATAAGAGTGGACATGCTGTAGTTGTCAGCACCCGAGATTGCTCACTTCAACGTCGTCACCAGAAACTAGTTGAAGAGGCTCCTGCCCCATTCTTAACCGAAGGACAGATAGAAGAGTTGTACCGATCCAGTAAAGCCATCATGAAAGAAGTTGGCTACGTTGGTGCAGGTACGTGCGAATTCCTCATAGGTGCCGACGGAACAATTTCATTCCTTGAAGTAAACACTCGTCTTCAAGTTGAACACACTGTGAGTGAAGAAGTAACGGGCATCGACTTAGTTCGCCAGCAATTTAGGATTGCAATGGGTGAAGAACTTGGATTTGATGATCCAGAAATCCGTGCACACTCATTTGAATTTAGAATTAATGGCGAAGATCCTGGCAGATCATTCTTGCCAGCCCCTGGTCGAATAACGCAGTGGCAGATTCCAACTGGCCCCGGAGTTCGAGTGGATGCTGGATTTAAAAATGGTGACACTATCGGTGGAAACTTTGATTCACTCTTAGCAAAGTTAATTGTTACTGGCGCAACTCGCGTCGAAGCTGTTCAACGCGCTCGTCGAGCACTCTCAGAATTCAAAGTTGGTGGACTAGCAACTGCGCTTCCATTTCATCGAGCCATTATGGAAGATCCTGCATTCACTGAGAATTTCACGATTCACACGAGTTATATCGAAAACGAATTCACAAACGAGATACCGCCATTTGCACAATCGGCATTGGAATCACAAACACATGCTGCGCCTGAACATCTTGTCACTGAGATAAATGGCAAACGCTTTGAAATTTTTGTTCACGCTCCTGAGCCAGTGCATAAACGTCATCGAGCCAAGCAAGGTGCAAGTGGCGCTTCGACGGGAACAGCTCTGACAAGCCCTATGCAAGGCACTGTCGTAAAAATTGCGGTCGAGGAAGGCCAAATAGTTGAAGCAGGTGAATTGATAATTGTTCTAGAGGCCATGAAAATGGAGCAGCCACTAATTGCGCATCGTTCCGGTGTGATTTCAAATCTCAGTGCGGTTATTGGCGAAACTGTTTCAAGCGGCAGCACACTTTGTGACATTATTGACGCATGACAAGTGATCAACTGCTCTATAGCGATCCATTAAAGGCTGCCGAGCAAGCTGCGGCAGATATTGCAAAACGTACTGGAGTAATTTCTCATGACATCGCATTAGTCATGGGTTCAGGTTGGGTTGATGCGGTTTCAGCCCTTGGTCAACCAGATTACGAATGTAATGCTGATGAAATTACGGGATTTTTACCACCTGCAGTTGAAGGTCACTCCGGAAAGATTCGTTCTTACTCTATAAAGAGTGGAGACAAAGTTTTACGTGCACTTGTTTTTCTAGGACGCACACATTTATATGAAGGCAAAGGAATCGAACCGGTTGTTCACGGTGTAAGAACTGCCGTGAAATCTGGATGCAAAGTTGTGATCCTTACGAATGCTTGCGGCGGTATCAATAAGGATTATTCAGTTGGTCAACCAGTTTTGATTCGTGACCATATTTCACTGACCGCAACATCTCCACTTATTGGAGCGCACTTTGTTGATCTCACAGATTTATATAGCAAACGCATCAGATCTATTGTGAAGAGCGCGGATTCATCATTAGCAGAAGGTGTTTATGTCCATTGGCGCGGGCCAACCTATGAAACCCCTGCTGAAATACTCATGATGAGAACAATGGGAGCAGATTTAGTTGGAATGTCCACAGTTCCAGAAGCTATTGCAGCGCACGCACTGGGTGCAGAAGTACTTGGAATTTCCTTGGTAACAAATGCTGCTGCAGGTGTGACTGGAGAAAAACTCAATCACGAGGAAGTTATTGCCGCTGGAAAAGCTGCAGCAACTCGCATGGGAACACTTCTCAAGGAAGTAATTCCGAAGTTACTCTAGGTTTATGGATTCAAATCTACTCGCCGAAGTTCGTGCATGGATTGAAGATGATCCAGATCCACAAACTGCTGCACATTTAAGTGCTCTACTTGATGCAGATGATGAGTTAACTCTGCGTAAATATTTTGCAGGATTTCTAGAGTTCGGCACTGCAGGTTTGCGTGGTCCAATTGGGCCGGGGCCTTCATGCATGAATCAAGCGGTAGTCGGGCGCACCGCTGCCGGGCTTGTTAAATTCATGCAAGAACGTTCGCTGACATCGGTCGTCATTGGACGAGATGCGCGCCATGGTTCGGAGATTTTTGAAGCAATTAGTGCTGAAATTTTCAGTGGTGCTGGATTTAAAGTTTCAGTATTACCGCGCCCGCTACCGACACCTGTACTAGCTTTTGCTGTGAATGAGTTGGGTGCTGATGTTGGGGTGATGGTCACCGCTAGTCATAATCCTGGAAGTGATAACGGATACAAAGTTTATTTAGGTGGCGTTGTCGATGGTGTTACGTATCGTGGTTCACAAATTATTTCACCTGCAGATAAACAAATTTCTACTCACATTAAGAGTATTGAATCTCTTAAATTAGTAAAACGAGACACTAGCTGGCAGGTCCTTGATGAGGATATTGTTGAAAAATACGTGGAGCGAACAAAAGTTTTAGCGCCACGACCAGGTGATCTCAAGATTGTGTACACAGCAATGCATGGAGTTGGAACAAAAACATTACAGCGAGTATTTCACCGTGCAGGATTTCCTTCACTCATACTTGTTGAGTCTCAGGCACAACCAGATCCAGATTTTCCAACTCTGCCATTTCCTAATCCCGAAGAGTTAGGTGCTTTGGACCTTGCACTAGATACAGCAAGGACTTTCGATGCAGATTTGTTGATAGCAAATGATCCAGATGCTGATCGTTGTTCGGTGGCAATCAAAGGACGTGACAACACATGGAGAGCGTTACGCGGCGATGAAATTGGCGCCATACTCGGTGAAGTGACGGCTAAGAGTGCTCAATCAGGAACTCTTGCGAACTCAATAGTCTCTTCCTCCATCCTGTCTAAAATTGCAGCACACCATAAATTGAATTTTGAAGAAACACTGACTGGCTTTAAATACATTGCCAAGATTCCTAACCTAGTTTTTGGATATGAAGAAGCCATTGGATTTTGTGTTGATTCGCTAACAGTCAATGATAAAGACGGGATATCTGCAGCTTTACTGATGGCACAAATCGCAACTGACCTAAAGAATGATGGAAAAACTCTCGATGATCTATTGGATGAAATCTGGAAAACATATGGCTTTCATGCGACTGAACAGATCTCTATCCGCGTAAATGATCTTGCACTTATTTCAACACTTATGACTAAATTGCGGAGCAATTCAGCTTCAGAAATTGCTGGATTTAAGGTATTGGCGATGGAAGACCTATTAAAACCTAATAACTCTTTACCCCCAACTGACGGGCTTCGATTCACGCTAGAACAGAACATTCGAATTATCATTCGCCCAAGCGGTACGGAGCCAAAGATCAAGTGCTACATAGAAATTGTTGATCCCGAAAAAACGATTGCGCTCTCCCTACTTGAACAATTGCGCCCTTCACTGAGAGAATTACTCTCATAGTTCAAAAGTTTGACTAACAGGGATTGGATGAGGCACATGAAGTATTACGGCCTCGTTGACGGTTCCGATGCATCACTGAAAAATTTCCTAAATAAGTTACCTGGCGTGGATGCAGTAGGTGCAGACGCACGTGCAGCGATGTTGGCAACCCGAAGCATTAAAACTACGAGCAAGCGTTGGGCAATTGACACTGCCATCACCATGGTGGACCTAACAACTCTTGAAGGTGCTGACACCGAAGGAAAAGTTCAAGCCTTATGTTCCAAGGCTGTCCGTCCAGATCCAACAGATCTCTCTGTCCCAAGCGTTGGCGCCGTCTGCGTTTACAACGACATGGTTTCAGTTGCGAGAAAACATTTAGATTCCATTGGTGGTGCTCACGTACCAGTTGCTGCTGTTTCAACTGCTTTTCCTTCTGGTCGCGCATCTATGAAAGTTAAGATTCAAGACACGCAAGATGCTATTGATGCAGGTGCTGGCGAAATTGACATGGTTATTGACCGCGGAGCTTTCTTATCTGGAAATTACATTGAAGTTTTTAACGAGATAGTTGCTATCAAAGACATTTGTGGAGACAAAGCTCACCTTAAAGTTATCTTTGAGACAGGTGAATTGGTTACATACGACAACGTTCGCAAAGCTTCCTATTTAGCGATGCTTGCCGGGGCAGATTTCATCAAAACTTCGACGGGAAAAATTGCTCCTGCAGCTACTCCCCCTGTCGTACTTGTCATGCTCGAGGCGGTTCGTGATTTTTATGAAATGGCAGGCGTGCGCATTGGCGTTAAACCTGCGGGCGGAATTCGCAATACTAAGGATGCAATCAAGCAACTAGTTCTGGTTAATGAGACTGCCGGTCCAGAGTGGCTCACGCCATCACTTTTTAGAATTGGTGCCAGCGCACTTCTTAATGATTTATTGATGCAGCGCATGAAAATGGATGATGGCTACTACGCTAGCCCTCAGTACGTAACGATCGATTAATGGAGAATTTCGCATGACTTTCGAATATGCACCGGCGCCAGAATCCCGCGCCAGTGTCTCCATAAAGCCTAAATACGGTCATTACATCGGCGGAAAATTCGTACCGGGTGAAAAGCATTTTCCAACTATTAATCCTGCAACCGAAGAAGTTTTGAGTTCTATTTCACTCGGTGGTAAAAAAGATGTTGATGCAGCAGTTAAAGCTGCGAAAAAAGCGCTGGATTTACATTGGTCTAAACTTTCGGGACGTGAACGCGGCAAGTACCTCTTCCGCATTGCTCGAATTTTGCAAGAGCGCGCACGTGAATTTGCTGTGCTTGAGAGTTTAGATAATGGAAAGCCAATCCGAGAATCTCGAGATGTTGATGTACCTCTCGCAGCTGCACACTTTTTCTATCACGCAGGGTGGGCAGATAAACTCGAATTCGCAGGAGTAGGAACAAAAGCAAAACCACACGGAGTTGTGGGACAGATCATTCCTTGGAACTTCCCATTGCTTATGCTCGCGTGGAAAGTTGCACCAGCTCTTGCCACGGGAAATACAGTTGTTCTGAAGCCGGCTGAAACTACTCCTCTTACAGCACTTCTTTTCGCAGAAGTATGTGAGCAAGCAGGTTTGCCTGCTGGAGTTGTAAATATTGTTACCGGCGATGGATCAACCGGTGCTCTTATTGTGAATCATCCTGGCATTAACAAAATTGCATTTACCGGTTCTACTGAAGTTGGAAAGATTATTGCCGAATCAGTGGCAGGAACCTCCAAGAGTGTGACTCTCGAACTCGGTGGCAAGGCAGCCAACATCGTCTTTGAAGATGCCGCAATCGATGAAAGCGTTGAAGGAATTGTTAACGGAATTTTCTTCAATCAAGGCCACGTGTGCTGCGCTGGATCACGACTTGTTATTCAAGAGAGTATCTCCGATGAGTTTATTAAGAAATTACAAAAGCGTATGGAAAAAATCCGCGTGGGTGATCCGCTGGATAAAAATACGGATTTAGGTGCGATCAATTCACGTGCTCAATTAGAAAAAATCAAAGAGTTAGCCCTTGCCGGAGATGCCGAAGGAGCAGAGCGCTGGAGTCCAGAGTGCTCAATGCCAAATAAGGGTTTCTGGTTTGCGCCAACAATATTTACAGGTGTTACTCAATCTCACAGAATTGCACGAGAAGAAATATTCGGACCAGTTCTTTCGGTTCTAACATTTCGTACTCCTCAAGAGGGAATTGATAAAGCGAACAACACTCCATTTGGACTTTCAGCTGGTATCTGGAGTGAAAAGGGTTCGAAAATTCTCTGGGCATCTCAGAAACTAAAAGCTGGAGTAATTTGGGCAAATACATTTAATAAATTTGATCCAACAAGCCCATTCGGCGGATATAAAGAGTCTGGCTGGGGTCGCGAAGGCGGTCGCCATGGATTAGCTGCGTATCTCAAAGGAGTAACTCATGAGTAAGCGCATTGATGTGAAAAAGACATATAAGTTATTTATCGGCGGAGCTTTTCCACGTACTGAATCTGGCCGTACTTATGAAGTGAAAAACTCACGTGGTGAATTCATTGCAAATCCATGTTTGGCATCACGCAAAGATCTCAAAGATGCCGTCGTTGCAGCGCGCGCTGCGCAATCCGGATGGGCACATGCAACTGCTTACAACCGTGGGCAAATCCTTTATCGAATTGCTGAAATGCTTGAAGGTCGCCGCGATCAATTCGCTGCAGAAATTTGCGAACTTACTGGAGTTACTCCAAAGAAAGCACAGGAAGAAGTTGAAGCAAGTATTGATTTGCTAGTTTGGTACGCAGGATGGACAGATAAAATCAGCGCACTAGATGGTGCGACTAATCCAGTTGCGGGTCCTTACTACAACTTCACAATTCCAGAAGCACTTGGAGTGGTGGGCTTCATTGCTCCAAAGAAATCTGCGCTACTTGGATTTGTTGCTGGAATCGCGCCAATTATTGCCAGCGGAAATACTGTTATTGCCTTAGCAAGTGAAAATGCTCCCCTGCCAGCTATGAGTCTTGCTGAAGTTATTGCAACCAGTGATGTACCTGCTGGTGTTGTAAACATCTTGACTGGCAAAAGCGCTGAGTTAGCTCCATGGTTTGCTTCCCACATGGATATTGACGGTTTAGATATCTCTGGTTTGGATGCAAAGCTTGTCACTGAAATTAAAAAGGGCGGCGCACAAAACCTAAAGAGAATTCACTCATTTAAAGAGGTGGCTTCACCTGGGCGCATCTTGGCCTTTATGGAGTCAAAAACAGTCTGGCATCCAATAGGCGTTTGATTAAAAGTGTGGATCAATAGTTTTTAGCCACAATTGACGCATACCTTCAACATCTAAATCGAGAGTGACATCTACTTTCGCAGCATTTTCTAATCTAAGTGGCTCTATCTCTAGCTCGAGAGCTGGTCTTCGATCAACAATTGTTTGACCGCGTGCAGGTCCAGCGGAAGTATCAACCACGACATCAAAGCGCTGTGTCGTTACTAATTCTGGCGCGATCACACTTGCAACGGCGCCGTAATCTCCCAATGTAACTGGAGAACCAATTCGTTCAACAAACGCGCTAATCAAGCGTCCAGCAAATTGCGCACATGCATCAGATGATTTAGATAATTTTTCTGCTTCTTCAGCGCTGACACAAGGGCGCATGAAAACATCTAAACCGTACATTGTGATGGGAATTCCGCTTTGGAAAACAATCGCTGCGGCTTCAGGGTCGTGCCAGACGTTAAATTCAGCAGCCGGTGTTGCATTACCAGCGGAGGCAGAACCGCCCATTAAAACAATTCTCTTTAGCTTCTTTGCACTCTCGGGGAAAGCTCGTAAGAAAAGTGCAATGTTGGTTAGTGGTGCAAGTGGAACTAGCGTCACTGCCTCCGGTGACTGATCAACTAAATCACGGAGTAATTCGATGGCAGATCGTGCATCAACATTTCTGCGAGATGGTGGCAAACCTAAATCGCCCATTCCATCTTCACCATGCACATACTCTGCGTATTGTGATTGACCAAGAAGTGGACGAATTGCTCCACGAGCTACCGGAATATCACCTGCACCCGCTGCATCTAGAACCTGAAGTGTGTTTGCGACAACCTGCGCCACATTTGTATTTCCATCAACACACGTAACTCCCAATAACTTTATTGATGGATGACGCGCAGCGAACAAAATCGCGAATGCGTCATCAATTCCTGTATCTACATCGAGGATTACTGGTGTGGAATTCATGGAGTTAGCCTATTATCTATTTCATGTCTAAAGCACCAGTGATCGCCGTCGTAGGCAGCGCCAGTATGGATCTGACTTGTTATGCAGATGTATTGCCGCAAGCCGGCCAAACTCTCTATGGCAATCTCTTTACTACTGGCTTTGGTGGAAAAGGTGCAAACCAAGCTGTGATGGCAGCCCTTGCTGGTGCCGATGTATATATGGTGGGAAGTATTGGTAATGATCTATTTGGAAAATCATTACAAGAGAATTTTAGGAATCAAAAGATTAACTCTGAACATGTAAAGATCTCTGATTTGCCAACTGGAGTTGCTCATATTTGGGTTGACGGGCAAGGACAAAATAGAATTTTAATCGTCCCTGGTGCAAATCATGATTTCGATGCAAACCACGCTGCAGACTCGATTAAATCAATTCCAGGACTTTCAATTGTTATTGGTCAATGTGAAGTTCCGCAATCAATCACCACTGCCGCATTCAAAGTTGCAAAAGAGCGTGGAGCACTCACAATCCTAAATCCGGCGCCTTACGAAGATCTTTCACCAGAATTATTAGCTGTGACAGATTGGTTAATTCCGAATGAAGTTGAATTCGAAGAATTTATTGGTAAAGCGCCAACCTCAGAAACTCTTGCGCAATTTCGCCCTGGAAAGAATTCGATAGTAACGCTCGGAGATAAAGGTGCTGTTTTAATCTCTACAGATGGCTCGCTAACCTCGATTGCAACTACTAAAGTTCAAGCCGTTGATTCAACTGGTGCCGGAGATTGCTTCATCGGATCCTTTTCATTCTCACTTGGTTCAGGTTCTGATGCCCAGAGTGCAGCAGAGTTTGCTTGTCGAATTGCTGCCTTCAGTGTTACTAGAAAAGGTGCGCAATCTTCTTATCCAAGTGCAGCTGAAATATCCACGCTTTCATAACCTCGTAAAACAAAGGTTGGACGTCGCTTTGGAGTGCTCGCTAATTCAATATCACTAAATCTTTCAAATAGCGCTGGTAGTGATATTCCCATTTCTAGTCGAGCAAGTGGTCCACCTAAGCAAAAATGAATACCTGCACCAAAACCAATATGAGGATTTGGATTGCGAAGTAAATTCATCTCATTTGAGTTCGCGAATACGCTCTCATCCCGATTAGCAGAACCCAGTAGCGAAGCTATTTTTTGGCCAGTACGTACTGTGACTCCCCCGATTTCGGTATCGGCAGTTGCGGTGCGCTCAAATAAATGCAGAGGTGCATCAAAACGCAAAAATTCTTCTACAGCGGTTTCAGCAATCTCACGCGCTTTAGTACGCAAAAGTTCTGCTTGATCTGGGCGCGAAAGTGCAGCAACCATTCCGTTTCCAAAGGCGTTCACACTTGCTTCATGGCCAGCGTTTAGCAAGAGGATGCATGTTGCCACCAATTCATGGGCGCTTAACTTTTCGCCGCTCTCTTCAACGGCTGCGAGATCACTAATGAGATCTGTACCTGGGTTTTTCTTTCTCTCCAGCATTAACCCATGCACATAATCTGCGAAGGCTTTTGCGGCAGCTTTAGCCTCATTTTGATCTTCTAGTGATGGATTAACTTCATACATCTTTACAATCGATTGCGACCATGGTCGTAATAAATGCTCATCTTCGCGTGGAAAGCCTAAGAGGGCTGCAATTACTCTTACAGGCAAAGGTTCAGCGTAATCCGCAATTACATCAAATGTTTGTCCTGCACGCACTTTAACTTCTATAGCATCTAATAATTCGTTGGTAATTCTTTCAATCGCTGGTCTCTGGCTTTCAATCTTATTGCGGTTAAATGCCTTGGCGACTAAAGAGCGTAGTCGAGTGTGCTTAGGTGGCTCACTATCTAAAATCGAATCTGCATGAAGCCAGTTAAATACATCCCATTCAAAGTCTGGTTCTTTTGCTTTGAAGATTCTGCCGAGAGATTTAGTACGAAGCACATCATTTGCATCGTCATATCGAGCCGCTAGATACATTTGAACACCTTCGTGCCAAACAGGCTTGCCCTCTGCTCTGAGCTTCTCTAGCGCCGGATATGGATTTTCTATGAAGTTTTTATCTAGAAAATCAATCATTTATTCAGACGCAATCGCTGCATATCCTGGCTTAATAATCTTTTCAATTATTTCAAGCCGCTCTGGGTAAGGAATAAACGCGCTCTTCATTCCATTAATTGTGACTCTCTGCAAATCAGCAAAATCCCATTTAAAGGCGCCCACAACTTCTGTCATTTCATGTGACATAGAAGTTTGGCTCATAAGGCGATTATCGGTATTAAGTGTCACGCGAAATCTTAATTTAGCCAACACGCCAATTGGATGCTGCGCAATGTTTTTTGCTGCACCTGTTTGCAAATTAGATGTTGGACATAGTTCTAAAGGAATTCTTCGATCACGAATATATGACGCAAGCTGACCTAGCTTTGGTTCAGGACCAGAAACATCAATGTCATCAATAATTCTTACACCGTGACCTAAACGTTCCGCACCACATAATTGAATTGCTTCCCAGATCGAAGGGAGTCCGTACGCTTCACCAGCGTGAATTGTGAAATGCGCATCTTCGCGACGAAGATACTCAAAAGTTTCCTGTTGGTTTGAAGGTGGAAATCCATCTTCTGGTCCAGCAATATCAAATCCAACAACACCTTTATCTCGATACTTAACTGCAAGTTCGGCAACTTCTTGTGAGCGATTATTTTGTCGCATACCGCACAAGAGCGAACGAACTTGAATATTAAATCCTTCTTTTTGCGCTAACTCTTCGCCTTCGCGATATCCATCAAGCGTGGCTTGGACAACTTGTTCAAGAGTGAGGCCCTGTTGAGTAAATAACTCTGGCGCTCCGCGAACTTCGGCATAAACAACGCCATCTCTTGCTAAATCAAGAGCGCACTCACGAGCTACTTGAATGATGTTTTCCTTGGTCTGCATCACTGCAATTGTGTGACTAAAAGTTTCTAGGTATCTAACGAGAGAGCCGGAGTCGCAAGATTCACGAAACCAGGTTGCTAGTTCTTCTGCATCCATTGTTGGCAGAGCTGTGTAACCAATTTTTTTTGCTATATCAATAATTGTTTGTGGGCGAAGTCCGCCATCTAAGTGATCATGCAAGAGAACTTTTGGCACTCGTTTGATTTGTTCTACAGTCGGAATACTTTGCATGCTCACTTTTTCACCAATTTCAACTAATTCGTTCCACAATAAGTGGGAGTCGCTTCACTTCTCCGCTACCGATTGCAACACTACCTTCTAACACTTCTTGCGCCCGTGCAAATCGTTCAGGGGTATCCGTATGAAGGGTATAAAGCGCTTCGCCTGCAGCGATTTTCTCACCCGGTTTTTTGTGAATTTCGATACCAGCACCTGATTGAACACTTTCTCCCTGACGTGATCGCCCAGCCCCTAATCTCCAAGCAGCAAGACCGACAGACATTGCATCCATAGAAAGAATTGTGCCGCTGGACTCCGCGGTGATTGTTAAGTTTTCTTTAGCAACAGGCAATGGTGCATCCGGATTTCCACCTTGCGCGCTAATCATTTTTCGCCACACATCCATGGCAGATCCATCTCTAAGGGCATTAGCTGGATCTTTACCTTTAATACCTACAAGTTCTAACATCTCTCTCGCAAAGATTACAGTTAGTTCAACAACATCTGCCGGGCCCCCACCAGATAGAACTTCTAGTGATTCACGAACTTCTAGTGCGTTACCTGCGGTTAGGCCCAGTGGAATATCCATTGCGGTGACCAGTGCCAGAGTTTTAACTCCAGCATCTTTTCCAAGACCAACCATTGTTTGCGCTAGTTCACGTGCTTTGAGTGGATCGCTCATAAATGCTCCACCACCAGTTTTTACATCTAATACCAATGCGCTGGTTCCTTCTGCAATTTTTTTACTCATGATTGATGAAGCGATGAGTGGAATTGCTTCGACTGTAGCCGTGACATCTCGTAGGGCATAAAGTTTTTTGTCGGCGGGCGCTAGACCCGCACCAGCTGCGCAAATAACCGCTCCGCACTCTTGCAAAACTTGCAACATTTTTTCATTACTTAAGGATGCTTGCCAGCCAGAAATTGCCTCTAATTTATCAAGTGTTCCACCTGTATGCCCTAATCCACGTCCAGATAATTGTGGGACTGCTGCGCCACATGCAGCAACAAGTGGAGCAAGTGGAAGAGTAATTTTATCTCCAACGCCACCTGTTGAATGTTTATCTACAGTTGGGCGATCAAGTGCTGACCAATTCATTTTCTCGCCACTGTTAATCATTGCATTTGTCCAACGAGAAATTTCCTGTGAATTCATGCCATTGAGTAAAATTGCCATGAGCAGCGCTGACATCTGCTCATCCGCGACAACACCACGTGTATACGCGTCAACAACCCAATCGATTTGTGGATTCGTGAGAGTGAATTTATCTCGCTTTGCCGCAATTATTTCTACAGCTGAAAAAGGTTCTACCGCGCTCATCTAAATTTAATTGCGATCTAAATCATCTGGACCAAATGCCCACGGTAAAATAACGGACATTTTCATCGGTCCATCTGGAGTCATCAGCAACAACTCGTTGCCACCATGTTCAAAGAGAAGCTGTCTGCAACGTCCGCAAGGCGCCAAGTAATCGCCTTGTGCATCAACACATAGAACAGCAACCAGGCGTCCGCCGCCAGTCATTGCTAATTCTGATGTCATGCTGCATTCAGCGCACAAACCAAGTCCATAACTAGCATTCTCGACGTTACAGCCACTAACAATTCGTCCGTCATTGACTAAGCCTGCAACACCAACCGGAAAATTTGAATACGGGGCATATGCTTTTTTGCTCGCAGCAATTGCAGTTGCGTGCAATAACTGCCAATCAGGTGTGAGCGACATTTACTTCAATCCACCGCGTCTATACGGCAATCCTGCAGCTGCAGGGCCACGTAATCGTTGCGATGCAAGGGATAGAACTATCAATGTTGCGAGGTAAGGAGTCATGGTGACGAGTTGGCCTGGAAGTTCTTCAAAGGCAATAAAGAACCAAGCAAAGAATCCGGCCAAAGCCAGAGCAACGATAGTTGCAATGCGATGACCCTTCTTAAATGATCGCCACGATGCAAAGAGCAGGAACGCAATTATCAACAAAATGAGTGCGTGAATAGCAGCAGAATCTCGAAGTTGTAGAGCGTCTGCAAATCCAAATAGTGCTGAACCAGCTAACAATCCACCTGGGCGCCAATTTCCAAAGAGCATTGCGGCTAATCCAATATATCCGCGGCCCCCTACTTGATTCTCTTGGTAGTGATTTGCCGCAACGATGGCAAGGAATCCGCCACCTAGACCTGCAAAACCGCCAGAGAGTAAAACGCCCCAATACTTCATGACATAAACATTTACACCGAGTGATTCAGCCGCGATAGGAGATTCACCCGTGCTCCGTAAGCGCAATCCAAATGATGTCTTCCATAAAAGGAAATAGCTCAGCGGAACAAGGGCAACTGCAATCATCGTCACGTACGAAAGTTCTCCTGTTAAACCGCGTAGCACGCGGGATATGTCAGAAATTAGGAACCAATTCTTCTCACCTATTGAGTTGAGAATGTCGGGACTCTGCCAACCAAAATACTTTCCACCCGAAAGTATTGGTAAACCATTTTGACCAATAGGTTCAACATCTGGTGATTGTGAAGGGCCGGGCCATGATCCGCCTTGGGCCAGAATTGTTGAGATGTAGCGAACTAAACCTGCGGCAATGATGTTGATTGCAACGCCAGATACAACGTGGTCAACTCCAAATGTAATCGTGGCAATTGCATGAACGAGCGCTCCTACTGCGCCAAAGAAAATTGCAGCTAGCAAGCCAACCCATGGTCCATGTTTACTTCCCATAAATCCGCCAGCCCATGCACCCATGATCATCATGCCTTCAAGGCCAATATTTATAACGCCTGCGCGTTCAGCAAATAACCCACCGAGTGCTGCTAAAACAATCGGAACGGAGAGCAAAAGAGCTGCTTGCGCTGTTCCGACACTTGTTAAGTCAGATGCACCAGTTGCAATTCGAATAACAGAGAGAATTGCAATAATTCCAAAGAAAATAATAATTGTGCGGCGCATACCTGAAAGCTTGCCTTTTTCTAACATTATTTGTCACCTGCCTTAGCGAGTGCATGACTCTGCAAAGTTAGTTGATATCTGCGAACTACTTCGTATGCAATAACGGCACTGAGCAGAATCGATCCTTGCATAATCACATAAGTTTCTGGAGCGATATCAATGAGTTCTAGAGTTCGTGACGCAACTTCAAGAAAACCAAAAAGTAACGCACTAATCGCCATACCGACTGCTGTATTTCTACCAAGAAGTGCGATTGCGATAGCCGTAAAGCCAATACCACCGCGGAATCCCAAGGTGTAACTATATGTATCACCCAGCAATGTCGGTAAACCAGCAAGTCCTGCAATTGCACCGCTCGCAACCAGCGCAATGAAAGTCATCTTCTTTGAGTTAACACCGCTTACTCGCGCAGCAATTGGATTCATGCCACTTGATCGCAATTCAAAACCAAAGCGGGTGCGATTAACGACGAACCAAAATGCAATGCCCAAGATGATGGCAATAATTAGCATTCCATAAACGCCACCACCGGGTTGCTCTTCTACCCCAAGCTTTTTCAGCGCTGGCATTAAATCTGGGAATTGCCCACTTGCAGGAAGGGGCCGTGTAGCAAGGTCATTACTTCCTTCAACCCTGACCATAAAGTGTTTAGACAACAAGTACGCAGATAAACCGCCCGCCACACTATTGAGCATGATTGTAGAAATAACTTCGCTAACGCCACGTTTAACCTTCATGTATGCAGCAATGGCAGCCCACAAACCACCTATAAACATTGCAATCAAAAATATTGCAAGGATATGTAGGACTGGCGGAAGAACAATCATGGCCCCAAAGTAGGCGGCAAAAAGAGAACCTAAGCGAAGTTGCCCTTCAACGCCGATGTTAAATAAGCCTGCGCGAAATGTCAGAGCAATTGCAATCGCTGCAATGTAATAAGAAGTCGCAAGATTTACGGCTTCCATAAGTGATCCTGCGCCAGAACCATACTCCCACATCAGAGCAAAAGCTTCGCGAGGTGATTTATTGGTCGCAATTAGCGAGGCGCTGGAAACAGCCAAACTAAATACTGCTGCAAAAACCGGAGCAGCAATTGCCAGTGCAATCTTTCCTGGTTTAAATCTCATTACGCGGCTCCTGTCATTGCAGAACCGAGTAATTCTGGTGTTGTTTTTGCCGGGTCTAATTCTGCTGTTACTGAACCACGAAGCATTACTATCAAGCGATCAGATAAACCGATTAACTCTTCAAGATCAGCGCTAATAAGGACGATTGCCATTCCTTTTTCGCGAGCTGCGCGCAACTCATTCCAAATCGCGGCTTGTGCACCAACATCTACACCCCGTGTTGGATGTGATGCCAAGAGTAAAGATGGAGAACCGCTCATTTCGCGACCAACAATAAATTTTTGTTGGTTACCGCCAGATAGAGCAAGTGCCAAAGTATCTGGGCCCGGAGCACGTACATCAAACTCTTGCATGATTCGAACAGTGTCATTCATTGTTGCTTTACGATCGATGAGGACACCATTCATTACAGGTTTGCCTCGTTGATGTCCCAAAATTCTGTTTTCCCACAGTGGTGATGCCATTAGTAGGGCTTGGCGTTGGCGATCTTCCGGAATAAAACCAATTCCCATATCGCGACGATCAGAGACTGATTCATCATCAAGCGGTTCGCCTTTGAAAACAACTGTTCCTGTGTAGTTACGTAACCCAAGAATTGCTTCGATTAATTCGCTCTGGCCATTGCCTTCTACGCCTGCGATTCCAAGGACTTCACCGGCGTGCAATGTGAAGCTAACGTCGCTAACAAGATTGCGTGCACCGGATTCAGCCGGAACAGTGAGCTTTGAAAGTGAGAGTGTTACTTCAGCACGCTTGGCGCTTCCGTGAATTTCAGGAGATGGCAACTCACTGCCAACCATTAGTTCGGCTAATTTCTTTGCACTTACGTCACTTGCTTTTACTTCAGCAACTGTGGATCCTGCCCGAATAACTGTGACGTCATCAGCTACTCTCAAAACTTCATCAAGTTTGTGAGTAATGAATATGACCGTCAATCCATCTTTACGTAGTCCCTGCAATGCTTCAAAGAGTTCATCGACTTCCTGAGGAACAAGGACAGCTGTTGGCTCATCAAAAATTAGAATTTTTGCACCACGGTATAGAACCTTAAGGATTTCTACTCTTTGACGCTGTCCAACTCCTAAATCTTCAACCAAAGCATCGGGGTCGACTGTTAAGCCATACGCTGCGGCCATTTCATTTATCTTTGTGCGCGCTGCATTAAAATCAATGACCCCACCGTGTGATGGTTCGTATCCAAGCACAATATTTTCAAGAACTGTGAAGTTATCAGCCAACATAAAGTGTTGATGAACCATTCCTATTCCAGCTTCAATTGAATCTGCTGGTTTTTTAAACTGAACACTCTGGCCATTGACCAAAATCTCGCCACTATCCGGACGTTGCATTCCGTACAAAATTTTCATAACAGTAGATTTTCCGGCGCCGTTTTCACCGATTAATGCGTGAACAGAGCCAGACTCCACTTTGATGGAGACATCTTTATTGGCGATGACTCCAGGAAATCTTTTGCTTATATGTCGAAGCTCAACTGCTATCGCCACAACAACAGACTCCTTTTCTTTTGTCTTTATTTGGCACTAAAGAGAAGCGCCCGGTCCAATAAGTGAATCTAACTCCACTTTTGGACCGAGCGCTACTGCTTTTGTTAACTATTACTTAACTACTTGGAATTACTTTGCTGGAGTTGTTGGAACTTTGATTTTTCCAGCAGTAATTGCCTTCGCAGCTGCATCGATCTTTGCCTTGTACTTGTTGATGTATCCGCCAGAGTATGAAACTCCAACTCCACCAAGCTTCAAGCCATAGGTACGGCCAAATGCTCCGCCACCTAGTGAATCGTTAACCTTCTTGCCAGCTGTTGCTGCAGCAAGTACGTCATAAACAGCATTGTCAACGCGCTTTAGCATTGATGTCAGCATGTTCTTCTTTTCTGCAGCTGATGCTGTGAGGTACTGATCAGAGTCAACTCCGATTGTCCATACCTTGTTACCGTACTTAGCTGCGTCAACTGCAGCTGCGAAGTTACCCGCACCTGAACCGCCTGCTGCTGAGTAAATAACGTCGACACCCTTATCGATCATTCCGTTAGCAATAACCTTTGCTTTCGCTGGGTCATTGAATCCACCGAAGTCAGGTGGCTCTGTAACGTACTTAACGTCAATAGTTGCGTTCTTATCTGTTGCCTTCACACCTGCAACGAATCCTGCTTCAAACTTCTGAAGCAATGGAATACGTACACCACCGATGTATCCGATCTGACCTGTGACTGAGGCAAGAGCCGCAGCTACACCAGCAAGGTATGAACCTTGCTCTTCAGCGAAAACAAGTGATGAAACGTTTGGAAGTGCAACTGATGAATCATCAACGATTGCGAATTGTGTCTTTGGAAATTCAGTTGCAACCTTCTTGAGTGGTCCTGCATAGAGGAATCCAACAGCAATGATTGGGTTGTGACCTGCTTTAGCGAGAAGACGTAGTTTGTCTTCACGTTCTGAATCTGAACCTTGTGTGACTGTAACTTCTCTAACAGTTACACCAAACTTCTTCTTTGCGCGATCGAGACCGGCTGCAGCTGAGTCATTGAATGACTTGTCGCCACGTCCACCGATGTCGTAGGCAACTGCTGCCTTAACTTTGCTTGCTGCGTTTGCAGTTGGAGCAACTAGTGCACCAGCTGCAAGTGTTGCAGCTGCGACGAGTGCCGCAATGCGAATTGACTTCTTCAATTTTCCTCCAAGGAGTCTCAGTTACATGTAAATACATGCAGCCAAGGGGGTTGTCGTTAATGGGGAGCCTAGTATTTCTGTGGCTAGAAACCCAAAAATTTCTGTGGCGTCGTAGCGGGAAAAGAAAATTTCTTTAAAACTCTCAACCTTACGTTGAAACTCCAGAAGTGCTTAGCGCACTAAACCTAAGTTGGCGTACGTCTTAGCAAGGGTTGTGGACGCCACTTCCTGGGCCTTTGCTGCGCCCTTAGAGAGCATCGCCAGCAGGTGTGATTCATCGGCTAGAAGCTCTAAAGTTTTTTCACGAATTGGCTTGAGGTACTCCACGACCACATCAGCAACTTCGCCTTTGAGATCGCCATAGCCTTTACCTGCAAAATGGTTTTCAAGTTCGGAAATACTCTGTCCAGAGAGTGCGCTGTGAATTGTTAACAGATTACTCACGCCTGGTTTTTCTTTCTCATCAAACTTAATTTCACGTCCTGCATCAGTCACCGCTGATTTAATCTTCTTAGCATTAACTTCTGGAGTATCAAGAATCTCAATGAGTCCCGCAACTGAATCCGCAGATTTGCTCATCTTTGCAGTTGGATTTTGTAAATCATAAATCTTTGCACCTTGTTTTAGAATGAATCCAGAAGGAACGTTAAAAGTTGCTCCATAACGAGAGTTAAATCGTTCTGCTAAATCTCTGGTGAGCTCGATGTGTTGACGTTGATCTTCGCCTACCGGGACTAAATCTGCTTGGTATAACAAAATATCTGCTGCCATCAACATTGGATATGTAAATACTCCAACCTTGGTCGAATCAGATCCGCCCTTTGCAGCTCTATCTTTGAATTGAGTCATTCGACTTGCTTCGCCAAAACCTGTAATGCACTCCATGATCCATGCCAACTGATTATGTTCTGGAACTTGTGATTGCACGAATAACGTGGATTTTTCTGGAGAGATTCCCAAAGCCAATAATTGTGCAGCTGATACCAGTGTTCGCTTGCGCATCAGGGCGGGTTCAGTTTCAACTGTCAAAGCGTGCAGGTCAACTATGCAATAAAAAGCATCGTGCCCCTCTTGCAACTCAACCCACTGCTTTACGGCGCCAAGGTAATTACCTAAATGAAAAGAGTCACTTGTTGGCTGAATGCCCGAAAGAACTCGCTTGATGCTCATGGTCTTAATTCTCGCACGAACTAGGCGTTTCGAGAGATCAATAACTGACCTGCTCGCTTACCTTCTAGTGTCAAAACAGTAAATCTCAATCCATTGATACTTACAACATCGTTTATTACTGGAATGCGGCCAAGTACATGCATGACAAATCCACTTGCAGTTTCATACGGACCCTCAGGAATTTCAAGACCAGTCTGCTCGCATAAATCTTCAATCGAAATTAATCCGTCAACTTCAAAATCACCAGTGCGTGATTCGATTTGAACTTCCATGTCATCTGAGTCGTACTCGTCTCGGATATCTCCAATTAGGCACTCAACTAAATCCTCTAATGTAATGATTCCGTCAGTACCACCGTATTCATCCAAAACAATTGCAAGATGTTGTCTCTGATTACGCATTTCGGTTAGTGCAGGCAGAACACCTTTTGTCCCTGGCAAATACATAATGTTTCTAACAAGTTCTTGAACTTTTCCGCCAGTTGAAACTAGAGAAGTATCGAGCAAATCTCGGACGTGGATAAAGCCAATAACTTCATCAGTTGAACCACGAACAACTGGGTAACGTGAATGTGCTTTATCTACTGCGAGCGCGATTGCTTTTGAAACAGTAAGCGAAGCATCCATGAAATCAACTTCGGTGCGCGGAACCATCAACTCATGAATCTGTCGCTCTGAAGCATTGAAAACTTCTTCAACAATGTCGCGCTCTTCATCTGTCAGCGCAGCATGTCCAGCCACTAAGTCAAGTAGTTCCTCTTCTGACATAGCGGTGCGTTGTTCTTTTGGATCAACACCGAAGATTCGAACCACAATGTCGGTTGAGTGAGAAAGTAGCCAAATAATTGGGCGGAAGAGTATTGCTACAACATCAATAATTGGAGCTAGCGCAAGAGAAATCTGTTCAGTGCGAAATAGCGCTAAACGCTTTGGAACAAGTTCGCCAAAGACGAGAGAAAAATAAGCGATAACAACTGTTACGCCAATTAGTGATGTGATTGAACTCAATGAATTGCTAAGGCCTATGCCTTCAAGCCATGGGATTACGTAATCACCGAGTTGTTCTGCTCCCAAAGCAGCGGATAAGAATCCGCACAATGTGATTCCTACTTGAACAGCAGCTAAGAATCGATTTGGGTTTTCAGAGAGTGCAGCTACGCGCTTTCCGCGTTTTCCCTTAGTAGCCATCTGACGTATCTGGCTCTCGCGAAGTGAGATAAGAGCGATTTCAGCGGCAACGAAGAGTGAACCTAGAAGAATAAGAGCTGTGACAGTTGCTAAAGCCGCGATTAATCCGCTGACCGAGTGGGGCTCCATAAGGATGCTAACTCTACAGGACTCTGCATTGTCGCCAGAGGATAAATACCTTAACCTTGGCTTCGTTGAGTCCATCTTGGCTCAGCACCTTCACCCACGGATCGTCGGGCACGTACCTGCCCGGAGAAGGAGAAATTTCTCATGGCTACAGTTGTGTTTGAAAATGCTTCACGCGTATATCCCGGAACAACGACTCCGGCAGTAAATAAGTTAAATCTAGAAGTTAAAGATGGCGAATTCTTGGTTCTGGTCGGACCATCAGGCTGCGGTAAATCAACATCACTTCGAATGCTCGCAGGGCTAGAAGAAGTTGATAGTGGTCGTATTTTAATTGGCGACAAAGATGTAACGCACGTTGCACCTAAAGATCGCGATATTGCAATGGTTTTCCAATCATATGCACTTTACCCACATATGAGCGTTGCGGAAAATATGGGATTTGCCTTGAAAATTGCAGGTATCTCAAAAGAAGAACGTGACCGCAGAGTTTTAGAAGCTGCAAAGTTATTGGACCTTGAGGCATTTTTAGATCGCAAGCCAAAGGCGCTCTCTGGCGGACAACGTCAACGAGTTGCAATGGGTCGTGCAATTGTTCGCGAACCACAGGTCTTCCTTATGGACGAACCACTATCAAACCTTGATGCAAAATTGCGAGTTGCAACTCGCACGCAAATCGCAGCCCTACAACGCCGTTTAGGAATCACGACTGTTTATGTAACCCATGATCAAGTTGAAGCTATGACTATGGGTGATCGTGTTGCGGTTCTTAAAGATGGAGTGCTTCAGCAGGTAGATACACCACGGAACTTGTATGACAACCCAGCAAATGCGTTTGTGGCGGGCTTTATTGGTTCTCCTGCAATGAATTTATTGAAAACTTCCGTCAGCGGTGGCAAGGCTCACCTTGGCAAGCTTTCTGTTGATGTGCCAGCGAGTGCGGGCACATCAGTCATTGTTGGAATCCGTCCAGAAGGATTAATTCCGTCAGCAGACGGATTTGCGGTCAATGTTGAGGTCGTCGAAGAACTTGGCGCTGATGCATTTGTTTATGGACAACCTGCAGATTCAAATATTTCCTTTGCGCAAGCAACCGAAGATGCTGCGCAGATTATTGTGCGCTGGGATCCAAAGAATCCTCCTAAACCAGGTGACACAATTACTGTCAGCGCTGATGCATCAGCGATACATCTCTTCAACGCACAATCAGGCGAAAGAGTGAAGTAAAGCAATTTCATCACCGCTGTTAAAAGTGTGTGGTGAATCTGCAAGTCCCTTCAGGACATGAACCTTTGCACGGCCTTGTACTCGCCATTTATCGGTCAGTACAAGTGCTGTGTCTTCATCGATTCCAAGTAAGTAAGTGCCTTCATCGCTACGAAGTACAATAGATGCAATGCGATCTGGAACCCATCCAAGAAACTTGTCGTAATGTGGAATGACTTCGATTTCAGGAATTAAACCAAGTCCACTCTGGGCATGAGATATTCGCAATCCAACAATTTTTGCACCGAATGCCATTGCGCCTGCAGAACAACCAGCGAGTGATGTACCTGAGAAAAACTCTGACTTAATTTTTTCCCACAGAGGTGTTCCTTCAAAAATTTCGGTGATGTATCCCGGATCGCCACCTGAAAAATAAATCAATCCAGCATTTGTGACTTCTTCGATGTACTGCGGATTGAAAGCATCTTCTCTCTTTAGAATTGGAAGAAATCTGCACTCAGCGCCCATTCGCCTGGCCTGCGCAGCTCCTCGTTCTTTCCAGAACTCAATGCGATCCGCGCTCTCTTGACCAGCACCTGTTGGTATTTGAATGTATGTATTTGATTTGCCTCTAGAAATGCCGCGATGCAAGAGATCAGTTTCAATCTCCTGCATCTGGACTAAATATTCTCCTGAGCCAACAAGTGCCAAAGCACCGCGCTCAGAGTTCATTGTGACTACGCCATAGCCTTCTTGAGGTTTTCATCAATTGAATTGAGAAACTCCTGTGTTGTTTGCCATGGAGCATCTGGCGAAATAAGGAGTGATAAGTCCTTCGTCATTTTTCCTTGTTCAACTGTTTGAATGCAGACTCGTTCTAAAGTGTCACAGAATTGTGACAACGCTTTGTTGTTATCGAGTTTGGCGCGATGAGCAAGACCACGAGTCCACGCAAAAATTGATGCGATTGGATTGGTGGAAGTTGCCTTACCTGCCTGGTGATCTCGATAGTGGCGAGTAACAGTTCCGTGTGCCGCCTCTGATTCAACAACTTTTCCATCTGGAGTCATCAAGACGGAAGTCATTAATCCGAGTGAGCCATAGCCTTGTGCAACGGTGTCAGATTGAACATCTCCGTCGTAGTTCTTACAAGCCCAAACGTATCCACCTTCCATACGCAATGACATTGCAACCATGTCATCGATGAGGCGGTGCTCATACCAAATACCTGCTGCATCAAAAGCTGACTTAAATTCTGCTTGGTAAATCTCTTCAAAGATATCTTTAAAGCGACCATCGTAGGCTTTAAGAATTGTGTTCTTTGTTGATAGATACACAGGAAACTTGCGATTTAATCCGTAATTAAGTGATGCACGTGCAAAGTCGCGAATTGAATCATCAAGGTTGTACATGCCCATTGCAACACCCGCTGTTGGGAAATCAAAAACATTGAACTCCATTGGTGCTGAGCCATCTTCTGGCACAAATGAGAGTGTCAGTTTTCCTGGACCTGGAACTTTAAAATCTGTTGCTTTGTACTGATCTCCAAATGCGTGGCGACCAATAACAATTGGCTTTGTCCAATGAGGCACCAAACGTGGAACATTGCTGATGATGATTGGTTCGCGGAAGATTACGCCGCCCAAAATATTGCGGATTGTTCCGTTTGGGGACTTCCACATTTTTTTAAGGCCGAACTCTTCAACACGAGCTTCATCTGGAGTAATGGTTGCGCACTTAATACCAACACCGTGCTTTTGAATAGCGCGTGCTGCATCAATCGTTATTTGATCATCGGTTTCATCACGCTTTTCAATTCCAAGATCGTAATACTCAAGATTTACATCGAGGTAAGGAAGAATCAATGAATCTTTGATGAACTGCCAGATGATGCGAGTCATTTCATCGCCATCTAATTCAACGACTGTTCCTTCGACTTTGATCTTGGCCATGCTCTGCGCTCCTTTTAGAGTGTCTGTACGTCTGCTTGTTTTGCTCGAACTGCTTCTGCCGCAACCTTAAGTGCTGCCAACTCAGAATCAGTGAGTTTTGTTTCTACAACTTTTTTAATTCCTTCGCGACCTATCTGTGCTTCTACTCCGAGATACACACCGGAGATTCCGTATTCGCCATCGACCCATGCGCATACAGGCATTGTTGCGCCAGAGTCTTCGATAACTGCTTTTGCCATGCGAGCTGCAGCTGCAGATGGTGCGTAATATGCAGAACCTGTCTTGAGTAGTGCCACAACTTCTGCACCACCGTTGCGTGTGCGATCCACAAGTTCGTCAATTTCTGCTTGCGATAATTTCTCAGTAAGTGCTTTGCCATCGACAGTGCAACGACTTGGAACTGGAACCATGGTTTCACCATGAGAACCAAGTGTTAGCGTGCTAACTGAAGAGACGGCAACATTGAGTTTTTCTGCAACAAAGTGCGTGAAGCGGGCGGTATCTAGCATTCCAGCTTGGCCCATTACGCGATTCCGTGGAAATGCTGTTGCGATTTGAGTAAGTGCTGTCATTTCATCGAGTGGATTTGAAACCACAATGATGACTGCTTTCGGTGAGTGCTTTGCAATGTTTTCTGCAACTCCGCGCACAATTCCAGCATTAACACCAATGAGATCCATACGGCTCATTCCAGGTTTGCGTGGCAATCCGGCAGTAATAATGACTACATCTGAGTTAGCAGTTGCTTCATAACCTGCGCCATCTGCAGAAGTTGTAGCGCCAACAATTTTTGTTTCAAAACCTTCGATAGATCGAGATTGGTTCATATCTAAAGCCAAGCCTTCTGGCTTGCCTTCGAGAATGTCAGTGAGAACTACAGTGTCAAAAATATTGTATTCAGCTAATCGCATTGCAGTTGTTGAGCCATAAAAACCTGCACCGACGACGGTTACTTTGCCTGCCATGGACTGCGTCCTTCTTTCGAAAATCGGATCTAAAAATGCCTTGATATCAAGGTAACTCTACAACCCGTGCGGCAGTGAAATTGCCAGGACGAAGAGCCCTATTGCAATACCAACCGGGAAATAGAACTCAATTGTGCGCAAATGGCGTGATGGAAAAGCGATGCCCAATGTTCCAAGGGCAATCAAGAGTGATCCGGATCGCACGAAACTGAGGGCGCCTAAAACTATGCCAACCGCAACAAATGCGTAACTAGCAAATTTAATAATTCTTGAATCTAAGAACACGCGTCCACAACATTCGTGACAAGCATTGCTCTAGTCATTGGACCAACTCCACCTGGCATTGGTGCAACAAATCCAGCCTTTTCCATTACATCCGGATGAACATCGCCAAGTAAGCCTGCATCAGTACGAGAAATGCCAACATCGATAATTGCTGCACCCTCTTTAATCATTGAAGCGTTGAGGAAGTGTGCCTGACCGATTGCAGCAACAACTATGTCTGCATTTCGAGTATGAAGAGTTAAATCTTTTGTACCAGTGTGGGTTAACGTGACAGTTGCGTTCTCTTGTCTGCGTGTTAGTAACAAACCAAGTGGGCGACCAACTGTTAAACCACGACCAATAACCGTTACTTCTGCGCCTTTAAGTGGCACGTTGTAGTGCTGCAAGAGCGCCACAATTCCACGAGGAGTACAAGGAAGTGGAGCGTCATAGCCGGCAACGAGTCTGCCTAAGTTCATGGGATGTAATCCGTCAGCATCTTTTGACGGATCAATCGCTTCAAGAATTACTTGCGGATCAATTCCTTTTGGCATTGGAAGTTGCACAATATATCCAGTGCACTCTTTTGCGTTATTGAGATCTTTAATCGCTGCCAATACATCTGCTTGTGATGCACTGTCAGGTAGATCAACACGTATTGATGTAACGCCAACTTCTTGGCAATCACGATGCTTGCCGCCAACATAGGAATGAGAACCTGGGTCATCGCCAACTAAGACAGTTCCGAGCCCTGGTGTAATTCCTTTTTTCTTTAACTCAACGACTCGAGCAGCTAGATCTTTCTTAATTGATGCTGCCAGTGCCTTGCCATCGAGAATAGTTGCGGTCATGCTCGTATCTTATTGGAATTTAGGCATGTGAGAAATGCCGTGTACCTGTGAAATACAAGCTAATTCCAGCGTGATTTGCTGCGGCAATAACTTCTTCATCGCGAACACTTCCACCAGGTGAAACAACCGCTGTAACTCCGGCGCTGATAAGTATTTGAAGACCATCGGTAAATGGAAAAAATGCATCACTAGAGGCAACACTTCCTGCAGCGCGATCACCGGCACGTTTGACTGCTAATTCGGCACTATCAACGCGATTTACTTGACCCATACCAACACCAACGCTTGCGCCATTTTTTGCAAGAAGAATTGCATTACTTTTTACAGAACGGATTGCACGCCATGCGAATTCAAGATCTTTCATGGTTTCTGCATTCACCTGTGATCCTGCCACTAGTTTCCATGCGGAAGAGGAATCGCCAGGCGCGTTAATTGCATCAACTTGTTGTAGCAACATTCCACCGCTAACGGGACGTAACTCTAAAGGAGACGTAGTCATCGGAATGCATTCGAGAATACGAATAGAAGATTTCTGAGTGAGAATATCTAGCGCAGCACTTTCATAACCAGGTGCAATCAGAACTTCTGTAAATACTTCCGATAATGCTTGAGCCATCTGGGTTGTCACAATTCGATTAGCCGCGACTACTCCCCCAAAAGCTGAAACTGAGTCGCATTCGTGTGCCTTTGTGTACGCATCAGCAATATCTTTTCCAATTGCAATTCCGCATGGATTGGCGTGCTTAATGATGGCTACGCATGGCCCTGTGTGATCGTAAGCGGCACGCCAAGCTGCATCTGCATCCGAGTAATTATTAAATGACATTTCCTTGCCATGTAATTGTTTGGCTTGAACTATTCCTTCTGGACCACCACGATAAATCGCGCCATCTTGATGAGGATTTTCTCCATAACGAAGTGAATTCTCTTTTGTAAAAATCCTTCCGAACCATTCGGGTAGTTCGCTTTGAGAATTTTGTCCAAGCCAGTTTGCAATTGTTAAGTCATACTCGGCAGTTGTTCTAAAAACATCTAGTGCTAGCTGTTGGCGTTCCTCACTAGTAAATCCACCCGCTGCAATGCTTGCAAGTAAATGGTCATATTGATCGGTATTTGAAATTACTGCGACAGAACCATAATTCTTTGCAGCACCGCGCAACATAGTTGGACCACCGATGTCGATTTGTTCAATGCACTCAACAAAGGATGCCCCTGAAGCAATTGTGTCTGCAAATGGATACAAGTTAATAACGATCAAATCAAAAGGTTCAATTCCTAAATCTTTGATTGCAGACATATGTTCGGAGTTGTTTTGGTCAGCCAGAATTCCTGAATGAATATTTGGATGAAGTGTTTTTACTCTTCCATCCATGATTTCAGGAAAGCCTGTGGCCGTGCTGACTTCGGTTACGGGGATACCTGCTGCGGCAAGAGTCTTAGCTGTTGAGCCAGTCGATAAAATCTCAACACCAGAAGTAGTGAGCGCCTTGCCAATTTCCACTAAACGATTCTTGTCATAAACGCTTATGAGAGCTCTGCGTATTTTCTTGCGGCTATCCATCAATTTTATTTTTTCGACTTGGTAATGAAATCTGTGGAATCAAGATGGCAAGTGCAATACCAATACCCATTTCAATTGCAACGCTCAATGGAAATTTCCATAGTGAAGGTCCAACGGTAGACATTTCTTGCGTGAGTAAAGATCCGCTGGAGAAGTACGTAAGAACAAAGATGCTGGCAATACTGACAAAATAACTTTGCCACAAAACTTTTGTTTTTAATGCAATGGTCCAACTTGCAAGTAGAGCACCTGCCATCACAAAAAAGAAAATGGAGAAGAGAAATTGCGGATGTTCTGTGGTTGGAAGTGCGCCCAGAATTGGCAGAGCTGGGATTTGCGCAACGCTATGTTCGAGTGGTGATACAAGTGTGTTCTCTCCTACTCCAAAACCTGTTCCGCTTAAGTACGCCATACTCGCTACTGCTGCATTTGGAAGATAAACAATGTTAATCAGCAGCAGCAATACCCCACCAATAATGCCTGGGCGCAAAACTGTGATGAGGTCTCGAACCGTAGAAAGGTTAATGAATAGAGAGATAGAGAGAAATATCGCGCTAATGGCTAGCAATAAAGCGACAATCCGAGTTCCAAAGTTAACGGGTTGAGTCAGAGTTACTTTCTTGCCGACAGTTAAAGTTGTTAAGTAAACACCTGGAATCAATATTGCAATTGCGAAATACCAAACAGGACGTATTGCTTCTGTCTTAGATATGAAGATTAAAAGTTCTGCAATAAGACAATAAATAATTGTGAAGTGCACTCGGGCAATATTTACAAGATTAGTTTCTCTATCTAAGCGATCCACGATTCGCGAAAATGAACTTCTTATTGCTATAAAAGGGAAGACCAAGGCGCCGAGAGGTAGATAGGATAAAAATCCTTGAACTCCTGCTGGCGGAATGCTTAGGGCAAAAGGAATGTTGTGTGCACCCAACCAAACCCACAGTGCTGCGCGAATTGGATCAGATGTGTTTCCGGTAATGCTTCCCGCTGTTGCCCAAGCAATTAATGATAAAAATGCTATTGGTAGCAGCACGAGTGCGACGCTACGTAGAACTTGTGACAACGAGACCCATAGGACACGTTGAAACATGAAAATTAGCGTCCCAATATTGCGCGCATTAATTGCGCGCTCTCACTTGGTGTTTTTCCAACTTTTACGCCAGCTGCTTCTAGCGCATCTTTCTTTGCTTGCGCGGTTCCTGATGAACCCGAAACTATTGCGCCAGCGTGACCCATTGTTTTTCCTTCAGGTGCTGTAAATCCTGCAACATAACCAACAACAGGTTTAGTTACGTACTCGCTAATGAATGCAGCAGCGCGCTCTTCAGCGTCACCGCCAATTTCACCAATCATGACGATTGCTTTGGTTTCTGGATCATCTTGAAAAGCTCGTAAGCAATCAATATGAGTTGTTCCAATAACTGGATCTCCACCAATTCCAACTGCAGTACTAAAACCAATATCGCGTAATTCGTACATCATTTGATATGTCAGCGTTCCAGATTTTGAAACTAAACCAATAGGACCGCTGACTGTGATGTCTGCAGGAATGATTCCTACATTTGATTTTCCGGGACTGATAAGACCTGGACAGTTTGGACCAATAATTCGTGTTGTTCCTTTAGTTACTGCATGAGCATAAAAGCTTGCAGAGTCATGAACTGGAATGCCTTCAGTGATTACAACAACCAGTGGCATGGCCGCATCGATTGCGTCAATCACTGCAGCCTTTGCAAACTTTGGAGGAACAAATACAACAGATGTGTTGGCACCAGTTGCACTCATTGCTTCTGCAACTGTGTTAAAAACTGGAAGATTGTGACCATCAATATCAACGCTCTGGCCGCCTTTGCCTGGTGTAACTCCACCTACAACTTTGGTGCCAGATGCCAACATGCGCTTTGTGTGTTTAGTTCCTTCTGCGCCAGTCATTCCTTGGACAATGACAAGACTTTTTTCATTGAGAAAAATAGACATTACTTAGCCGCCAATTCTGCAGCGCGATTTGCTGCTCCATCCATAGTGTCTACTTGCTCAATTAACGGATGGGCGGCTGCTTTCAAGATTGCACGTCCTTCAATGACATTATTTCCATCTAGTCGAACAACGATTGGCTTTGTGGCTTTTGTGCCGAGCAATTCGAGCGCTTGAACAATTCCGTTAGCGACAGCATCACAAGCAGTGATTCCGCCAAATACATTCACAAAAACACTCTTCACATCTGAGTCACCCAAAATAATTGAGAGACCATCGGCCATCACTTGTGCTGATGCTCCACCACCAATATCTAAGAAGTTTGCTGGGCGGACTCCCCCGAATTTTTCCCCTGCGTATGCAACGACATCGAGTGTGCTCATTACCAGACCTGCGCCATTGCCAATAATTCCAACTTGTCCATCAAGTTTTACGTAGTTGAGATCTTTCTCTTTGGCTGCAGCTTCTAAAGCATTTGTTGCCGCATGATCAATAAGCGCTTCGTGGTCTGGATGTCTAAATCCTGCATTGTCATCCAATGTAACTTTTCCATCAAGGGCGATGATCTTGCCATCTACTGTTTTTACGAGTGGGTTTACTTCTACAAGAGTTGCATCTTCGGATTGAAAAACTTTCCACAAAGTTAAGAGCACTGCTTCAACTTGCGGTGCGACATCTGCTGGAAAAGCTGCAGCTGCGACAATTTCTTTTGCTTTTTGCGTACTGATTCCAAGATTTGCATCCACTGGAATCTTTGCCAGTTTTTCGGGAGCAGTATGTGCTACTTCTTCGATATCCATTCCACCTGAAACAGATGCCATTACAAGAAATGTTCGATTAGATCGATCTAATAAAATTGCTAAGTAATACTCGGAATCAATTGGCGCTGCTTGGGCAATCATCACCGTACGAACAGTGTGACCCTTAATATCCATACCAAGAATTGCACTTGCCTTTTCTTTTGCTTCAGCTGCATCTTCTGCAACCTTAACTCCGCCAGCTTTTCCACGGCCGCCAGCTTTTACTTGGGCTTTAACAACTACTTTTCCGCCAATTTTTGCTGCGGCATCGTGTGCTTGTTCGGGAGTTGTAGCAATAGCAGCTGCAAGTACAGGTACTCCGTGTTTTTCAAAGAGATCTCGAGCTTGGTATTCAAAGAGATCCACAGAAAACTCCAGTCATATCGTTAAAAAGTATTTGCTAATACTAGAGCTTCTCAACTGGTGCATAACGCAGCAGTAATCGCTTCTCTCCGTACTGCCCGAAGTTTATGGTGGCTTCGGACTTATCTCCTTCACCTGCGATGGCCACAACTGTTCCGAGTCCAAATGTGTCATGTGACACACGCTCGCCCACTGCTAATTGCATTGCAGTGCTTTTCTTTCCGGTTGGACGTGGTGGTGGCGCAGTTGCGGAGCGAGGCTTGCGAACAAGTGATGGCGATAGTGATGAAGATGCACCACCGTGATTTCTCCACTCGATTACACCTTCAGGAATTTCATCGAGGAAACGTGACGCTGGGTTATATGTTGGCGATCCCCATGAGGATCGATACTCCGCGCGAGAAATATAGAGTCGCTTTTCTGCGCGTGTAAGACCAACATATGCAAGACGTCGCTCTTCTTCGATTTCATCTTTCTCGCCGAGTGTTCGTGAATGTGGAAATATTCCATCTTCCATTCCCGTGAGAAATACTGTTGGGAACTCCAAACCTTTTGCAGTGTGCAGAGTCATTAGTGTTACGACTCCTCCATGATCTTCACCTTCTGGAATTTCATCCGCGTCTGCAACCAGTGAGACTTTTTCGAGAAATCCAGCCAGTGAAATCTCTTCATCTTCGCCTAATTCTTCAAATGGTCTTTCTTCGTACTCCATTGAAACTGCTACTAATTCCTTAAGGTTTTCTACGCGTACTTCATCTTGTGGATCTGTGCTTGACGATAACTCAGTCAGTAAACCTGATTGCTCAAGAATTGCTTCGATGATTACAGATGGACGTGTCTTGGCTTCAACCAATGTGCGCAAGGCAACCATCATCGATACAAACTCTTTAACGGATTGTGCTGCTCGATGAGGCATTCCAGGTGCTTGCTCAGATTGAGATAAACCACTCCAGAAAGAAAGGTTGTTAGCTTGTGCGTGAAGATCTACGCACTCAATTGCCCGATCACCGATTCCACGTTTTGGAACGTTAATGATTCTTCGTAGCGAAATTTCATCTTCTAAATTAGCGAGCACTCGTAAATACGCCAATAGATCTTTAATTTCTTTACGTTCGTAGAACCGAAGTCCTCCAACTACTTTGTATGGCAGGGCAGAACGCATAAAGACTTCTTCAAAAACACGAGACTGTGCATTAGTACGATAAAAAATTGCAGTATCCCCTGGTTCGGATTGGCCATTACGTTGTAATTCACGTATTTCATCTTTTATAAACTCAGCTTCATCGTGTTCTGATTCTGCAACGTATCCAATCAGTGGAGCGCCAGCACCTTCTTCCGACCATAAGTTCTTTTCTTTACGCCCCTCATTTTTTGTAATGACAGCATTCGCGGCTGAAAGTATGTTCTGAGTCGAACGATAATTCTGTTCGAGCAAAACCGTCGTAGCGTTTGGATAATCCAACTCGAATTGAAGAATATTTCGAATTGTTGCACCACGGAATCCGTAGATTGATTGATCGGCATCGCCTACAACGCATAATTCAGCCGGTGCTAAGCCTTCTTGCGCATTGCCAACAAGTTCTTTCACCAAAATATATTGAGCATGATTGGTATCTTGATATTCATCAACTAAGACGTGTTTAAAGCGTGAACGTAAACGAGCTTTTGCTTCTGGAAATTTCTGAATCACTTCAACAGTTTTTAAAATAAGGTCATCGAAATCCATCGCATTTGCTTGCTGCAATCTGCGTTGATAGACAACATAAACATCTGCGACAACCTCTTCGAACTGATTCTTGGTCGCGTTCACATAGTCATGTGGACCCATCAGCTCATTTTTCGCATTAGAAATAATCGATTGGAATTGGCGCGCTGGATAGCGTTTCGGATCCAAGTTAAGTTCTTTTGCAACAATAGTTATCAGTCGCAAACTATCTGCTGAATCATAAATACTAAATGCGTTGCCATATCCGAGTCGGACTGCTTCTTGTCTAAGCAATCGCACGCATGCAGAGTGAAATGTTGAGACCCACATAGATTTAGCAACAGGACCGACTAAAGCCGCAACGCGATCTTTCATTTCGCCAGCAGCCTTGTTCGTAAATGTGATTGCTAAAATCTCATACGGTGCGACACCACGACGAGCCATTAAATAAGCTATTCGTCGAGTTAGCACTCGAGTTTTTCCAGAACCGGCACCGGCTACTACAAGAAGTGGACCACCGCTATGAATAACAGCGGCTTGCTGTTGCGGATTGAGCCCTTCTAGTAAGGCATCGGTACTTTCCATGGCGGTGAGTCTATTAGGCTTACCGACATGGAACCGATTGCAGATAACGAAATCAAGCGCGTACTTGTTATTAACGCCCACCCTGATGATTCTGATTTCGGAGCATCCGGAACAATTGCACAGTGGGTAAAAAAAGGAATACAAGTGTCATACGTGTTCTGTACAAATGGTGACCAAGGTGGCGAGGCATCAGGAATCGCGAAAGAAGATATGCCGCAAGTGCGTCAGCGCGAACAGCGTGAAGCTGGCGCTGTTATTGGCGTAACTGACATTACATTTTTAAATTATGTAGATGGCCATCTCGAAGCAACCATTGCACTTCGTAAAGATATTGTTCGCCAAATTCGTCGAGTACAACCGGATCGAATGGTCTGCCAAAGTCCTGAAAGAAATTGGGAAAGAATTGGTGCAAGCCATCCAGATCACCTGGCCGCAGGTGAAGCTGCCGTTCAGGCGGTATATCCAGATGCGCGAAACCCTTTTGCATTTACAGATCTCTTAGAAAAAGAGAAGCTGGCACCGTGGAAAGTACGTGAAGTATGGATGATGGGATTTTCAAACCCAGATCACTTCGTCGACGTTACTGACACTTTTGATTTGAAGATAAAGGCACTGCACGCTCACGCATCACAAACTTCGCACAATCCAGAGTTAGAAAAAATGGTTCGTGAATGGGGCGGACGCAACGCAGCCGCTGCTGGATATGCAGAAGGCAGACTCGCTGAAGCTTTTAAAATAATTAATACAAATTAATTAACTAAAACCTTTGAGATCGCAATAGTTTTTGCAGGTTTTCCATCTGGTGCGCCACCTACTGCGCCAGCCTTAGCAATTGCTTTGACAATATCTAAACCTGATGTGATGGTTCCCCAAATTGTGTAACTTGGCGCAAGTGTTGTGTTTGCGTAGACCAAGAAAAATTGGCTTCCATTTGTATTTGGCCCTGAATTAGCCATCGCAACTGTGCCCGCTGGATAGTTATTGCTCTTATTGGCAGGCAGGTTTTCATCTGGGTAAGTGAATTCCGGTCCACCGCTACCTGTGGCTGTTGGATCTCCACATTGCAAGACAAATAATCCCTGAGTCGTTAGTCGGTGACAGAGTGAATTATCGTAGTAACCACCCTTTGCAAGGGCTGCGATAGATGTCATGGTGAATGGCGCCTTTGCGCCAACCGTAGTTATTACGATATTTCCGCAATTAGTTACAAGAGTAAATTTCTTTGGGAATTTCGTTAAGACTTTCTTAGGCGTAGCAATCTTCTTCGGTGTGTGACCAACAGCTTTGGTGGGCGTGCACTTAACCGCTGCAGCTTGTGCAGTTGGTACAAAGGTAATGGAAGTTATTGCAAAGATAATTCCAATACCTGCTGCTAGTTTTTTCTTCACTTTTACTCCCACTCGATTGTTGCTGGCGGCTTACTGGTTACATCTAACACGACTCGATTTACTTCGCGCACCTCATTAGTGATACGTGTCGAAATCTTC
>Ga0214168_1000076_pt1 | contig 37996 bp, 40 predicted proteins | sample LakMenepilimnion_FD_153002 | JGI IMG/M metagenome (GOLD analysis project Ga0214168, IMG submission 153002) | Freshwater microbial communities from Lake Mendota, WI - Practice 29OCT2010 epilimnion v4 | ecosystem: Environmental > Aquatic > Freshwater > Lake > Epilimnion/Euphotic zone | place: Lake...
TTAAAGCAATTGCATTTTCTTTAACACAATCTAATTCAGTAGTGCCAGTATAGGATTCTTGTTCAATGATGTGAAATTTTAAACCATTTTGCGCACCTATATATAAAATGTTTTTAAAATCGATGGTTCCTTTACCCAATATACATGATTCATGCCCTGTTGGTGTTTTAATCAAATCCTTTACATGGCATAATTTAAAACGATTCGGATATTTTTTTAAATAAGCAATAGGATCGGCGCCAGCTGCTACTACCCAATAAATATCCATTTCAAAATCGACCAAATTAGCATCTGTCGCATTCATCAACACATCCTGTGGCATTCCACCCGCCATTGCTTTGAATGAATAATCATGATTATGATAAGCAAAGCGAATACCATTTTTATTCGCTATTTCGCCACACTTATTAAATTGATCCCCAAAGCGCTTATAATCATCAATTGACTTTTGCGCACCAATGTGCGGACATATTAAATACTTCATTCCAATTTCACTTGCTTCCCCAGCCTTACGTTCAAAATCCTTATTGATATCACAATGTGAAGCAATCATATTCATCTCCAAATCACCCAATTGTTTTTTAAACTCCGTATTTTTCATGCCCCAGAACATGCCATTAGCACCCTCAAAACTTTCAATTTGCTTGTACCCGCAATTAGATAAATGTTTCAACACCCCTAATGGATCTTTAGCCAATGCTTGCTTTACTGTCCACAATTGAATGCCAAACTTATTTTTCTTTTGCGCCATCGCAAATAGCTCCTTATTAAATGGGGTACTCAATGCTAAACTAGCCAATGCGGTGTTGCGTAAAAAACTTCTTCTTGAATTTGACATAAAATAAATTAAAATGGTAATTGATGCTTATTAAAAATGTTGTTAAAACTTAATGAAAATATAAATCGCTTAAATCCTTTAGCTAAATAGCTGGCTTGGTAAAATACTATGCCCAAGCCTTATCTCCTTTCGCATATGGTACACAGCCCTCATATCTTCCAGGAATAGCCACATAACGAAGCGCTTTGGTCGCCCCTACTTCTGAAGTAAAAAATCCAGTCAGCGTTAATTCCTTCATCATGGTAAAATAATGTTTTTCGTTACCTGTTTTTTTATCTGGATTCGCTTTTTTTGCTTCTTTAATTGCTTGCACTTCCTTGTCAAGTGCGCTAATTAAATCATGACGCTCTTTTTCGTTTGCTTCCATAAAGGATTTCCCAATTTTAGCCTTCGCTTCTTTAAATTGTAATGCACGCATCCCTTCCATGAAAATATTTTGATTTTTTTCATCATAACAATCGCGCACCATCACTGACATAAACGCACCCACATTGGCTTCCTTCGCACCAGGCGTATTGGTTGCAGGAATAATTACTTCTCCTACTTCATTTAAAAATGCAATGTCTTCTGCAGAAAAAACCAACCCGGTTTTTGCTGTGGTACATCCTGACAAAAATGCTTCCGCACCTAAAACGGTTCCGCCCATAATAATGGCTACTCTTGATAATGCTTCGCGTCTGTTCATCATAAAATATAAATTTAATCGAGTTAATTATTTTTAAATATCACAAATTTCAATTGCTTTTTTGAGTGACACCATTGGATCTTTATCTGAAGGGATGAACTCCTGTGCCACATAACCCTTAAATCCAGTAGCAACAATTGCGCGCATGATAGCTGGATAATATAGTTCCTGACGCTCATCAATTTCATTACGGCCAGGTACACCTCCTGTATGATAGTGTCCGTAATAAGTATGATTTGCATTGATGGTACGAATAACATCTCCTTCATCAATTTGCATATGATAAATGTCAAACAACAATTTAAAATTAGGCGACCCTATACGCTTACACAATTCAACACCCCAAACGGATCTGTCACACATATAATCCTTGTGATCTACTTTTGAATTTAATAACTCCATCTGAATCATGACCCCTCTTTTTTCAGCCAAGGCCATTATCTTTTTTAATCCAGTTGCACAGTTGTTTAATCCAGTTTCATCATCCATGCCCTTTTTATTTCCTGAAAAACAAATTAAATTGGTATAGCCTGCATCTGCAACATAATTAATATGATCGGTATAATTCTTAACCAAGGTATCATGATAACTTGGGTCATTAAACCCTTTGGTCAAACTTATCTCAGCACCATTGCACATGGTGGACACTAAATTATTTTCCTTGAGCACATGCCATTCGGAAGGGCCTACTAAGTCCATCCCCACCATCCCCATTGCCTTGAAGTTTTTAGCTAATTCTGCAATAGGATATTGACTGTAACACCATCTACAAGCAGAATGGTTAATTTTTCCTTTTAAAGAAAAGGGTTCGTTATCGTTTTGAAGTCCTTGTTTCACTGATGCAATTAAATTTGAAGGGACCACAACGCCTGTTGCCAAAGCCGCAGAACCAGTGATTACTTGTTTTAAAATTTGACGCCTATTTACGTTAGATGACATTACAAAATATTATATAAGTTCCCAGAATTTATGACTTGATAAATATAATTTTTTTTTCCTGTTTTTTATAAAGTTTTAAGTTAAAAATGGGGGTTTTTTGCGAAATTATAAGGAAATTGCTAAGGTTATAATCCATCGTATAAAAATGGATTTTAAATTATACAAAAGCATTAAAAATCTCAAATATGAATCGAAAATTACGCATGGGAATGGTCGGAGGCGGAAAAGACGCTTTTATTGGTGCAATTCACCGATTGGCTGCCAATATGGATGGCTTAATTGAGGTAAGTTGTGGTGCATTAAGTATACGACCTGAAGTTGCAGTAGCATCTGGGGAGGCTTTATTTTTACCAAAGGAAAGAATCTACTTGACTTATGAAGAAATGATCAAAAAGGAAGCAAGTCTGCCTGCGAACGAGCGTATCGATTTTGTAACGATTGTAACACCCAACTTTGCGCACTTTGCACCTGCGATGATGGCATTAGAATATGGCTTTCATGTGGTGATTGAAAAACCAATTACATTTTCATTAGATGAGGCAAAGCAATTAAAACAAAAATTAGACGAAACTGGCTTAACCCTTTGCTTAACACATACCTATTCTGGATACCCAATGGTTAAGCAAGCTAAGGCAATGGTGAAGGATGGTAAGTTTGGGAAAATTAGAAAAATATGGGTAGAGTACCCACAAGGTTGGTTAAGTAAATTATCAGAACGCGAAGGAAATGCGCAAGCAGCTTGGAGAACCGACCCAAAAAAATCAGGTAAAAGTTCTGTAATGGGTGATATTGGTACGCATGCTGCACACTTAGCTGAATATATTACTGGTGCAAAAATTACAGATGTATGTGCTGAATTAAATACCATGGTGGAAGGGCGATTGTTAGATGATGACGGCGCCGTGATGTTGAAATTTGATAATGGCGCTAAAGGCGTTTTAATGGCATCACAAGTAGCCGCGGGCGAAGAAAATGCTTTAAAAATAAGAGTGTACGGCGAAAATGGTGGTATCGAATGGGCACAACATGAACCCAATACCTTACTAGTTAAATGGTATGATCAACCCACCCAAATTTTAAGGGCTGGTGGAAATTATGGCGCACATTTATCTCCTACTGCAATTCATAATTGTCGCACCCCAGGCGGACATCCAGAAGGATACTTGGAAGCATTCGCAAATATTTATAGAAACTTTGCATTAACCATTGGATGTAAAATTGATGGCACCACACCTACTGCTGAAATGCTTGATTTTCCTGGCATTGAAGATGGATTAAGAGGTATGGCGTTTATTGATAATGTAGTTGCGTCATCACAATCGGATGTAAAATGGACCCCATATGTTATCTAAAAATAAAGTTGCGAATCACGACTTATGAAAAAATAGTATGACCACTTAAACAAATAGTATGACTACAATAAAAGGACCTGGAATATTTTTAGCACAGTTTATGGGCGATGTTGCGCCATTTAATTCTTTAGAAAGTATTTGCAAATGGGCAGCTTCCTTAGGATTTAAAGGCGTTCAAATTCCAAGCTGGGATGCAAGATGTATTGATTTAAAAAAAGCGGCCGAAAGCAAAACATACGCAGATGAAATAAAAGGTATTGTAGTAAGTGCTGGTATGGAAATCACGGAACTATCTACCCATTTGCAAGGACAGTTAATCGCAGTACATCCTGCCTATGATGCACAATTTGACGGATTTGCACCAAAGGAAGTGCATGGCAATTCAAAAGCCAGAACCGAATGGGCTGTACAACAATTAAAATATGCTGCTCAGGCTTCGCAAAATTTAGGCTTAAATGCACACGCAACATTTAGTGGTGCATTATTATGGCATACCGTTTACCCTTGGCCACAGCGCCCAGCGGGTTTGGTAGAAACCGGATTTACTGAATTAGCAAAAAGATGGTTACCCATATTAAATGAATTTGATAAAGTAGGTGTAGATGTTTGTTATGAAATACACCCTGGCGAGGATTTGCATGATGGTGTCACTTATGAAATGTTTTTAGACAAGGTCAACCAACATCCACGCGCCTGCTTGTTATATGATCCCTCACATTTTGTTTTACAATGCATGGATTATTTAGGATACATTGATGCATTTCATGAGCGCATAAAAATGTTCCATGTAAAAGATGCTGAATTTAATCCAACAGCGAAACAAGGGGTATATGGTGGTTATCAAAATTGGATTGACCGTGCAGGCAGGTTTAGATCATTGGGAGATGGTCAAGTTGATTTTAAAAATATTTTCAGCAAACTAGCTGCCTACGATTTTAAGGGTTGGGCTGTGATGGAATGGGAATGTGCTATAAAGCATCCGGAAGTCGGTGCAGCAGAAGGTGCCGTATTCATTAAAAACAATATTATTCAAGTAACAGAAAAAGCTTTTGATGATTTTGCAAATACAGGATCAGATGAGGCATTTAACAAGAAAATTTTAGGTATATAATTAAATCAATTAATCATTAAATAAAAACGAGTATGAAAAAGGTGTTAGGAATTATGTCTGCATTAGTAGTATTAGCTGCTTGTGGTGGTGGAGAAAAAAAAGAAGGAACAATGGATGCAACAGCAACCACTGAAGTAAAAGCAGTAGTAGCAGCGCCAAAACCATTATCTGAAAATCCTGATTATCAAAAAGGTTTGGCACTGATTGCCGGTAGTGACTGTTTGACTTGTCATAAAACAAGTGAAAAATTAATTGGACCAGCGTATAAAGATGTGGCGGCAAAATATGAAGCAACAGAAAGTAATATTAAAATGTTGGCAGGAAAAGTAATCAGTGGCGGCAGTGGCGTTTGGGGTGCAATACCAATGACACCGCATCCGCAAGTGAAAGAAGAAGATGCGATTGCCATGGTAAAATATATTATGTTGTTGAAAAAGTAATCAATTAGTAATTCAAGTAAAAATAAAAAAATGAAATTTAAATCAATTGTACTTTCCTCGTTGGTGTTATTTATTTGTGTGCAAACAATGGCACAAAAAAAGAAGTGGACTCCTTTATTCGATGGAAGAACAACCAAAGGATGGCATACATATGGCGAAGCTGCTGCTGGTCAAGCTTGGAAGGCTGAAGATGGTGTACTTTTTTTGGATGCTAGTACAAAGGAAGGTCGCGGTGATATTGTTACAGATGAAAGTTTTGATGATTTTCATTTAAGATTAGAATGGAAAATTTCAAAAAACGGAAACAGTGGTATTATCTTTTTTGCACAGGATGATAAAGCGAAATATAAAAATCTTTGGTATACCGGACCTGAAATGCAAGTGTTAGATAACGAAGGCCATAGCGATGGTAAAATTGTAAAACACAGAGCTGGAAACTTGTATGATTTAATCGCAGGACCTGATGACGCAGTAAAACCTGTAGGCGAGTGGAATAAAGCGGAAATTATTGTTAAAAAAGGAACTTTGGTTTTAAAATTAAATGGCGTTACAACAGCTACGACCACTATCGGTGACGACAGCTGGAAGGAATTAATTAAAAACAGTAAGTTTTCAAAAAAGGAATCACCTGATTTTGGAAAAGTGTTTAGTGGGCATATTGCATTACAAGACCATGGCAATAATGTATCCTACAGAAACATTGAAATCAAAAAACTGTAACTTTTTTTGTGAATAACATTCATGAATCATTTATGCGTCAGGCCCTCACGCAAGCGCAGAGGGCCTTTGACGAAGATGAAGTTCCCGTTGGAGCAGTCATTGTCATGAATGGTCAAGTCATTGCAAAAGGATATAATCAGGTTCAGTTATTAAAAGATGTCACCGCACATGCTGAAATTTTAGCGATCAGCAGTGCTTGTGAAAATTTACAATCCAAATATTTACCAGAAGCCACCTTATATGTAACCTTGGAGCCCTGCCTGATGTGTGCCGGGGCTTTATATTGGAATAAAATAGGCCATATTGTTTTTGGGGCCTATGATGAAAAAAATAGTTACCGCCGCGTTACAGAAAAAAATCCATTCCACCCTTCCACGACTATTGTGGGGGGTATTTTACAGGAAGAAAGTGCCGCACTCATCCAGGCATTTTTTAAAGCAAAGAGATAGTTATTTCGATAAAATTAGCACCTAACTTACTATTTAAGAAAAAATGCCCTGCGTTCGCTTAAATCAGTGGAAAGCGGCGTAATTTTGTCCCTCATTCAAGAAACAATAAAATAAAAAATATGTCATTTACTTTACCAGCGTTACCCTACGCACACGAAGCCTTAGAGCCACATTTTGATACTTTGACTATGCAAATTCATCATGGTAAACATCATCAAGCTTATGTAGATAATTTAAACAAAGCAGTGGCTGGAACACCTAACGAAGGAAAAACTTTGGAAGAACTAGTAGCAGTAGCTGGAACCATTAGCCCTGCAGTTCGTAATAATGGTGGTGGACATTGGAACCACAGTTTCTTTTGGGCTAGCTTAGCACCCAATGCTGGCGGAACGCCAACAGGCGATTTGGCGGATGCGATTACTGCTGCTTTTGGAAGCTTTGATGCATTCAAAGAAAAATTTGCTGCAGCAGGTATGACGCGTTTTGGAAGTGGTTGGGCTTGGTTAATAGTAAAGGACGGAAAATTAGAAGTAAGCTCAACGCCAAACCAAGACAATCCATTAATGGATGTTGCTGATGTAAAAGGAGCACCAATATTAGGTGCAGATGTTTGGGAGCATGCTTACTATTTAAAATATCAAAATAGAAGAGCGGATTATTTAGCTGCTTTTTGGAATGTAGTCAATTGGTCAGTAGTTGCTGATCGTTTTGCTGCTGCGAAATAAAATTGAAATTGGGTGGTATACCCTATTAATAAAAATCCCGGAGTATGCGCTTCGGGATTTTTTTATGGAACAGGGTCGTAGCCATGTCCACCACCAGGCCTACACTTACTGAGTCGCTTGACGCCTAAAAAAATTCCTTTTACAGGCCCATACTTTTTAATCGCTTCTGCGGTGTATTGCGAACAAGTGGGCGTGAACCTACACTTGCTGCCACCCAAATAAGGGGACAATGCTAATTGGTAAAATCGAATGCAGATTATAAATGGGAAGGCGCTTACCTTTTTTATCACTCCAATGATATCATCGCTTGTGTAATGCTTACTCATACAACATTTGATTTTAACTTATCAGCAAGTTTTTGCAATAGCAATTTAATCGTGGCTTGTATTTGCTGTTGCGATTGCACATTTACATCCACATATAAAAAAAATAAATTGAGCCGCGTGTTGGTCAAACTCATCGCATTCATAAAATCAGGTTTTTCTAAACGATACCCTTCGCGTAATAATCTTTTTACTTTATTGCGTTGTACCGCTTTCCTAAAATGTCGACTGGGTGCACCCACTCCTGCTTGCAATAGCCCAGCAGGAAACATTCCTGCTTCGGCATTTTCAATGGTGTAAATTAATCGAATAGGATGCATCGTTATAGCTTTGCCATTCGAAAACAAAAATTGCGTTTGCTTTCGGCTTTTGAGCTTATCCTTTTTTTGGTATGTAAAATTTTTTGGCAACAGTTTAAATATAGGCATTAAAAAAGTCCCTCCCGAATTTCGGGAAGGACTTTAAAATTATTGAATTTCGAGTGAATGAAGGAAATCCTACAAAATTAATTATTTCAATCCTTTTTCACTTGATACTGTAAGTTTTTTGCGTCCTTTCTTTCGGCGGCTTGCTAATACTTTACGACCATTAGCTGTTTCCATACGTTGACGGAATCCGTGAACAGATTTACGACGACGTTTATGGGGTTGGAATGTACGTTTCATAGTATGTCTTAAATTTTTTTCTTTTCTGTACTTTAAATTTCGTTTTGGTCCTGTTCCTAATAGCAGTCACCATACCACTACCTGTGAAAGGACGGCAAAAATAGGGTATTTTTTTATTTTTTAAGCTAAATCTGTATGATTTGCTGCAATTTTTTCTCCAAAAAAAGTGCTGGCCTGCAATTCAAAGGCTTGAGGGTTGTCGGTAGTGTAAAAACTAAGTTGTCCTGATTGGCTACATTTTTGGGCTAAATCAGGATGGCTTTCAAGGTATTTAGCAAGGCTTTTAGCCACTATAGCGCCTTGGCTTACTACATTTACCCCTTTAGGCATATAAGCCTTTATTTTGTCCGCTAATAAGGGATAATGGGTGCATGCTAATAAAAGGGTATCAATATCCGCAGATTGAGAAAAAAGTTGATCCAGGTAGGATTTAACAAAATAGTCTGCTCCGGGTTTATCATGTTCCCCATTTTCAATCAAGGGTACCCATAAAGGACAGGCTTGTTGAAAAACTTTGAGATCAGGAAAGAATTTAGCCAATTCAATCGGATAACTGTCACTTTGTATGGTACCCGATGTGCCTAAAATACCTACTTGGTGGGTCGTTGAAAAATTACCTAAAATTTCAGTGGTGGGTCTGATCACACCTAATACCCTTTTATCAGGGGCGATATTTGGTAAATCTTTTTGCTGAATGGTACGAAGTGCTTTTGCCGATGCCGTATTGCAAGCCAAAATAACCAAAGAGCAACCTTGGTTAAAAAACCAATTCACAGCTTCAAGGGTATATTGATACACGGTGTCATAAGAGCGAGGACCATAAGGTGCACGTGCATTATCACCTAAATAGATATAATCATACTGAGGTAAAGTATGTTTGAGCTCCTTTAATATAGTGAGCCCCCCATAACCGCTATCAAAAACACCAATTGGCGCAGTAGACATATATTTATTTTATTGCGTAAAACTAAAGAACCTCGTTGTAAACAACGAGGTTCTTAGTAAAATATATTTAAAATATTATCCTTTTTTAGCCGCTGCTGGCTTTGCTGCTGGAGCAACGCTTGTAGCTGCCTTGAATGCATCTTCAATTTCCTTTGGTAAAGGTAATTTTAACTTCATCGCAACGCGAATGGTTAAATTGTCAGCAATCGAAGGTTGTGTATACGGAGACAAAGATTCAGCTTTTAATACCAATGTATATTTTTGCTCAGCAACTACTTCACCTAAAGCTGTAGCAATTTTTTGTCTGAAAGGCAATAACAATGACTCTTGTTTTTGCTCCATTGATTGTTGTTGGTATTGTTGCCAGTTGATCAACTTGTACTTTAAACGATTTAAATCGTCAGTTGCCATTTGTAAAGCTTTTGGACGCTTAGACAAATCAGCAGAATCTCTTTTGTAGATACTATCTTTAACTTGATAATCCTTTAAAGTATAATTATACTCATCTTGTAAAGAATCTTGTGCGTAAGATTTAAGAACAGTATCTAATTTTTCTTGGATACCTGGGAATAAAGCAATTACACTTTGGTCATCAAAATAACCAATTTTAACCTGAGCTGATGCTGTGTTGTTAAATGAAGCAGCAACTAATAAAATGGCTGCAAATAAAAAACCTTTTTTCATATCTAATTGTTTTTTTTAAAAATCTATTTTTTCTTAATTATTGATACCCAATTCCTTCAAAACATCGTCACTTTTATCCAGTTTCGGGTCTGCAAATATAATGGTAATTCCTTCACTTTTATCTAAAATGAAGTCATATCCCCTTGCAGTAGCTAATTTTTGTACTGCATTATATACTTTGTCTTGGATGGGTTTGACCATTTTTTGGCGTTCCTTAAACAAATCCCCCTCATAACCAAAGCGTTTCTTTTGTAGGTCTCTAAGTTCCTTTTCTTTCACAAAAAGCTCATCTTCCCTTTTTTTCTTAAGGTCATCCGAAAGCATAAACTGCTCAGCCTCATAATTTTTGTACATTTTATCGAGGGTCATTTGCTTTTGATCAATTTCTAGTTGCCATTGATCACCTAAAGCTTTTAATTTTTTATCCGCTTCCTTGTATTCTGGAATTTTATCCAAAATATACTTTGTATTTATAACCGCATATTTTGTTTGCGCATTAGATGAAAATGCCGTCAAAATAGAGATGGCTAAAACAAAAAAAACTTTATTGAATTGCATAAGCTATAATTTAAATAACAAAATAAATAATTATTCGACTATTTTATTGAATCACTATTCTGGCTCAAAACCTAACATAAAGGTAAACCTTCCGGCATCTTTTAAGGTATTGGTACCATTTAATCGATCTAAACCAATACCATAATCGAATCCCAAAAGTCCAAACATAGGAAGATAAAAACGCATACCCAAACCCACGGAACGACGTAGCTTAAATGGATTGTATTCCTTCATGCTATACCATCCATTCGCTGCTTCAAAAAAGCCCAAAGCAAAAATAGTACTACTTGCAGCTAAACTTAATGGATACCTAATTTCAACTGCATATTTATTAAAAATGGTAAATTGTTGGCGAGATTGTTGTTGGTCAGGGTTCACTTTTGGATTGGATGATTCATATACAGGATAACCTCTATGTGCAATAATATCATATCCTAATAATGCGAATTGGTTAGTTAATCCTGCATCCCCTACTTGGAATCTTTCAAATGGAGAAATCCCAAGATTTGAGTTATACCGTCCTAAAAATCCATACTTCGCAGCAAAGCGTAATACAAATTGTTTGTTATGTTCTTCGCCTGCTGGTTTACCTAATGGCACAAACCATTCCCCATTAAAACGCCATTTATGGTATTCTAATAATTGATACGGGTTTCCTCTTTTTCCAAAGTTGGGATCAAATAAAGAAAAAGGTGGTGTTAATTGCGCACTCAATAAAAAAGTGGAACCTGTTCTTGGAAAGGTAGGTTGATCAATGGAGGTTCTTTGTAAAGCAACCCTAAAGTTGACATTGTTTACATTACCATTTGTAAAATTGGGTAAATTAATCGGATCAATTGGGTATTCCTTTAATTTGTAGCGCGTATAGTTTATGCCGGTGCTTAAGGAGAAATAATCATCAGGCCATTGCAACTGACGTCCAAAGGAAACAGTAGCACCCGTCGTAGATATATAACGTTCATCAGCTGCATTTGGATTGAACATGCCCGTTTGCAGATCATAGGTTTGACCATACTTCGTATTAAATACACTTACCGTTAAAGTATTTCTCTTGATGCCACCAAACCAAGGTTCCGTAAATGAAAAATTCGTAGAACGGAATGCCTTACCATTACTTTGAATACGTAAACTTAACTTTTGTCCATCTCCCATTGGTAATGGATCCCAGGCAGATTTTCTAAAGAAATTTTTAGAAGAGAAATTATTGAAGGTGATACCTAAGGTACCTGTAAGTCCTATAAAGCCACCCCATCCTGCACTTAATTCTAATTGGTCACTCGATTTTTCTTCCACACTATAATTAATATCCACCGTTCCATCTTCTGGATTTGGAACAGGATCAATTTTAATTTTTTCTTGGTCAAAATAATTTAACTGTGAAATTTCCCTTTGGGAACGAATCAATAATGTACGACTAAATTTATCACCTGGTATAGTTCTAATTTCACGACGAATTACAAAGTCTTTTGTTTTTTCATTACCAGCAATACGAATTGTTTTGATGGTTGCTTGCGGCCCTTCTCTCATTCTTATTTCAAAATCGATGGTATCGTTATAAACGGCAGTTTCGATGGGGTCAACATTAAAAAACAAATAACCATCATCTTGGTATAAGCCGCTAATATCTCCACCTTCCGCTGTTTGTGTTTTGCCTAGTTTATTGTATAATATTTCTCTATTATAAATTTCCCCTTTTTTAATATTTAAAATGCTAGACAATAAGGAGTCTGGGTATTTTGTATTTCCTCTCCAAGTAATGTTTCCAAAAAAATACTTGCGTCCTTCCTTTAATTGAATATCAATATTTAAATTGCCTACTGCGTTATGATAAATTGTATCCTTTTCAATTACGGCGTCACGAAAACCCAATGAGTTATAATAATTCAATAAATTATCACGACTCTCTTCAAATTTTTTCTCGCTATATTTTGAAGAAGACAATTTAAAACGTACGTAAGGATTTAAAATCTTTCTAGTTTTAGTAAAAGTTAAATATCCTTTTTCGGCCATGTATTGTTCAAAAGTATATGGTGTTGTTTTTACAATTACAGGTTTGTCATACACAGGAAACAGCGTCATTCTAGATTTTTCATGCAACTCCTTTAAATTTTTCTTCAGTTTTACTTCATCCACTAAATTGCCGCCAAAATTAATATTATTTATGCGCACTTTAGGACCACGATCCACTTTAAAATCCAACAACAAACTATTCTTTTTAGTAGCATCCTTTTTTTCTATGATTACCACTTTTGCATCCTGAAAACCTTTTTCAGCATAAAACTTTTTGATGCCTTCTACTGCTGTAATTTTCATATTTTCAGTAATCACCCTATTCGGCGTTAAACCAGTTTTACCAGACAACTCATCGGTCTCTGACTTTTTAACACCTAAAAAATTAAACTTGGATAACCTTGGTCTTTCTACTACATCAATTTCAACATCAATTTCATTATTCACCAAGTCCGTTATATAAATACTTACATCACTAAAGTAGTTTTGATCCATTAATTTACGAATCGCTTTAGCAAAATTATCACCCCCTGGAATCGCTACCTCATCCCCAATATTCAAGGTAGAAAGGGACAACAATAAGTTCTCGTCAAAATTTTCATTTCCCACCACTTTAATGTCCCGGATTTTGTATTTGGCAGGCGCTTTTTGATTGAAAATGTTCATCAGTTTGACATTAATTTGTGAAACTGAATCCTTTACGGGCGCCACCTGGGCAAAAGAAGTCGAGGATAAAAAAAGAACCAATAAAGATCCTATATAAAATGGAAAATATTTCTGCATCTGCAAAGGGGCTACATTTATAATTTTAAAAGTGTCGCAAATTACTCGTAATATTTCAAAGTCTTTGTTAAAACCGTAAAATAGTTATATTAATTTTTTTAATCATTTGTTTGTACCTGGAGGCTGGTTTTCCCAAATCTGCGCTCCCTAGATTGAAAATCTAGGATGGCCTCGATTAAATCTTTCTTACGAAAATCGGGCCAACGGGTCTCTGTAAAGTACAATTCAGCGTATGCTAACTGGTATAGTAAAAAGTTACTAATTCGGTATTCTCCACTGGTACGAATCATGAGCTCTGGGTCCGGGAATGCACTGGTAGAAAGGGCTGCCTCCAAAGTGGCCTCGGCAATATCTTCGGGCTGCATTTGCCCAATTCTTACCTTTTCAGCGATGTTTTTTATCGCTTGTATGAGTTCCCACCTACTACTATAACTAAGTGCAATGATAAGTTCTAATCCAGTATTCTTGGCGGTGATTTGGGTCGCATTTTCTAGGGCTGCTTTGGCATCATCCGGTAACAAAGAAAGATTGCCAATAAAGTGCAATTTGATGTTGTTTTTATGCAAATCAGGTACTTCTTTGGCAATAGTGTCCACAAATAGACTCATTAGGCCTGCAACCTCTGCTGCTGGGCGATCCCAATTTTCAGTACTAAAAGCATATAAAGTGAGGTATTTGATGCCTATTTCAGATGCTGCTTCTACAATATTGCGAACGCTTTGTACCCCATGAAAGTGCCCATAAAGGCGGTCCTGCCCTTTTTCTTGCGCCCATCGACCATTCCCATCCATAATAATGGCGATATGCTTAGGTAATCTATTTAAATCCAAGTTGTCCATACTGCAAAATTAATCGAATCCGGGGTTATTTTCGTTTAAACCTATTTAATAGCCCTTTGCTCTTTTTAGGTTCATTTTTTTCCATTCCATAAATTCTGTTAAATGTATATGAGATACCTAATTTAGCTGAAAAAAATCGGTCATTGCCACTAGCGCTTCCTTGATATCCAGAGGAGGTATTTATTCCAGAAGATAAAAAATCAAGATCATCCATTGAGGTATACCTATAAGTTGCTTCACCCAAAATATTGAACTTACGGTAAACATTATACTTAAATCCTATATTAATAGGGAAAGTTAAATTCAGCGGCAATTTGTTTGGATTAGTAGTTGTTAACACAGCACTGGTTTTAACGTTCAGTAAGGTTTCCAGAACATATAAATAGCCAACACCAACACTTAGATAGGGGGTAAATTTTCTATTTCGAGAACCCGTGACAAAATTTAAAAAATTAAATTCAGTCATTAAGCTACCTTCTATTGTATTGCTAGCAAAACTAGCATCTCTGAGCAAAGAATAAGGGTCTTGTGATAATATATCATATGCTGCAAATTCTTGCATTTCTAGATTAAACCTAATACCAATATAATTGTTCAATTGCTTTTTTACAAATGCACCATAAGTCCAATTAAAGAATGGCGCATCTGGTGCAATATCCCCTTGATAAATAGATCGACCCATAAGCAAGCCCACTTCCCCTTTGTTTTCAGACAACTCGGTATGTTGGGCCATCACAAATTGCGAACAGCATAAAAAAACTAAAAAAAATAAAACGCTTTTAAACATATGTTAACTAATTTCTTTTATCCAAGCCCCAAGTCAATTTTGTTCTTAATGTGGTTAAATAACTATTCTCATTTAGTCGTATAAAGCTAACGGAAAATAATTCTTGTTTTAAGGCTAATTCAATTGTTTTTGGAACAATTTCCTTACGCGCATCTAAAGCACAAATCAATTCATCCGTCCTGCCTTCAATTTCAAAAGAGATTACGGAAGTATTGGGAACCACGATGGAACGCACATTTAAATTATGCGGGGCCACAGGCGTGATCACAAAACTAGCAGAATCAGGAAATAAAATGGGGCCATTACAACTCATATTGTAACCAGTGGACCCTGTGGGTGTGGATACAATAATACCATCGGCCCAATAGGAATTTAAAAACTCCCCATTCAAATAAGTATGAATTTTAATCATAGGGGAAGTATCTCTCTTATGCAATACAAATTCATTAAGTCCATAGGGAGTTGTGCCAAAAATTGGAATATTTGCATCCAAGTGAATCAATGCACGTTTTTCAATGACATAGGTACGATTCATAAGTGCATCCACCATTAAGGATAATTCGTCTTTTGAAATAGAAGCTAAAAAACCCAATCGACCATAATTAATCCCTAAGATGGGAATATTTGAATCCCCCACTAATGTAACCGAGTCTAAAACAGTACCATCTCCTCCCAAACTAATTAAACAATCAATGTTTTCAGGTAAATCATACGCAGAAGTAAATGGGATATAGGCTTCCTTGCCACTAGGGGCACAAAGTTCAAATTTTTGTAATAAGTCATGAAAAATACAAATGGCAACATCATGCTTATGCAATTCCAACAACAATGCATTTAAAGATTGTCGCTGATCCAAATCAAACCCTCTACTATAAATTGCTACTTTCATCTAAATTAAAAATTAATTCCGCCGTGTAAATATACTCCTTTGTCGCCAAGCTGATTCACACAATAATCAATTTTTAACACAAAATCATAAATACTGATCACATCTAAACCAATACCAGCTGTTCTAATCAGGGTATTAGATAATTTATTGCTATTGGAAGGGCGATCACTATATACATATCCTAAATTGCTAAAAACTCTAATCCAAAAATCATATTTCACTTCAGGTAAAAACTTTTGAGTTAATGGATTTTTAACAGTGAAACTGCCTAAGGAATGATGAAAAGCCGTTTTCAAAATAGTAGCCGCATTTCCATCAACTACATAATATTCTAACCCATTCAATTGCAAATTACCATAGCCTACCAATCGACGATCTAAATAGTTATCATTAGATAAAAATTTTAGTTGCGAATTTGATTCAATGAATATAAAATTATGTTTCGAAAACGTAACTGCTTTTAATTTTCTGAACTGAATGGAAGTAAATGGCGCCCCTTTGGAAAAACGTTGAAATAAAAGCAATTCAGTTCCTGCGCCTTTGGTTGGATAAGCGTTATAATCAAATGCAATTTTGGTATACCCTAAAGCGATGTCTCCATAGGTCATCTCTTTTTTTTGAGTCGCTAAAAAATTGGGCTGTATTAAAAATCCAGAATCAGACAATTGGTCATTTCCATATCCCAATTGTAATGAATATCGCTCAAATAAATTAGGACGATAGGATAAGTTAACATTGGCGCGGTAGCCTTTTCTAATAATATCATTGGTTTTTGCAAATACTTGTTTGTCATTTTCGGTGTTGTAATTAAATTCCTTTTGGTTATAATTTTGCCAACCTCCACCAATACCATATTTCAATTTTTTATCAAAAAAAGGCAATTGGTATTGAATGATATTTTGTTGTGTATACCCGCCTATAAATCCAATGACTAATTTGTCATTATTGCCAGTGGCATTTTTTTGACTCAAAGTGATGCCGTAATTAACCCGATCCAAGCTTCGGTTTTGTTCAGTCCACCATTGGTTAAAATTACGATCTATCCATTTAAAATAGGGCTTTGGTATAAAATACCATCTTTCCTTTACTTGAATTTTTATGTCAACAATACTACTATCATTTTTTAATGGATACACGGGTGTCACTTGAACAAATAAAAACAAAGTAGTATTAAAGAGTTGCTGTTGTGATAGTGTATTTAAAATTGTCAACGAGTCCTTGTTAATTTGATCGCCCACGCGATATGGCAACTCTCGTAATAAAATATAATTTTTTGTACGCTTATTTCCTTCCACCTCTATAGTGTTAATACGGATCTGCGCTTTCAAATTAGAAGAAACACCTATGATAAAAAATAAAAAAATAAATAAGCATTGAAAAATCTTAAACATCTAAATAGTTCATTAAGTGGTGGTAGTGATCTTCAATATCATTATGCATAATGGTGTTGCCAAAATAATGAAGTACTTGATAGTTGTATCTTTGAAGCGTTGCTATAATTAAATCCGCCTCCTCCTTATTTAACTTTATAGTAATAATAAGTGCTCCAGTGGCCTCGTCAAAGTTTGTATTTAACTGGGATATTTGCGCATTATTCGTTTCAACAAGTCGGCTTAACTCTGCTAGTGAATATTGATAAGGTGACACTGAAACGACAATGATAGCACCTGGATGATCCACCCCTAAAAATTTAGCCAACAAATCATTTAAATTTGCTTGAAGTATCACACCTGTGCATTCCTGTTGCTCATTTAATACTGGCAAAAGCGATAACTCATTTTTGGAAAACAAATTCAAGGCCGCAGTGAAATGCATCGAACCTAAAATGCCAACACGTATAAGTTGATCGGCTAAATGAATTAATGTTTGATCAGCAGCAAGATTTAAAACTGCCTCCTTGTTGACCAATCCAACAAAATATTCCTCCTTCACTAATGGCAGATGCTGTATATCATAATCTTCCATGCATTGTAATGCAAAGGAAGCTTTATCTTCAAAATGAAGCAAAGGAAAACTGGTTATAGCAATAGAGGAAGCTAACATTTCAAATTATTTATTTAGGTAGTTCAATTAAAAACTTTTCTAAAATTGAATTGAATTCGTCTGGTACTTCCATCATGGGTGCGTGACCACATTTATCAATAAAGTGCAACTGACTATTTGGAATTAATTTATTAAACTCCTCGCCCACCATTGGTGGTGTCACACAATCGTTTTTACCCCAGATTAATAAAGTGGGCTGTTTTATATCGTTTAACTCAGCGCCCAAATTATTTCGAATTGCACTTTTTGCCAAGGCAAGTACTTTAATCACTTTTATACGATTACATGTAATTTCAAAAACCTCATCCACCAATTCCTTCGTGGCTACATTAGGATCATAAAATGTTTGCGCTGTTTTATTTTTAATGTATTCGTAATCGCCACGTTTAGGATAGGTATCGCCCATTGCGTTTTCATATAAACCACTACTACCAGTTAAAATAAGTGACTTTATTTTTGCAGGATTTTTTAAAATATATACCAACCCTACATGCCCTCCAAGGGAATTACCTAATAAATGAATATTTTGATACCCCCTTGCTTCAATGAACTGTTCCACATGTTTAGCCAAACCAGTGACAGAGGTATTTAATAAATCTAAATCAAACAATGGCAATATAGGGACCACTACCTTATGGGTGTGTCTGAATTTTTCAATTAAACCAGAAAAATTACTGAGTGCCCCAAATAGGCCATGTAAAAGCATAAGGGTTTCCCCTTCGCCTACCTCCAGGTAATTAAATTTTCCGTCCTTTTGTATTTCGTATTCCATCATTTCTTTAATTAAACACCTAAATTACTTACTGTTATTAAACATGTAATTTACTGATTGACAATGCGGATAAAGATACTTAAATCATTGTAAATAATGCAAAATGGGGTAATTATAACCCGTTTTGGCAATGTAAAATTTAACGAAATCATAACGCCCAAAATGGAACGCAAACCATGATAAGCGCCATAACTGTCAATCAGTTATAAACACTTACTTAAATGGATTTGGGAAAGAAGCAATGGTTGTTTTGATAAAGGGTAACCATTGGCTCATTTTTTCAGTACAATAGGGCCACCACTTTTGCAAATAGGAATAACTATATGCATCTTTCATTTTAACCGCCTCAAGCACCCCTAAAATTTGTAAAAAATAGACCAAGGCGCTCCAAATGGTAAAGTAAATAAAGCCATATAGTACAATACCCAATAATTTATTCAACCAGCCTAACATTAAAACTTCAGCGGTTTGCTGCAATAAACCAGAAACCCATCTGATTAAAAATAACACCACTAACAAAACAATAAGAAAGGAAATAAAAGGCAACCAATGGCTTTCGATTTTTGTATATTGTTTTAATAATCTCGCGACCCAACCTGCAAATTGATAGGCAACAATAAGTCCTATGAAAAACGAAAAAAAGGAAAGTAGGGCTTTGATTAAACCTTTACGTAAGCCTTGTAAAATTGCAACAATAAGCAGGGTGCCTGTTAAAATATCTAACCACATAATTAAGCAGTAAGTAGTGATTTCGCAATCGCTGAAATTATTTTACCATCGGCTTGTCCTGCAAGTTGTTTGGTGGCGAGGCCCATTACTTTACCTAAATCCTGTGGACCTGATGCACCAAGTTCAGTAATAATGGCTTGCACAGCAGCTTTCACGTCCTCCTCACTCATTTGCGCTGGTAAAAACTTTTCAATAATGGCTATTTCTTCTGATTCTTTCACTGCCAAATCTGGTCTACTTTGTTGTTCATAAATAGCCAATGAGTCCTTACGTTGCTTTACTAATTTTTGCAATAACTTTAACTCAGTGTCAGCAGATATTTCACCATTTGCTCCGGGATCAGTTTTTGCTTTTATAATTTCAGCCTTGATAGCTCTTAAGCCTCTTAACATTGCTTCATCCTTATTTTTCATTGCATCCTTCATTAAGGACATCACTTCAGTTTCTAAACTCATAATTTTTTTATTTATTTGTTTTCTGCGATTTGACTTGCGCTAAACTTTTTATAAAACGAATAGGCAAACTCTTTAAAATCATTTGCGATTGCTTGATCCTGTGTTGCTCTTAAATAGGTTTCACCCATGCCCATTAAATTTTGATAGAAAAAGTCGGCCATTTCATCCACCATCATATCCTTCGTCCATAAATCAATACGCAAAGCAGTTTTATCGGTAGGATCCCATAAAGTAAGCATCATTGCTCTGGCCTCTTGTGTTTCATTTGCAGTGCTATCGGAAGCTGACCACTTAATATTTTGTGGAATTTTTTGTTCGTCTAAATCTATCAGAACATTAATAGTAGATTGATGCATAATGTAATTTTTGTACCGCAAAAATACTATTTTATTACATAAGATACACCCTAAGCTTTTAAGTCAGCTGGAATTTTAACAGTCCCATTCGCTGGGGCAATCATTTCTAAATTAGACAACCACTCGGTACCCATATTGGCGCGCGCTTGGCGATACACTTCATCTCTATAATATAATTTAAAATGATCCGACAAAGACTGGGATATATCAAATGAAAAAACTTCGCCAGCCCTGAGCCAAGATTCAGGAATATTATTTTTTTGGTCTATCAAATGGGGTACATCATAATGAATGGCCCATTGAATCCAAGAAGTTTTATTGAAATTAATATGGCCCCAAAAAATAGCATAGGATGCAGCAATCCACTCCATTTTTACTTCATGAATACATTTAATAAAAATGGACTCTTTATACTTATAGCCTTTTAATAAATCGGCTGCAATAGCACATTGCTTATAGGTATCAAAAACAAAAACCATGGCCATTGTAGTTTGTTGCCATTTTTTAAAATGTGAAAACTCTTTTAAAGTAGCAACAAAATTTGCAGGTTGCATAAAACATAAAAAGTAATTTGAACCCTGCGTTAAATCTGATTTGGTTTCAGATAAGATAAGCCAATCGAATACCGGTGGGACAACAGAACGTAAAACAGCATTTTGAAAATGCGAACCCCCTTTTTTATATTTTTTGTTAAATGCATCTTCACCCCATTGGTTTATATAAAATACGCCTGCCGCTTTTTTTATATACTTATTGAATTTTTGTTGTTGTATTATTTGATTGAAAAACGAGGTTGTTTTGTCAATATTTGGATAGGTTAAGGGAATGAAATACTGCGGAAAAGATGCGCTTCCTTTTAACATGGACCCAAAATGCACTACCATGGCATTGGTCACTTGACTAACCAATTGTTGCGCCTCCCTGGTTTTGATAATGGTGACATTACTTTCGTTGGCTGTATATACCTCCTGAAAATGAGGTGGAATATGGTCTCCAACAATATAAAAGTGCAATTGCGCCGAATCATTCCCGGCAATGATGATGTCAACTATTTTTTGATAGATAACCAGTGCAGGAATGTCAAAATCAGATTCAGTAAGGATAAACAGGCGCATATACAAAAGTACAGATTACTTAACAATTTATCCACCAATCATTTACAAGGACTAGTTCAATTAAATAGAACCCTAACTTTGAACTATGGCAAGAGATTTACAACAATTGGACTTATTTGGAAATGATTTGAGCAGCCCTGTTCATATTGCTGCGCCTAAGTCCATTAAATCAAATAAGCATGCAAAGCCAGTTGTAAAGCAAGCCATTGCTCCAACTTATGTAGCACCCATCATTAATCAAGTAGCAGAAGATGCCTTACCACTTGTATCAAGATCAGCGCAACATTTAAATACAACTTCTACTATTCAAAAAAGAGGACGTAAATCATTTGCCTCCATGGATGCAGAGATGGGTAAAGTAAACATCCCTTCGGCGGAAATATTGGAAAAAAAATTATACTACCCTATCGGCGAAGTGGCCCATTGGTTTAATGTAAATACTTCTTTGATCAGGTATTGGGAAAAAGAATTCAAACAAATTCAACCGCGTAAAACGCGCAAAGGAGATCGTTTATTCCGCGTGCAGGATATTGAATTATTAAAGCAAATTCACTTCCTACTTCGTGAAAAAAAATATTCCATTGATGGCGCAAAAACTTATTTAAAAAATAATAAGGAAAAGGCGGAAAAAAATATCGCTGTTTTAAACAGTTTAAAAAACTTAAAAAGTTTTTTAATTACGCTGAAAGAAAATTTATAGCTAACCTTTTTCGGAAAAATTAATTTGATGCGCATTGGCATATTCCACCGCTTTCAAATTTAAGATTTCACGCAATTGCTGAAAAATATCGAAATCAGTATCCACTGAAATAAAACATTCAATGTGAATGGTATGAAATTGCTTCCCTGCATCGGAAACAAAAACCGAACTGTTAATTATCGCATTGTGTTTTGCAATTTCGGAACGCATAAAGGAAGCGAAATTAGTCAAGGCATCTGCAGAAGTACGCACACTTATTTGCAAATCCATTTCAATTTTACGTTCTGTTCTGCAGCTAATATTGTCAACAATGGTATCCACCATTTGTTTGTTAGGAACCGTAATATAAGTTTTGTCCTGTGTACGAATTCGGGTACTTCTTAATCCAATTTTTTCTATAGTACCTGTGAAATTATTTACTTTCACTAAGTCCCCCACTGAAAAAGGTTTGTCAAAAAATATGATGAAGGAGGCTATGATGTTTTCCAAACTTTCGCGCATAGATAAGGCTACTGCAGCACCCACGATACTTAGGCTGGTAACCAGATTGCCGATATTCTCATTGAATACATAGCGCAAAATTAACAACACGCCAATGATGTATAAAATAACTTTAAAAAAGTCACGAAAAAATAAAACCAACTGATCATCCGAAAGCGACTTGGTTAATTTTGATTTTTCTTCTAAAATGATTGACACAAATTCAAGTGTTCGAATAAACACCCTAATTAATAAAATAATGAATACCAATTTAATAACAGACTCAATTGCCTGTTGTAAACTCACTTTAAATAAATGCACATCCCATAATACAGGAAACTTTAATTCATATAAAGTAATTACTGCTACTAAAAAAAGTAGAAATTGTTCAATAGGCACCACCAAACGATGCACATGACTTTTACGTAATTCAGAATGATTTTTTTTATCAACCCAGGTATAAATTAAGCTGGCAAAAAAACGGGAGATAAATCTTTTGAAAATAAAAGTGGCTAATAAAATAGCCAATATGTATAAATAGCTGCGAATTGGATTGCTCAATAATTCTTGGTCTAGTTGCATAACATTGAATTAATTATAATTTTTTCCACTCCAACAATTGCATCGTAGTTCCGTCAAAAACACCATAGGTGTAAAGGCGAATCCAATCCCCTAAATTAATATACCTTGTTGTTTCATTTATTTTAAAATCAATAGCATAATGACGATGTCCAAAAATAAAATAATCCACATCCATCTCCTTTGCTTTTTGTTTGGTATAAATAATTAACCATTCCTTATCCTCGCCCAAAAACTGCTCATCGCCACTTCCTGTTTTAGCCCTACTCTTTCTACTAAAATAGTTGGCTAATTGAATACCCAAATCAGGATGCAACCAACCAAACAACCATTGACAAACTGGATTGGTAAATATTTTCTTAATGAACTTATACCCTTGATCACCTGGACCTAAACCATCTCCATGTCCTATAAAAAAATTCTTTCCTGCAAATTCAAATTGCTTGGGCTCAAAATATACATTAGCATTCAGCTCCTCCGTCAAATAATCACGCATCCATAAATCATGATTGCCTGTAAAAATATGTAATGGAATTCCAGCGTCGCTTATCTCAGCCAAGCAGCCTAATAACCGAACAAAGCCCTTAGGCACTACTGTTTTGTATTCGAACCAAAAATCAAAAATATCACCGACAATAAAAATGGCTGCTGCATCTGCTTTGGCCTGTTTAAGAAATTGCACTAATTGCTGTTCTCTTTCCCGGCTAGCGATTGCATTGGGTGCTCCCAAATGGAAATCAGAAAGGAAGTATATTTTTTTACCGTGTGCTAATTCCATGTAAATGGGCTTTAAAAACCAATTTTATAATACGAATTGCCTAATCCATTAATTTATCAACCAAAAAACAATACACTTCTTTTGGACCATGCACTCCCACGACCAATGTTTTTTCAATATCTGCTGTACGACTTGGCCCGGTGGCATAACTAATCATACTTGGGATTACATCCGCTTCCTTTTTGAACTGCGCCAAACTATCTGAAACATCAAATAATAATTGATGTGTGTAAGCTATACAAATATGAATAGGTGCATACACACTCGTGGTTCGCCCACTTAATTGCTGACTACTTAATACAATAGTTCCAGTTCTAGCAATCAAATGATCACATAAAGTAATGGCAGCATCGCATCCAGCCAAATCATCTGTATTCACGGGATCAAAATGGTATTCCTTCATGTCATCTAACCAACCCGCCTCAATGGAATAAATTTTTTCCCAATGATTGGCTTTGATTAACCCACTCAATTGATTGACTAATTCGGCTTCATCGGCACAGTAAACAAACTTGCCTAATAACTCCGTAAATTTTTGCGCAAATTCAATCGTCAATTCCTGATCCGTTGGATAAAATATGGGCGTTTCCGCCACTTGATCCGGAAAAGGAACAGGCACAGGATCCTTGAGGGCCTGTTTAATTTTTTGTAATATTTTACTTCTTGCGCCTTGTGATTCCATTACTCATTTTTTATACTTAAGCCGCACTTGGTTTATCAGTATTATCCTCCGCATTAGTTTGTTCAGTAATAGCAACGCTATCCTGTTCAGAACTTGCAACACTAGTTTGTTCTGGAGTAGTAGCAATCACTTGTTCGGTTGAAGCTGCATCAGCCACCGTAGTTTCCTCGGTAGTGATTTTATCCTTACCTTCTTCTACATCAAAAGTGACTACTTTTTCTTCCTCAAATGGACGGTTTCCAATTAAAGCTTCCACATCACTTTTATGTAATACCTCTTTGTCTAATAATTCTTTGGCTAATTTTTCTACTTCCGCTTTTTTAGTGGTAAGCAATCCTAAGGTTCTTTGATAAGCAGCATCAATCATCTTGCGTACTTCCTCATCAATAATTTTTCCAGTTTCCTCGCTAAAAGGTTTTTGGAAAGTATTTTCTTGAGAAGGATCGTAAAAACTCACGTTACCAATTTTATCATTCATACCATAAGTAGTCACCATCGAATAAGCCATCTTGGTGATTTGTTGTAAATCATTAGATGCCCCAGTAGATATGCGACCAAAGAAAATTTGTTCTGCAGCACGCCCACCTAAAGTCATACACATTTGATCCGTTAATTGCTCAATGGTATATAAGTATTGCTCCTTTGGTGTGTATTGCGCATAACCTAATGCAGCAGTACCACGAGGCACAATCGTTACTTTTAATAATGGATATGCATGTTCTAAAAACCAACCACAAATTGCGTGACCTGCTTCATGATATGCAATCACTTCTTTTTCTTCCTTAGAAATAATTTTATTCTTTTTCTCTAATCCACCAATCACTCTATCAATGGCATCTTGAAAATCTTTCATCTCCACACCTGTCTTTCCTTTTCTTGCTGCAATCAATGCTGCTTCATTACAAACATTGGCAATATCTGCCCCTGCAAAACCTGGTGTTTGTTCCGCCAACTTATGCACGTCTAAATTTTCAGAAACTTTAATGGGACCTAAATGCACTTTAAATATTTCCTCACGGCCTTTAACATCAGGACGATCAATGGATATTTGACGATCAAAACGACCTGGTCTTAATAAGGCACTATCCAATACATCAGGACGATTCGTCGCAGCTAAAATAATAATACCTGTATCTCCACCAAAGCCATCCATCTCCACCAATAATTGGTTCAATGTATTTTCACGTTCGTCATTGCTCATCATGGCATTTTTACCACGTGCGCGACCAATCGCATCAATCTCATCAATGAAAATAATACAAGGTGCTTTTTCTCGCGCTTGTTTAAACAAATCACGCACACGACTTGCGCCCACACCCACGAACATCTCCACAAAATCAGATCCACTTAAACTAAAAAATGGTACTTGCGCTTCCCCCGCCATCGCTTTCGCTAATAACGTTTTACCTGTACCTGGAGGGCCAATTAATAATGCACCCTTTGGAATTTTACCACCGAGTGCTGTATATTTTTTTGGTTGTTTTAGAAAGTCAACAATTTCCATTACTTCTTCCTTTGCTTCCTCTAATCCTGCAACATCCGCAAAAGTAATATTCACCTTAGTGCCACCTTTTTCAAATAAAGTAGCCTTTGATTTTCCAACATTAAAAATACCCCCTGGGCCACCGCCACTTCCTCCGCCGCCGCCCATCTTACGCATCAATACCACCCAAACCACAATAATTAAAACAAATGAAAAAATAGTATTTGCGATTGGGCCAAACCACTCTCCTTCCTTCACTGTATTTTGAGGAATTTCAGTAATTCCTTTTTGCTCATAAAATTTTTGTAAGCGCTCATTAAAACTATTCCAATCGGTAACACTAAACTCAAATAAAGGCACGCCCTTTACTTTGGCTTTGTCAATTTTTGTTTTTAATTTTTGAACATAAAAATCTTTACCAATACTATCTGGTTTGATATATACACGAACCAACTCCTTGTTTTGTACCAAATCGATACGCTCCACATCCCCATTGGAAAGCATTACTTGCTTAAATTCCTGTTCAGTCGTAAGACGAATTTCAGGTGCCATTTGGAAAAAACGTGCAGACAATAATGAGATCGCAATTAAACCGTAAATCCAATATATATTGAACTTAGGCAACTTAGGACCATCACCCAACGGCGAACCTTTCTTTTTTTTATTATCAGGAATCATAATCGATATTTATTTTTTCGAACGCCCCTCATGAAATCGCTTTAATTTCAACAGGAGCAAATGTTTGTTTTTATAATAACAATGCTTTTATTAAAATAGTTTACAAGTCATGCATTTTTGTATCCGCGTCACTCCACATTTCCTCTAACCGATAAAAATTTCTGGACTCAGGATGCATAATATGAACAACGATATTAATGTAGTCAATAAGCAACCATTGCGCAGCGGTTTTGCCCTCACTCTTATAGGCCCATTCGGAACAATTTGTTTTCACTTCGTATTCCACATTATCAGCAATCGCTTTTAATTGAGTGGTATTATTTGCTTCGCAAATGATAAAAAAATCGGTTGTTGCTTCATGAATTTTTCTTAAATCCATGCTAATGATATTTTCGCCTTTTTTATCCTGAATGGCTTTAATAATGGTTTTGAATATTTTAGCGTTGCGCGTAATTTGAGGTGTCGACGATTTTGGTCGATTTTTTAATGCCGTAAGATGTTCCAATGATGCTTTTTATTTATTTGTTATTGCTTTATTAGTCTAAAGATTAATAAATTAAATATTATTCTATGCTAACTTTACAAAAATAGCAATTCTTTGTCACCTGCCACACCAATTATCACATTAGGGGAGCCGCTTATTGAACTGTTTGAAATAGATAGTACCAATATGTATGCCATGGAGCAGATTCATGCCCAAAAGGCCTTATCTGGCAGTGTGTACCAAACTGATTTTCAGACGAATGGGAAGGGGCAACATGGCCGAATTTGGGAGAGCCAAAGGGGCGAAAACCTACTTTGCACCTATATTTTAGAGTTAAACACCCTAAAAAAGGGTAAAAATTGGGTTCCAACTGAGCAGGTGGGCCTATCAGCAGCGGTGGCCCTGGGGGCGCAGGCTTTTTTTATGGCATATGCTGGGGAGGAGACCAAAATCAAAAAACCCAACGATATCTACTGGCGTGACAGAAAGGCAGGGGGCATATTGATTGAAAACTTGGTGCGTGGAGCCCATTGGACATGGACCGTCATCGGTATTGGATTGAATATCAATCAGACCCATTTTTCAAATGAGGCGGGAAATCCAGTGTCTTTAAAACAAATTACTGGGAAGGATTGGGATGTAAAAACAATGCAAAAAAAATTAGCGGCGTCATTAAGCGCATCCTTAAATTTATGGTTAACCGAAGGGGAAGCGTTGACTTTGCAAAAAATGGAAATACAATTAATTAAAAAAATTAGCGAATAAAGAAAAATACAATGGAATATAAATTAACACAATACTCAAAAGGTGGCGGATGTGGTTGTAAAATTTCACCAGCCATACTTTCTGAAATTCTAGCTGCGCACAATGTTGGTGCTAAAAGTAATGTACCTCAATTATTAGTGGGGAATGATAGTAGAGATGATGCTGCGGTTTATCAAATAGATGAAAAAACGGCGGTAATCAGTACCACCGATTTTTTTATGCCGATTGTAGATGATGCATTTTCTTTTGGACAAATTGCAGCAGCCAATGCCATTAGTGATGTGTATGCCATGGGCGGGAAACCTATATTTGCTTTGGCAGTATTGGGTTGGCCACTCGCTTCACTTCCTGCAAGCGAGGCAGCTAAGGTAATGGAAGGTGCGCGCAAAACCTGTGCTGAAGCGGGTATTGTGATAGCAGGCGGACATAGTATTGATAGTCAAGATCCCATTTTTGGTTTGGTGGTAAATGGCATTATTGCAATTGAAAATTTAAAAAGAAATGATACTGCGCAACAAGGTGATGTTTTAATATTAACCAAACCATTAGGGGTGGGCATCATGGCAACTGCACAAAAAAGAGGCTTATTAACTGAAGAAGATTTGAATTTTTTAGTAAAGCAGTTAACCACTATTAACAAAGCAGGAGAAGCATTGGGAAAAATAAAAGACGTTCATGCGATGACCGATGTAACCGGTTTTGGATTGCTAGGACATTTAACTGAGATGATGGAAGGAAGTAATTTATCTGCCACCCTACATTATAATAAAATTCCGATCATTCCAGCAGTTAGATCTTATATCGCACAAAAAACAATCCCTGGCGCTACAGCGCGTAATTGGAGTTCCTGCAGTGCTGGCGTAGTTTTTGGCGACGGCATTAATGAGGAAGAAGCGACCAAACTATTACCCGATCCGCAAACCAATGGTGGCTTATTAATTGCCGTAGCACCCCATGCATTAGAGGAAGTACAAACTATTTTAAAGGAGTTGGGCATTCAATATACCGAACCTATTGGAACATGCAGTGCAGCAATGGATAAGAGAATTTATATCCATCAAGAATAAAAGAAGGATAGTACTTGCGTATCAAATCTTACATTAGAAATAGCTAAAGAAAGAAACATGATTACGCGGGAAAATAAAATCAGACTTTTGAGTGACTGTTATATTACTGCGAATTATTCAAAAATTAAATGCCCTTTGTTTTTGATTTGATCCGGTGTGAGCTCGGCAACCATTTGAACGCCTTTAATGTCGCGCACCGTTTGTAATATATCATTTACTTTTTCATCATCGATCCACTCCCCTCTGATCCACCAAATAAAATCCATGTGTTTGAGTTCGGGCAATAAATATTCCCCATCAAATTGATTGTGGTAAACAAAGTGTTGAATGGAAGTAGTGGGCTCATTTCCTTCATACATAGAAAAATAGTAAGTTCTATTTTTTCTTTTTAACGCAATTTCATGATCAGGATTAAACCTAAATTCAAAACCCATGTATTGATTTAATAAAATACAGAATTGATAATTTTTGATAGGCGCGGAAATGCCAAGGATGCGAGAACCCTCGAAATCATTTTCGTTAATCGCGTCTTGATCTAAAATTAATTTACTACTCACTTTATAAATTTACAAAACAATTGTTAATAACAAGGGCATCAGCTATGTTAAAATTCAATACTTAATTTCACTTCATCAGCACCTCTTTTATATACTAAAGTGGTTGTATCTCCTTTTTTAAATTTCGAAAGCGCAGTCATATAACTCATCACATCTACCAACTTATAATCACCCAATTGTAATAATATATCTCCTCCCTTTAATCCCAAACGCTCCGCTAATTTTCCTGGCGTTGCCCCTTCGATACGAACACCTGTACCAGTAAATGCATAGTCCGGCATGACCCCTAAACTCACCGTAAATTTATTGCTTTTACCCATGGAGTTTTCACGTGTTTTTAAAAAATCAAGCTTACCTGCAGCATCCGTATTTTTAATGATGTTATGTACATATTGAATGATAGCTGCTTCGCCAGAATAATTAATTTTGTCCCAATCGTCAGTCGCTTTATGATAATCACTATGACTGCCAGTAAACATAAACAACACAGGCATATCCTTGCGATAAAAACTAGCATGATCGCTAGGACCCGCTCCAGCACTGTCATAGTGCGTAATCAAAGAGGTAGGTGTTTTTGCTAAAATATCGGCCCACTTAGTTGAAGTACCATATCCTCCTACCGTTAATTTACGCGCAGTATCGTACCTGCCCACCATGTCCAAATTAATCATGTAATTTAAATTGCCCTTATAGGTTGGGTGCTCTAACCAATACTTACTTCCAAACAATCCTAACTCCTCTCCCGAAAAGTGTAGGATTAAATAGTTGTTATTTTTAGGTGATTTTTTCTTTAATAATTTAGCTAATTCAATGATCGCACTTGTACCACTTGCATTATCATCAGCACCATTGCGAATTGCATTATTAACGTCTAATGCATTGCGATCTTCATTGTACCCTAAGTGATCCAAATGGGCTCCAATAACAACCGTATTCGTAGCTTTATTATCAATAAAGGCTGCAACATTATGTGCAGTTCGAGTGGCGTGTTCAAATTCAATGTTCGCATTAATTTTATAAGTATCAATATCGTCATTGAAATGTTTCAACCAAGCATTCCTTGTGAAATACACCACTGGAATAGACAAAGACGCGGCAGTATCAAATTTATTAAATTGAATATTGTCAACAAAAGTTCCTTTGTTATATAAAAATAAAGCGCTAGCCCCTTTTGCTTTTACTTCTTTTGTAAAATCAATAATCCATTGATTCAAATCAAAATGCGGATTGGTCACCGCAGCATCCAACACTTCATTTAAATCCTTAAACCAAACCTGCTTTGATTCATTTAATGCAATCGCTGCATTTGAATTAAATCTTCCTGATCCACTATTGGACAATGGTATAAACTCTTTATCATAAACAAGTGCTTCACCATTGATGTTCAAAAATGAACCTGCTGTCAAACGCTTTCCTTCATCAATTGGGAATGGTTGAATATAGCCATCCACACCCATGGGTTGTATCCCCAACGCTTGGTATTGTGCAACAATATAGTCGACCGCTTTTTGTTCACCTACTGAACCCGCACGACGTCCTTCAAGTTCATCACTCGCTAAATACTTGATATGATTTTGTACATTCTGAATAAGGACTTTATCTGCCTTTTTTAATTTTTGAGCCAATCCAATAAAAGGCAACAAAATCAAAACCAACCCGAGTATTTTACGCATAATAGCTGTTTGTGAAACAAAAATAAGCAAAGCAGCTAGGAATTAGTAGCAATTTATCAAATACCTAATAAGAAAATTAAGCGATGGGCTAATATTGAACTTGAGTAACCCAATAGAGATGTAATTGAAATTCAAACTTATGATTTTAATCATTTTTAGCGCAGTTCTCAATTTCCTATTTCGTAAGCTATACCCAATCATAAAAGTTAGCTTTGCCCCTCATGAACGCCAGTTTACATATCGCACTTGTGGGGAACCCCAATTCTGGGAAAAGCTCCCTGTTTAATGCACTCACTGGCCTGCACCAAAAAGTAGGTAATTTCCCAGGTGTTACGGTAGATAAAAAAACAGGCAAGATGAATATTGGGGATTACCCAACCACTTTAATTGATTTGCCGGGGACCTATAGTTTTTATCCAAAAAGAGAAGATGAATGGGTGGCTTATAAAGTATTGATGGGGGTTGATTCCGAAGTTAAAACAGATGTTATATTATTAATAGCTGATGCGAGTAATTTAAAAAGAAACTTACTTTTTTGTAGTCAAATCATAGACTTAAAAATTCCAGTGGTATTGGCACTTACCATGAATGACCTTGCTGCAAAAAAAGGAATCAAAATAGATATTACAGGATTACAAGCCGATTTAGGTATACCAGTAGTTGCAGTAGATGCAAGAAAAAATAAAGGTTTACAAGAATTAAAAGCAGCGTTAAATAAAATCATACAAACACCGCGCGCTAAAAATGTCGAAAGTTTTATTGACAACAAAGCATTAGCGCCAGAAGCCATTAATGATTTTAAAAAATTATACCCAACATATAGTGAATACGCTGCGTTACATTATTTAATGCATCATGAAGCATTTCCATTAGAGGAGGAAATGCAACACACTATTGAGCAAATTGAAATTGATCACAATTTTAATCATACAAAAACACAAGCGCAGGAAATTTTACAACGCTACAGTCGTATTCAAGAGATTATGAAAAATCGCGTGGTGGAGCCCGACCCAACTGCGAAAAAGAAAAGATCAGAAAAGTTAGATAATATTTTTTTACACCGCGTGGGAGGATACGCTATTTTATTTTCAGTCTTGTTTGTTTTATTTCAGTCCGTTTTTTGGATGGCAAAATTTCCAATGGATGGTATTGAGTGGATATTCACCAATGTGACCGCCTATTTAAATGCAGTACTACCTAATGTTTGGTGGGAGGACTTATTAGTGAATGGATTGGTTGCAGGGATTGGTGGCATTGTGATATTTGTACCTCAAATCATGATCCTATTTGGTTTGATTACGCTATTAGAAGATACGGGCTACATGGCGCGTATTAGTTTTTTGAGTGATAAGCTCATGCGTAAGGTGGGGCTAAATGGGAAAAGTGTAATGCCCATGATTAGTGGATTTGCCTGTGCGGTACCTGCTATTATGAGTGCACGTAATATTGAAAATAAAAAGGAAAGATTACTGACCATCATGGTAACGCCGTTTATGAGTTGCAGTGCAAGATTACCAGTATACACTATTTTGATATCATTGGTAATTGACGATAAACTATATTTTGGATTTTTAAGTTTACAGGGAATGGTGATGATGGGATTATATGTAATGGGCATCGTAATGGCATTACTAGCGAGTCTTGTTTTAAAATTATTTATTAAAATAAAAGAGAAGAGTTATTTTATTTTGGAGCTACCTGTTTACCGCGCGCCACGTTGGAAAAATGTAGGCACTACGATGATTCAAAAAGCAACCATCTTTGTGCGAGATGCGGGAAAGGTGATTATTATAATTAGTTTGTTGTTGTGGTTTTTAAGTAGTTACGGACCATCAGCGCAAATGAAGCTGGTGGAAGAGAAGTATGCACAACAAACTTCAAATACTAATGGCGGATCAAAGATGAATGAATTAGAACAAAAGCAATTTGATCGCGAATACAATTCTGAGAAATTAGAAAATTCCTACGCAGGTATTATGGGTAAAAAAATTGAACCCCTTATTACGCCATTGGGATTTGATTGGAAAATAGGTATCGCACTTATTACTTCCTTTGCGGCGCGTGAAGTATTTGTGGGCACAATGGCTACTTTGTATAGTGTGGAAGAATCGGACAATAGTTCCTTACGTGATAAATTAAAAGCCGCAGTGCGACCCGATGGCACCAAAGTGTACAGCTTTGCAGCTGCTTTATCCCTAATGATATTTTATGTATTGGCCATGCAATGTATGAGTACGCTTGCTGTAGTAAAGCGGGAAACGCAATCCTGGAAATGGCCTACCATCCAATTTTTTATGATGACCGGCCTAGCCTATTTCATGAGCTGGGCAGTGTATTTGCTAGCGAAATAATTTAATGGAGGACGCAAATTGCGTCCTCCATTAAAGAAAATATGCTCAGTTATCTATTTTTTACTTCCTCAAAGGCTTCATCATAATCGGGACGAATGGTGCCCATGATGCGATCCCAAAATAAAAAGTACAAACCATAATTACCTTTAAAGTATTTATGGTGTTGGTTATGGTTTACAGAAGTGTTGATCCATTTACCAAACCAATTTTTACTGAAACCTTTGGGATACAATTCCCAACCTAAGTGACCATATATATTATATATAATGGATAAAAGGAAAAAGATAAGTATATGAGATCTATGTACCGGAATTGTAAATAAAAAGACAACAAAAATTCCCACTTCCACAATTGCTTCCAAAGGATGAAATGCATAAGCAGCCCAAGGGGAAGGGTTGGTGGATTTATGATGTACTAAGTGCATTACATTAAATAAACTTTTATGATGCATAATACGATGCGTCCAATAAAAGTAGGTATCGTGGATCACAAACATAATAGGAAATGCTGCGAAATAATAGACCCAACCGTAATCACTCATATTTGGATATAAGGTAGTATAAATTTTAACAGCAGGGTTGTAAATAAAAAATACAGGAATAAATGCAAACATTAACATGGTAAGCGTGCTGTATCCAATTTCACGCAAATAATCACTGTTTTTAGGAAACAATAATTGTATTTTTTTATGAATAATTTTATTTTTTAATACAATATAAAATAATAAAAATACAAGCCCAGCTAACAAATAATACCGAGTAGTAATATTTTGTAAAACGATAAAATATTTGTCAAATTGAATATTCATAAATTAAAATAAATTTTAATGTATTAATAAAAGTTTGCCCCTTTTATCCATAAAAATAAGGAACTTATTAAAACACCCCGTATCCAAAAGGAACGGGGTGGTCAAATATGATGAAAGTTGGATTTTACCAACCGCTAATCGCTAAAATTTCCTTGGTGTGATCCTTGGTATCTGGTTTTTCAATAATAAAGCGCACCATCCCGGCTTCGTCAATCAAAAATGTAGTTCTTGTTGTGCCCATATAAGTGCGACCCATGAACTTTTTTTGACCCCATAAATTGTATTTATCTACAATTTTTTTGTCCTCATCTGCAATTAAAGAAAACGGCAAATCATACTTTTCGATGAATTTTTCATGGGATTTAACCGAATCTACGCTCACCCCTAGCACTTGTAAGCCTTTCTTAAGCAATGCTTTATAGTTATCGCGTAAATTACAAGCTTGTGCGGTACATCCTGGTGTATCGTCCTTTGGGTAAAAGTATAAAACGAGCTTTTTACCCTTAAAATCAGCGATGGATACAGTATTGCCATGTTGGTCAACACCTTTAAACTGAGGCGCTTTAGCCCCTTCTTTGATAACTGCCATAAACTTGAATTGGCTGTGAAGGTAGCATTTAAAAAGGACAAAAATGTTTAGGGTGTAAAAGGGAGCAAATTCAGGTAAAATTTGTAGTTTTGCGCAATTTATATTTTTGTAGCCATGCCCAAAGACACATCCATCAAAACCGTATTAATTGTAGGTTCTGGACCCATTATTATTGGTCAAGCCTGCGAATTTGATTACTCTGGCTCTCAAGCCGCAAGGTCATTAAAAGAAGAAGGAATTAAAGTGATCTTGATTAATAGTAACCCTGCAACTATCATGACCGACCCAATGATGGCGGATAAGGTTTATCTCTTACCATTAAACGTGGAGAGCATTGAACAAATTTTACAAGAGAATCAAATTGATGCTGTACTTCCAACAATGGGTGGACAAACTGCATTAAACTTATGTAAGGAAGCAGATGAAATAGGATTATGGAAACAATACAATTGTCGCATGATTGGTGTGGATGTAGCAGCGATTGATTTAGCAGAAGATAGAGAACAGTTCAGACAATTAATGGTGAAAATAGGAATAGCAGTTGCGCCAAGCCGTGTAGCGAATAGTTTTTTAGAAGGAAAAGAATTTGCACAAGTCATAGGATTCCCATTAGTGATACGCCCCTCATTCACCTTAGGTGGAACGGGTGGTGGATTTGTGCATGATGCAAGTGAATTAGATGCTGCATTGGAAAAAGGATTAAAGGCATCCCCTATACATGAAGTATTGGTGGAAAAAGCAGTACTTGGATGGAAAGAATATGAATTAGAATTATTAAGAGACCAAGCAGATAATGTGGTTATTATATGTACCGTTGAAAACTTGGATCCAATGGGCGTGCATACCGGTGATTCAATCACAGTAGCCCCTGCGATGACTTTGAGTGATACTTCATTTCAGGACATGCGTAACAAAGCAATGTTGATGATGCGCAGTTTAGGAAATTTTGCTGGCGGATGTAATGTGCAATTTGCACAAAATCCGGTGACTGAAGAATTGATTGCGGTTGAAATCAATCCACGCGTTTCCCGCTCCTCTGCATTAGCATCAAAGGCAACTGGTTATCCCATTGCAAAAATTGCAGCTAAGTTGGCGATTGGTTATAGATTGGATGAATTAAAAAATCAAATCACACAAACCACCTCTGCATACTTTGAACCTGCTTTGGATTATGTAATTGTAAAAGTACCTCGTTGGAATTTTGATAAATTCAAAGGAGCAAATGATACATTAGGTTTGCAAATGAAGAGTGTGGGTGAAGTGATGGCGATTGGAAGAAGCTTTACGGAAGCCATTCAAAAAGCTTGTCAAAGCTTAGAAAACGAAGCGATTGGTTTAGGTTATTATGGAAAAAGTTTGATGAAGAATGAGGAATTGATGGAGTATATTAAAGTACCAAAGTGGGATCGCATATTCAGAATTAAAGATGCCTTAATGCAAGGATCAACGGTTCGTTCCATTGTGGCTGCTACTGGTATTGATTCTTGGTTCTTATATCAAATACGCATCATCTGCAATATTGAAAAACAATTAATGAACCATGATATAAATTCTATCCCCACTGAATTAATTAAGGAAGCCAAGCAACATGGATTTAGCGATATGCAAATTGCTAAGGTATTAAAAGGAAACACCACAGATGACGCTGTTTATGAAAAAAGAAAAGCGTTAGGCATCACCCGTGTTTATAAAATGGTGGATACCTGTAGCGCAGAGTTTGAAGCAAAGACACCTTACTTTTATTCCACTTTTGAAAACTAAATGATCACCGCTTTAATAAAGCTTTAATATACCCATATGAATGTAAAAGATATCGTGATGCTGAATGAAAAAGAAACCAGAGCTGGATTTGGCGAAGGTATTCATGAGCTCGCAAAACAAAATAGTGAAGTAGTTGTACTTACAGCTGACTTAGCAGGTTCGTTTAAGTTAGGCCCATTCATCAAAGAATTCCCAGATCGTTTTATTGAAGTAGGTATTGCTGAAGCAAATATGATTGGTATTGCTGCAGGATTAACCATTGGTGGTAAAATTCCTTACACTACTACATTCGCAAATTTTAGTACAGGAAGAGTGTATGATCAAATTAGACAAAGTGTTGCCTACTCAGATAAGAATGTAAAAATTTGCGCATCGCACGCAGGATTAACTTTAGGTGAAGATGGTGCTACGCATCAGATATTAGAAGATATTGGACTGATGAAAATGTTACCGGGTATGACAGTTGTGGTACCTTGTGATTTTAATCAAACCAAGGCTGCAACTAAAGCTATTGCTGATTATCAAGGCCCTGTATACTTAAGATTTGGTCGTCCAAAATGGCCCAACTTTACCAAAGAAGATGGATCAGATTTTGTGATTGGAAAAGCACAAAAATTAAGTGAAGGAAAAGATATTTCCATTTTTGCATGCGGACACTTAGTATGGAAAGCGATTGAAGCAGGTAAATTATTAGAAGCAGAAGGCATCAGTGTTGAAGTAATCAATTTACATACCATTAAACCATTAGATGTTGACGCAATTGTTGCAAGCATTTCAAAAACAGGTTGTGCTGTAACTGCAGAAGAACATAATGTGATTGGTGGTATGGGTGACGCTGTTGCACAAGTAGCAGCAAAACATTGTCCAGTGCCCATTGAATATATTGGTACACAGGATACTTTTGGAGAAAGTGGAACACCGAACCAATTATTAGCGAAATACGGTTTGGATACACCCGATATTTTTGCAGCAGCTAAAAAAGTATTAGGACGTAAGAAATAATTTTAAAAATAATTATAGCGCAAACAAAACGATCCCTCGCAAAAGCGAGGGATCGTTTTGTTTAATACCATTTGCATTTGTGTAACGCTGAATTAAGTTGCGTTAAAATTATTCTTAATTAAGGCGCTAAACGAACTTTAGTCCATTGACCATCCGAAGCTAAATTATATTTGATACGATCATGTAAGCGGGAACTACGTCCTTGCCAAAATTCAATATTGGTAGGATGTACCATATATCCACCCCAATTTGAAGGCAGTGGTACATTCCCTTCTTTGTACTTTTCTAAATTAGTAGCAACTAATTGTTCAAGGTATTCTCGATTGGGAATCACTTTACTTTGCGGA
>Ga0214168_1000077_pt1 | contig 37975 bp, 69 predicted proteins | sample LakMenepilimnion_FD_153002 | JGI IMG/M metagenome (GOLD analysis project Ga0214168, IMG submission 153002) | Freshwater microbial communities from Lake Mendota, WI - Practice 29OCT2010 epilimnion v4 | ecosystem: Environmental > Aquatic > Freshwater > Lake > Epilimnion/Euphotic zone | place: Lake...
TAACGGTGCGATGCAGATTGACCAGCGTAATGCTGGGGCTAGTGTTACTCCTGCAAATAGTGGTGGTGATTATATTTACACTTTAGATAGATGGCGTGTTTATAGCGCAACAAATAGTAAATTTTCAGCTCAACAAAATGCAGGGGCTGTAACTCCACCTATTGGATTTACAAATTACTTGGGCATAACTTCTCTTGCATCAACTTCCGTTGGAGCTTCGGATTTATATTTAGTAAGTCAAATCATTGAAGGCTTTAATGTTGCTGATTTAGGATGGGGTTCTGCTGGAGCATCTTCTGTTACTTTATCATTTTGGGTACGTTCAAGCCTGACTGGAACTTTTGGCGGGGCATTACAAAATAGCGGATTTACTAGAACATATCCATTTACTTATTCAATATCTGCGGCTAACACATGGGAACAAAAAACAATAACTATTGCTGGCGATACAACTGGAACTTGGTTAAAAACTAATGGGCTTGGTTGCAGTATTCAATTTAGTTTAGGAGCTGGTTCTACATATAGTGGAACTGCTGGAGCTTGGTCAGGCTCTGCTTTATTTTCAGCTACAGGCGCAACATCAGTAGTTGGCACTAACGGTGCTACCTTATACATCACAGGTGTTCAACTAGAAAAAGGCTCTACAGCTACATCATTTGACTATAGACCTTATGGTACAGAGTTGGCTTTGTGTCAGCGGTATTATGAACTTGCACATGCTAGTGTAGCAACAGTTTCTGGAGCCGCTGGTGGTAATTTATTGGCTACTGCTGCAATGGTTGTGCAGAAAAGAACAACACCTACAGTAACTCTTATATCAGGTAATTATATGTATTCGGCTGCAGGCACGACAGGAGCAAGTACATTTATTATACAACCTTATGGAGTTGTATCGTATCGTGCTTGCAACGGATTTGCTCAACAACAACAATTTAGTGAGCTTTTGGGAATATCTTCGGAGCTATAAAATGTATAAATTACAAAAAACAATTAGCAATACAGAAAATATAATTCGTCTATCAGACAACGCTTGTATCCCATTCGACCAAGCTAACACAGACTACCAAGCATATCTAGCATGGCTTGACGAAGGAAATACACCAGAACCAGCAGAGGAGTAATAGATGTTTGGTATAGCAGCATTTTCGCAAGTACCATTCAGCTCACTTGCTAGTCAGGTTCTATTAGCATCTGCTCAGATTACAGGTGATGCTACCTTTACTGGTTCAGCATACGCAATTCGTACTGATAGTGCTTTTATTACAGGTAATGCTCAAGTTGAGTCTATTGCTTATGTAATTCGTACTGATTCTGCTGCTATAAACGGTGTAGGAAGCGTTACTTCTAATGCGATAAGGGTAAGGACTAGCGCAGGTCAAATTGATGGCTTGGCAAGCGTTACAACAGATGCTACACGAGTTCGTACATCTACAGGTGCTGTAACAGGATTTGCAGGATTTAGTGCTAATGGTCATCGTATATTCTATGTCATTGGTACAGTAACAGGAACAGCAACTACAACAGCAGATGCAATTCGAGTAAGAACATCTAGCGGTGCTGTAGATGGATTTGCAAGCGTAACGGCTTTGGGCGGTGTTGAGTATTCAGCAGATGCACAAATTATTGGTAACGCTTTTGTAACATCTTACCCTAACGCTATATGGGGTGGTTATGCAGTTGTTTCATGTAACGCTTCTATCATTGCTAATGGTCGTATTATCGGTGAAGGATGGACAGATACAGTTTACGATGAAAACACATGGACTGCTGCTAGTGCAAGTGAAAATACATGGACTGTAGTACCGGCAGGTGACAATACATGGACAGATTCAACAGTAGGAAGTAATACTTGGACAGATGTGTCCGTAAGCAACAATACTTGGTATAGAAAAGGCTAAAACATGGCAAAGAATAAAGTTTCAGAATGGTCAGCTACACCTGCTGATAATACTGACGTTGGTGGTATTGACATTAACGAGGGTTGCGCTCCTTCAGGCATTAACAATGCTATCCGTGACGTAATGGCACAGATTAAGGATATGCAGACAGGTGCAGACGGTGATAACTTTGCAGTAGGTGGTAACTTATCTGTTACAGGTACAACTACTATTGGCAATGAACTTATTGCTAATGGTTCTGCTGGTACTTCCGGACAAGTATTATCATCTCGCGGTGCTGGATTATCTCCACAATATCAAACATTAAATTTAAGCGCTTCTGGAATATCAAATACACCGGCTGGAAATATTTCAGCGACAAACGTACAAGGTGCAATTAATGAGCTTGATACTGAAAAGCAAGCAGCGTTAGGATTTACGCCAGTACAGCAAGGTGGTGGAAGCGGTCAAGGTACAAATAAGGTATATGTTGGATGGGGTGGAAGTGGATTAAAAGCTCAAGTTGATGCAACTGATTTAGGAACATTGTGGGCAGGACAAGCAACAGCTTCTAGCCTTAGTGGAACTGGTTATCAAAGATTCCCTAGCGGTTTAATTATGCAGTGGGGAAGTGGAACTGTAAATGGCTCTGCTGTTAATTTTGCGATTGCTTTCCCAAATGCTGTTTTTTCAGCAACTGTATCAGGAACTAGTGCAAGTAGTTCTACAGATAACGTACATATTAATTTATTAAATACATCTCAAATAAGAGCTGCTCAAGTTGGGGGTGGCAGTTATACATACTACTATATTGCTATAGGATACTAAATGGCTATTCAAAGAGTAACATTTACAGAATGGACTCCTGACTTACCTGGCATAGCTGAGAACTTATCTATCGCTAAGAACGTAGTACCTACCTCTATTGGTTATGCTCCGTTTCCTACTGCTGTAGATTATAGTGCTGCTGCTAGTGAGAATCTTAATAACGTATTTGCAGGTCGTTTTGCAGCTACAACAACAGTATTTGCTGGTGGTACTACTAAGTTATTTAAGTTTGACTCTGTTGACTTAAGTATGGATAACGTATCTAAGTCAGGCAACTATAGTGGCGTATCAAGATGGAACTTTATTCAGTTTGGTAACACAGTCATTGCTGCTAATAACTTAAACAAGCTACAAGGTTTTACACTAGGTTCTAGCACAACATTTGATGACTTGGCTGCTGCTGCTCCTGTTGCTAAATACGTAACAGTAGTACGTGACTTTGTGGTGGCTGCTAACTTAGACTCAGGCTCTAACGGTAACAAAGTACAATGGTCAGACATTAACGATGAAGCTGATTGGACAAGTGGTGCTACATCACAATCTGATTATCAAATTATTGCAGACGGTGGAAATATTACAGGTCTTACAGGTGGTGAGTTTGGTCTAGTTTTACTAGAACGTGCTGTAGCTCGTATGACCTACATTGGTTCACCATTCTTCTTTCAGTTTGACACAATCTCTCGTGGTTTAGGTTGTATTGAAGGAAACTCTGTTACTAAGTACGGTAACATTACATACTTCTTGAGTGATGACGGTTTCTACTCATGTGACGGTTCTACAGTTACTCCTATTGGTACACAAAAAGTAGATAATTGGTTCTTTAGCAATGCCAACCCATCTGAGCTTGACCAGATGTCAGCAACAGTTGACCCGATTCGTAAGTTAGTTATTTGGAACTTCCTAAATACATTCGGCACTCGTTCAATTCTTATTTACAACTGGCAAGTAAATAAATGGTCTTACGCTGATACAGACGTAGACTATGTTAATAATATTGCTGCTGCTGGTTTAGTATTAGAAGGTCTTGATGACTTTTATAACGTAACAGCAGGTTCATTTACAGTAGGCAAGTCTTACACAATCACATCTTTAGGTACAACAAACTTTACTTTGATTGGTGCTGAAGTAAACGTAGTAGGTGCAAGATTTACTGCGACAGGTGTAGGCTCAGGTACAGGTGAAGCAATTGACTTAGAAGCTGCTGCGGCAGCAGGTCGTACATTAGACACAATGACTACATCTCTTGACGATAACTTATGGTCAGGTGGTAAGTTCTTATCTGCTGGTGTACGTGATGACAAGATTGTAACTTTCACAGGTGCTAACGCTACAGCAACTATTAACACAGGTGATATTGGTTCAGAAGCTACTTCTGTAGTAACGCTTGCTAGACCTATTGTAGACAATGGTTCTGCTAACGTAGCTATTGCATCAAGAACGCTGTTAAATCAAACTCCTACATACGGAAGTTATGTACCAGCATCAAGTGAAAATAGAGTATCATTACGTAGTAGCGGTAAGTATCATCGTTTATCAATTGTACCTACTGGCGACCAATGGTCAAACATTATGGCGATTGATATTGAAATCACACAACAAGGTACAAGATGACAATTGTTAATCAGCAATATAGGAAACTCAATCCTGCTGGTGCACAACCTCGTGAAATCTCTGAGGTTGTAAATAACCTCGTGGATGGTAAATCTAATAACGTAGGATATATTACTTTAAATACAGGTTGGGCTACAACTACTACAATCAATAATGAGCGTATTGGTTTTAACTCAATTATCTTGTTATCACCATCTACTGATGCAGCAGAAAGTGATGCAGCACCTTACGGTTCATTTTCAAATAACACAGACCAAACAGCACCTAGCGTAGGTTCTACAGCAGTTGTTGTTTATGACACAACAGAAGAATCTAACGGTGTTTATTTAGCAAGTAGTTCACGTTTATATGTACGTAACTATGGAATTTATAACGTACAGTTCTCACTACAATTAGTAAATAAAGACAATGCTCCACAATTTGCTGATATATGGTTTAGAGTAAATGGGACAGACGTACCTAGAAGTGCAAGTCGCTTTGATATTCCTGCAAGAAAAACATCATCTGATTGGGGTCATGTAGTTGGTACAGTAAACATCTTTGTAGAGCTTCAAGCTGGAGATTACGTTGAAATTGCAGGTACTACATCAAGTACAGACGTAGCATTAGAACACTACCCTGCTGATGCTGTTATTCCTAGACCAGCTATTCCTGCTGCTATTGTGACGATTCAATACATTGCACCACTATCTAGTGACAATGTTTACATTAGTTCTCAAACAAAAGGCTCTGCGGTACTTAGTCATTTTGCTAATGACACAGCAGATAAAACTTACAAATATTTGGTAGTTGGCTAATGAAGATAAGTGCAATTCTTGATATAGACCAAGTATGGGCAGACATCGAAAGTTATATAGAAGGTGCTGCTAAATACACACATGGTCGTTACACAGCAGATGATATTCGACAGACGTTCAAAGAAGGTGGTCAGCAGTTATGGATTGCTTACGATGACAAGATATATGGTGCTGTAATAACTGAGATAGTTGAATACCCACAGATGAGAGCTTTAGTCATGCACTTTACAGGTGGCATAGAGCTTCCTAAGTGGAAAGACGCAATGTTGTCTGTATTAAGAAGTTTTGCTAAAGACACTAATTGTAAAACAATAGAATCATTTGGTCGTACAGGTTGGAAGAAAGTATTTAGTAAAGACGGTTTCAAGTCTAAATTTATGTTCTACGAGTTACCTATAGAAGGAAAAGACAATGCAATATAATCATTTTGATATGCTACCTGAGATGGCGTTTAAACCTATTGGTAAACGTATGACATTAGAAGGTGGTGGCGGTAAAGGCGGTGGTGGTGGTTCATCAGGTACACAAGTACAAGGTATTGACCCTATGCTCAAGCCTTACGTTACTTATGGCTTAAATGAAGCTGTAGACTTGTATAAATCAGGTGTACCTAACTACTATCCTGGTCAAACATACATCAGCCCATCACAACAAACACAAGCTGCATTACAAGCACAACAAAATCGTGCTTTACAAGGTAATCCTTTATTACCTGCTGCACAACAACAACAGCAAGCAGTTATTGGTGGTCAATACTTAGCTAATAACCCATTCTTTAACCAAGCGTTAGCAGGTGCTGGTCAAGCTGCTACTGCACAATACTTTGATGCTATTAACCAAGCACAATCAGGTGCATCACAAGCTGGTCGTTATGGTTCAGGCGCACAAGAGAACTTGTTTAATCGTGCTGGTACTACTTTGGCTAATACTTTGGCTAACACAGCAGGGAATTTGGCATATCAAAATTACGGAGCAGAACGTGGTCGTCAAGAAGCTGCTGCAATGAACGCACCTCAACTAGCTATGGCTGATTATGGTGATATTGCACAGTTAGCTAATGTTGGTCAGACTGCTGAGGACTATCAACAAGCTGCTTTACAAGGTGACATTGCTCGCTTTGACTTTGAACAAAACTTACCTTACCAAAAACTATCTAACTTACTTGGTGCTGTTTATGGCGCACCTGCTGGTTCTGTAGTTCAATCATCACAACAAGGTTCTAGTGGTGGTAAGATTGTTTGCTCAATGATGAATGAGTTTTACGGTACTGCTCCATTCCGTAACCGTGTATGGTTATTACAATCACAACGTATGCCTAACGCTAAAGTTGTAGAAAAAGGTTATCACACACTATTCTTACCATTGGTTGCTTTTGCTAAGAAAGATGGCTTCTTTAGTAAGGTTGTTCGTAAGACTCTTGAACACATTGCTAGACATCGTACAGCAGACGTATATAAAGAAATGCGTAACGGTAAGCGTGACCTATTAGGTCGTATCTATCGTGCTGTTTTAGAGCCATTGTGCTACGTTGTAGGTAAAGTGAAAGGGGTTTAATATGTGGCAATTTGCCCTTCCTGCATTACAAGCTGTAGGTATTAATGCTGGTGTTAATCTTTTACGTAGAAAACCTTTATTTCAAAACGCTGGTACTGCTGCCGTAACAGGTGGCGTACTAGGTGGTTTTAATGGTGGTGGATTGTTTAGTTCATCACCTACAGCTTCTGCTGTTCCTACTACATCAGGTGCTTTTGAATCATCTATGGGATTATCTAATCTTCCTGGCATGGCAACTGCTGAGAGTATTCCAGGTATGGTTGCTGGTGCAGACGGTGTGTTACGTAATTCTGACTATTTTGCTAACATTTTAGGCAATCAAGTTTACACAGGCAATGAAGGCTTGTTGTCACAAATCGGGACAGGTGCAAGCTCAATATTCGATACAGCTAAAGCTGAATTAGGTGATAGCATTACTCCACAAAACTTAGTTGGTGTAAGCAATATTTTAAGCAACATGGCTAACACACCTAGACCTGTAGCAAGTAACATGGGTGGTAGTCAAATCACAGGCACACCACCTAAATTTGAACCATTTCAAACTGGTCAAGTATATACACGCAAGAGAGGTAATAGATAATGGCTTTTAATTTATTTGAAGCACCTGAATACTATCAAGGTCTTTTAGGCGAGGATGCAACTAAGAAGTTGCAAAACAAAGCTCTTACAACAGGTCTGATTAATGCTGCTATTGGTTATATTGCACAGCCTAAAACTGGTGGCTATGGTTCTGCATTACCTTACATTGGTCGTGCATTAGCTGGTGGCTTACAAGCTGGTCAAGAAACTATTAGAAGTGGCATTACAGATTACGAAACACAGCAAAAGATTGCTGAGATGCAACGTAAACAAAAACAACAACAAGCATTGCAAGGTATGTTATCTGGAATTACAGACCCTAATGAGCGATTATTAGCGGAACTTAATACAGAGGCTTATGTTACTAATAAATTAAAACCAAAAGAACGTAAAGTAGAAAAAGTTGGTCGTCAATTAGTAGATGTTACCGGTGATACTCCAACAGTATTATTTACAGGCGAGGCTGAAGAAAAAGCAGGGGCATCAACTACACTTAATAAACTTTTAACAGAACGTAGTAATTTAGCTCAAACAAATCCTAATGACCCTAACTTAAGATTTTATGATGATGCTATTAGAAAAGAAACTTCTAAATCTGAAGGAATTAATATTAGCTACGGAGCGCCTGTAGCTGGAGCTGATGCTCAAGGCAATCCTGTATTCTTCCAACCATCTAAAACAGGTGGCGCACCTACTATTGTTCCTGGCGTAACTCCTCCAGCACCAAAACCTGCTGAATCAGCTACAAAGCAATTAACAGGTATTGAGAATTTGCAAAGTGCTATTGGTGATTACAGAGCAAGATTAAAAACATGGTCACCGCTAGATGCTGCTGACCCTAAAAAACGTGCAGACATGACAACAACATATAATAATATGATGTTGCAAGCTAAAGAAGCTTATGGATTAGGTGTGTTGAATGGTCCAGATTATAAAATTCTTACTGATACTGTTGCTGACCCAACATCAGCAAAAGGTTTAATTTACGGAGCTGCTGGAGCATTAGACCCACAAGCTGCTGCATTAGATAGATTAATGGGTAATATGAAACAAACTATTAAATCTACTCAACCTGGTGCTAAAAAACCTAGAAGTAAAGCTGACATATTAGAACAATATGGAGTCAAGAAAAATGGCGGATAGAGCTCAGTTAGAAGATGCCTTAGTAGCTGCTCATAATGCAGGTGATACTGAAGCTGCAAATATTATTGCTAATGAAATTAAATCATTATCATCACAACCAATTATTGCTCCTAAAGTTGAAGTAACTCCACAAGTTCCATTATCACAACGTCTTGGTCGTCAAGCAGGATTGACTGCACGTTATGGTTTAGAAGGTCTTGGTTCAATTGTTGATTTAGCTCAAGCACCTGTACGTGGTGCTATGAACTTAGCATTGCCTGAAAACAGACAATTACAACCTGTATCTGCTGGTGGTTCTATTGCTGACTTATTAGGACTTCCACAACCACAAACAGGTACTGAGCGTGTTGTTGGCGATATTAGCCGTACAATGGCTGGCACAGGTGGCGTTATTAAAGCTGCTGGTGCAGTATCACCTACAAGTGCTGTAGGTCAAGGTATACGTGAATCATTAGCAGGTAATGTTCCTACTCAATTAGCAGGTTCTATTGGTGCTGGCGGTGCAGGTGGATTAACTCGTGAAGCAGGTGGTGGTGAAACATCACAGTTTCTTGCTAGTTTATTAGGTGGTGTTGGCGCTGGTTCATTAGTAAAACCAAAGCCTACGGGATTATCTGTTGAGCAAATTCAAAATGCTCCTAAAGATAAGCTACTTAATACTGCACAAAAAGCAGGTTATATTGCATTGCCTAGTGATGTTGGTGCTGGTAAATTTCCTAAAGCATTAGAAACAATATCAGGCAAGTACAAATCTGAAGAACTTGCAAGCTCTAAAAATCAAGATATTTCAAATAGCTTAACAAGAAAATATTTAGGATTACAAGAGTCAACTCCTCTTAACACAGAAACATTAGATACATTAAGAGATTTGCAATCTCCAGCTTATGAAGCTATTAGAAATACTGGTACAATTAATTTAGGAAACAAAAATCCATTTGCAAAATTTGTTGGTGGAATAAAAGAAGCGCCTGGAGGAAGAAATCAGTTATTAGGTGAAGTTAAAACTAATTACAGCATTGATGCTAATGACGCTGTTGAGCAAATTAAACAGTTAAGAAGCGATGGAAATGATTATTACCGCTCAGGAACTGATATTCAAAAACCAAATCCAAAATTAAAAGCATTAGGTCAAAAATATATTAGTGAAGCAAACAAATTGGAAGGCATTTTAGAAAGTCATGTAAATAAAATTGGTCAACCCGATTTAGTTCAAAACTTTAGAAATGCTAGAAAAGAAATAGCTAAAACTTATACAGTTGAAAAAGCTTTATTAGGTGAAAATCTTATTGATTATCGTAAGATTGGTAAAATGATTGGCAAGAAAGAGCCAATTACTGATGAACTTGCATTAGCAGGTAAATTTGCTAAAGAATTTGAACGTGTAAATAAACCTATTGCTTATCAGCCTACTGCATTTACATTGCCTGACGTATTTGCATCAGGAATTGGAGCTGGCGTTGATTTAATTACTGGAGTTCCTTTAGCTAGTGCTATACCTGCTGCTCGTGTAGGTAGTCGCTATTTAATGGAGTCTGCACCATTCCAACAACGATTTGTGCAACCTAAGTATAATCAGCCAACAACACCATTTGTGCCTTACATGGGCTTATTAAACGAGGAGCAATAATGGAACAGTCACTTGTTAATTATTTAATCGGTGGCTGTTTAACTTTACTAGGCTGGTTTGGTAAAACACTATGGGATGCTGTTAGTAATCTTAAAAACGATTTAAAACGCATTGAAGTAGATTTACCTTCTAGCTATGTTAAGAAAACAGAACTTGACAATCGGTTAGATAAGATTGAAACTATCTTAGATAAAATCTTTGATAGATTGGAAGCTAAAGTTGACAAACACGACTAGAACACATTTTGTATTGCCTGATGTACAAGCAAAGGATGGTAATGACTTTACCTTCTTATCTTGTATAGGTAAATATATTGTTGATAAAAAGCCTGACGTAATCATTTGTATAGGGGACTTCGCTGACATGGAGTCCCTTTCTTCTTATGACGTAGGTAAAAAGTCATTTGAAGGTAGAAGCTACCAAAAGGATATTCAAGCTGCTAGAGAAGCTATGGATGCGCTTTTAGTGCCTATATATGAGTACAATAAGGCTGCTAAGAAGTCTAAGCACAAACTATACAAACCTCGTATGGTTCTTACTTTGGGCAACCATGAGGACAGAATCAATCGTGCTATTAACGAGGATAGGAAACTAGATGGGCTTATCTCGGTTGATGATTTACCTTACCAAGATTGGGAAGTTATACCTTTTCTGGAAGTTATCACTATTGATGGTATTGCTTATAGTCATTATTTTACTAGCGGAGCAATGGGGAGACCTATAGGTTCTGCTGCTGCTTTATTGTCTAAGAAGCACATGAGTTGTTTTGCAGGTCATCAACAAGGCAGACAGATTGCTTATGGTATGCGTGCTGATGGTCACGAGATGACAGCTATTATTTGTGGAAGTTGCTATGAACATAATGAGGACTATTTGGGCGCACAAGGAAATAATCATTTCCGTGGTGCTTATATGCTTTACGATGTACGTGACGGAAGATTTGACGAACTACCTCTTACATTGAAGTACCTAAAAGAACGATACAAGTAGTACAAGCCCTTCGGGGCTTTTTTAATGGGCGTTAATTATGATTAGAGTTGGTGTTTGTGAGTGCTGTGGTACTCCGTATAACTACGATGATGCAGAACCTGATTTAGGTGTATGTGGTGAGTGCAATCCTTATGAAGAAGAAATGATTGGTATTGTTGATATGGAGGATTTTGATGCGAGGGATTAGATTAATTTGGTGGCTTTTAGCTTTAAACGTCATTTTGTATTCTTTTGTATGTCATTACGCATTTGCTGATGAAACAACAATCAACTATAAAGGTCAGCCTGTACCAAGTGCGATGGCACCGTCTATGTCAGCCTTTTCTCAAGATGTATGTGGTATTGGTGTAAGTGGTGCAGTCAATGGTGGAGTATTCTCTATTGCTGGTGGCACGATGGTTACAGATACTAACTGCGTTAAATTAAAGTGGGCTAAGTTCTTACATGACGGTGGCTTAAAAGTAGCTGCTGTATCTTTAGCTTGTAACGCTGACCATGCAGTATGGGAGGCTATGGAAATGTCAGGTTCACCTTGTCCTATAGGTGGCTCTATTGGTGACGCTGCAAGGAGAGCATGGTTTGAATTACATCCTGATTGGTATGAGAAGTTATACGGTAAAGGTTTTGTGTTTACTAGCCCTATTATTAATAAGGAGTAATGCGTATGCGTATTGTTATGCAACTGAGTGGCAAAATGGTATCCCTGTTTACTCAAGTCTTGGGGTGGCTCAAGGTACAACTATGGAATCTTGTCAGCAACTTGCGTGTAGTATTTTCCCAAGTATCCCTGAATGTGGTCAACCTCCTGAACCGCCTTGTCAAGACATTGTTGAATTTCAAAGCCTTGCTTGCGAACCTAATTATAGTGGTGCAATCAATCAAACTCGTACTAAAACGTGCAGTAACAATCAATGGACAGATTGGACAACAACTTCTAACAATTGCTCGCCAAATCCCCCAACTTGTCAAACAAGCGTTGAAGAAAGACAAGTAGCGTGTAGTGAAGGCTACACAGGTTCAATTTCAGAGCAGAGGTCATCGTCATGTCCAGACCCTTACGGTCAACCTATTTTTGGTCAATGGGTAGAAAGTCAGAACAGTTGTGTGAAATCAGTAACAAATCCAACGAATGTGAACAGTCCAGTAAACCCAGCGAGTCCAATAATGCCACCGCCTCCTGCACCGGAAGCACCACCTCCACCACCAGCACCTCCACTGATGGAAGCACAGCCACCGGAGATGCCAAAAGCGGAAACTCCCAAGGCAGAAGCACCAAAGACACAGTCATCTGGAAGCGCAAGTACGTCATCATCACCGACTGCTTCTGAAACAAAAGAAACAAAAACAGATACAAAGATTGAAGTACCTAAAGGCAAGGATTTAGTACCTGGCTTTGGTCTTGTTATGTCGTTAGAAATACTAAACAAGCCTATGGAATTTCAACAGCAACAATTACAAACTAACTTAGATTACACACAGGAGCTATCTAATGAGTTCAGAGGAAACACAGACTTCTTACTTCAACTTCTCACCGACAACGATGTGGGCGATTCTTTTAGGAGTCGTAACGACAGGCTCTGGGGCAATCTACGTAGGCATAACGACTTACAACCGTGTTATAGCTGCGACTGAGGCTATTGAAGAAAATAAACCTTATGATGATGCTGAAATTAAGAATCAGATTAACGAGTTAAAGGTTAAGTTGTCAGGCTTAGAAACTTCTGTGAATACAGTTAAAGATGCTTCTGTAGCTACATCAAATCAATTAGTGGCTGTGAGTGATAAGGCTTCTACTGCTAAAGGTGAGGCAATGGAAGCTAAAGCGATTGCTAACGGTAACGCTAGAGAAACACAAGCTGCTTTAGGTGGTGTCCGTGAAGAAGTTAAATCAGGCATTGAAGGCATTAAAGCACAAATGAAAGCACTACAACGTGCATCTACAAACCCATTAGGAAATTAATATGTTATCTATTCTTTCAGGTCTATTAGGTATTGCATCGTCAAGCCTTCCAAATATCTTAGGTTTCTTCCAACAAAAAGCTGACCAAAAGCATGAGTTGGAAATGATGAAGCAACAAAAAGAGCGTGACTTAGCTATGGCTCAAGCTGGCTTTGCATCACAAGAAAAGATTGCAGCTATTGAATTAGAAGGTACAATGGCTGAAACTTATACTCGTGAACGTGAGGCTTTATATGAGCATGATAAAACATTGGTTGAAGGGGCTGGACCATTCATTCGTAATCTCAATGCTGCTGTACGTCCTGTTATCGCTTTTACTTTTGTTTTTGAGTTGGTCGCTATTAATTTCATTGGTCTTTGGTGGGCAATTCATACTGGTGTAGATTTTATTGTAGCATTACGTGAAGTATTTGGTTCTGACGAAATGGCTATTTTAAGCTCAATTATTGGCTTCTACTTTGGCTCTCGTCAATGGGAAAAGCATAATGAAAGTAAGTGAGGAAGGTCTTAAACTATTAAAGCATCACGAGGGGTTTCGCAAGAAGCCCTATCTGTGTGCTGCTAAAATCTGGACGATAGGTTACGGTCATGCTTTGTATGCTGAACAGATGAAAATTCCTGCTACAGTTGAAGGCATGGCTGCACGTAAAGCGTTTCCGTTAAAACCTGAAGATAACCGAGTATGGAGTGTAGAAGAAATTGACGCATTATTGGTTAAAGATGTCGTACGATTTGAGCGAGCAGTCTTACGTTACATTAGTGTACCGCTTAAACAATGTGAATTTGACGCTCTTATATCTGCTACTTATAATCTTGGTCCTGGCTGGCTTCAAAGAAGTCAGGTTCGTCAAAAAATTAATCGTGGAGATAAAAAAGGTGCTATGGAAAACTTACTTAAGTTTAATAAAGGTGGTGGTGTAGTATTAAGAGGACTAGATAATCGTAGAAAAGATGAAGTTGCACTTTTTTTGTCAAAGAGTTAATTTATGCCAAGACAATCAATACAAAACACAAGAGGTAATTTTCTTAAAGAATGTTTTGGTGACGATGATTTATATTTAGATTGCCCATACTGTGAATCTACATTTTTTTATATTGATGCAGAACTTGACCACATAGAATCTGTTTTTGCTGGAGGTTCAAACAACAAGGATAATTTATTGCCAATATGTAGAGAGTGTAATCGTTCAAAACATAATAAAGTGCTTCACGCATGGTTAATTACAAAAAGTATATCTCCTGAAGCAGTTTATAATAGATTAAAGAAATTAAACAAAAAAGTGCCTTCTGCAATGCTCAAATATCTAGGTTTTGATGAGTAGTGCTTAGTTCGGCATCAGATTAATATAAAAATGCGTTTTAGCATAGTTAGCGTGCGTTTAAAGTACATTTAGGGGTAAATATGGCAAGTTTAGCAGATAAAAAGAAGGCTTTAGATTGGTCTAATAGAAATGCACAAGGATTTCAAGGCATTTTAGACGTAAATCAATTTTTGCCTGTTACTGGAGATGTTCAATCTGGAATATTAGCTGGTCAAGATTTGCAACAAGGTAATTATGGTTCTGCTGCATTAAATGCAGTTGGGTTATTGCCTTTTGTTCCTTCTCTTGGAGGAGTAATAAAAGAAGCAAGTCCATTAAGAAGTTGGATTCCTAATGTTCGTGGAGATATAACAAAAGATAAAATTGCAAAAATTTTGAAAAATGAAAGTGCTTATAGTGGAACTTCTGGCAAATACCCTCAAAGAAGAATTGCTGAATTTGATAGTCCAGAAGAATTTGCATCAAATCTTTTTTGGCATGGAACAGGCGGTAGTGTTTACGGAGGATTAAAACCTAGTAAAGCAATGTCATTAAAAGAAGTTGAAAGAATGGGCGGCGGTGGTTATGGCGACCAATATTGGGGTGCTAGTGTTTCAAAAGATAAAAATTTAGCTTCTAATTTTACTGGTCAATCAAGCTCTGGCTCTGTCTATCCTGTTATTCTTAAAAAAGGTTCAAACGTAAAAGAGTTGCCTGATGTTCAAGATGCGGCAGAGTTAGATGACATTATTGAATCATTATGGAAAGATAAAGTTGATGCTGTAAAAATTGGGGATTGGAAAAGTCCTCAATCTGAAAAAGAACTTGTTATTTTAAATCCAAAAGCAGCTTTTAAATATGACTCTCCAACAAGGTTTGGAGTTTATCAAAAACAAAAATTTGAAAATCCGTCATCTGAAGAATTATCAGGAATGTATAATAAAGCTATAGAACAAGTTAAATTATTAGATGAATATAAAAATAGACCAAAAGAAGAAAGAGATGCTCTTCTTTCAACGCTAGAAACTTTATTTAAATAATAATAATCATTAGCCACATTTAATAATCCTACAGATTCGCATTTTTCACTTTTCTGATACTATTAGTCATGCTCAATAAAGAGCTAACTAATTAGGAGAAATACCATGTGGACTAAACCAGCAGCTACTGAAATGCGTTTTGGCTTTGAAGTAACTTTATACGTAATGAACCGCTAGTCACCTTCTAGTTGTTTGTTTAACAACTCCTCTTTCTCATATACTGCACCAGGGTCTATGGGAGGAGGAGTCCAACCTCCATTAGTTTTCTTCTTACCGAAAATCTTATCAAACTGTTCTTCACCTTCTTTACTCAGCGTTCTGCTGATTAAATTGTCACCTGTAATATCGTTAATCGCCATTTTTTGTATTCCTTCTAACCAATAATGCGTCAGCCATTTCGTAAGATAAATCTGCAAATATTACTTTTTGAATTTTCATCTTTTTTGCAAGATAAGCATTTGCTAAAAATCCTTGCATAACTGAGGCTGCAAAGTAATCTCTTAAATCCATCCCTGGATGCCTAATAGGATTTAAAACTTTAGGGTCTGTGCTATCTAACCATTCTTCATGTGGAAATGCTTTCATCATTTATTCCTATCGTAATCACCGTAATATAATTCTTTAGCTAATTCAAGATAATGAATAGCCTTGTTTAAGTCCTCAATGCCATTTTTGTTTCTATGTCTACAAACGTACTTAATCACGTTTGCCTCTAGAAAAGCAATGTTATTCTTCACAATAAACTCTACTGGCTGAATAATGTAGTTTTTATAATGTTGTCCTGAAACCTGTGTATCTAATGCACTCATTTATTTTCTTCCTTTCCCATTGTGTAAGCTAAATCAATTGCGCTCATTACAGTTGGCAAAAGTCTACTATCAAATCTACTTAAAACATATTCCATGTCGTTCTTTAAAACAGTTCTGGTTAATTCCCATCCATGAACAGTAAATAAAGATACTCTTGATGGCATTCTTGATATAGGTAAAGATTTTATATTTTTATCAAATATTCCTACGCAGTAACCAATAAAAGCTCCTATTATAGTAAATGCTAGACATAATATTGTTATTGAGATATTACTCATTTAAACTCCTCTGCTAAATGTTTATAACCTTTACCGGTAGGATGTATTCCATCTTTAGATAATGACATAATAGGCAGCACAGTATCACCATAATCTTCTGATACCTCTAGCACCATTCTACGCACATCATTAATATCTACACCACCAGCAGGTAGATTACCTTCAGGCAACACCCAATACACTCGTTTAGCACCTATATCGTGACGTATCTTAACTAACTCTTGTTTAGTCTTAACCCACTTATGGTCGTTACTTCCTAAACTGATTAAAACTGTTTCAGCATTTAGATTCTCGTATTGATACTTACGATTCCATTGCTGTGAGTTAATGCCACCTTTAGATAGCGACCTGCACTCTTGCTTATACATAGACACACCTACTGCTATGCTATCCCCTAGTATTAAACAATCAATCATGTAATCTTTCCCTGTAAAAATGATAAATAGCAATTCCACAGGCAAAGCCTAAAAAGAACGCTGTGCTGTAACATAAGACGTACTCAATCACCAAGTTCAACTTGTATTCCTTTCTCATGTAGTTTTTCTACATCACTTAAAGCAGCACTTAAAATGTCATTAAAAGCATAATTAATTAGATAGCGTTTAGTTTCTTCATCCATATTCAATTCTACTTCTGCGCTGCCATCTTCTAGCTCGGTAATCTTAACGACTGTTAGTTCCATGTTAATTTTCCATTAGCTTCATCTCTAGCATCACGCATAGACTCACGCTCAACCATCTCTACAATCATGTTAATCGCTTTACCCATCTCAACCTTACTAATTGTATCAGGTGCGTTTAACAGATAACGTTTAACGTTTAACGTTAATAGTTCATAATGTTTATCGTTAAATTTCTCCATAGTAGTGTTCTCCAGTATTGCCGTTCTGTGAGATAACTTTCTGTCTACTTTCATCGCCCCATGTTTCCCAGCCATCAATATTTACCAATGCCGAACGATTCCTGCACAGATAAAGAGGCACGTTACAATCTCTAAAATTGTCATTCCTGTTTTCCTTTGTAATAAAGTTGTTAGGATGCAATCTATAACGCTCTGCCATTTGAAACTTAACTTCTTCAACCTTTCGTAGATATTCGTCATACTTTAATCTTTCGTCATACGTTTGTGTAATTAAAATCTGTCTAATAACTTCCATTATAATGCTCCGTCATATAAAGAAAATGTACTACCAATACCACGATTAACTTGTGGCTTTGGTTTTTGATACGCATAGAACCCTGCTGGTCTATTAGAGTTCATCACAATAGTAGCGTGTGGATTGTCAGCTACTTTAATGTACACATCAGATGTCTTTAACTTAGCGTTACCTGCGTTAAACATTCCATAGTTATTACGATATTCTTTTAATGCTTTTTCAATGTCTACCTTTTCAGCCATCTCTTTCAAGAACTCATAACCTTCATAAGCCTTATCTGCACGCTGATAGAACGATGATGAACGTAAGCCTAGTTCACAGTATATCTTTTGTGGCAGCTCCTCAATATAGCCCCATTCTTTAAGTCTTTTAATGTCCTCCATTACACGACCTCTATTTTCTTCTAATGTCGTATAAATCATTTTAGTAGACATTGGATTATTTTCTATAATCTCTAGTATTTTTATTCTTCTTCTAATTGCTTCTAATGAACGTATTTCGCTTCGTTTCATCACTATCTCCTTAATTGGTGAGGGTACTCACAGGTTCAATAAAATAATCACAAGATATTGAGGTCTGAACTACCAGACTAATATGCTTTCCCCTCGTTGACTGTGCCTATACGGGGGTATAGGTCTAGCGTTATCGTAGGCTTCTACGGAACATCACATGATAGGATATAAAAAACTCATGCTGTTCTGCTACTGTTTTCCCACCTGCAGCTGGGGATAGTTGACTTATTAGTCAATAGTAATTAATGGACTTTTATCCCAATCAATTTCAATTCCATTTTTTAAATTATATGCTGTTTTGTAAGCTACAATTTTTGCATATTCCACTAATTCATTAGAGTTAAGTTTATATTTTCCATTTTTATATGGCAAATCACTTGCTGATTCTAATGCTAATGCTTCACTAAATGCAGTCATATTTTTTCCTAAATGTTAAATATACTTTACATTAAAACGGAATATCGTCCTCAAAAGCATCCGGTACATAACCATTAGCTTTAGCTGGCTCACCTGCTTCTTTAACGTATGGCTCACTAAATGCAAAGCTAAAGAACTTACCTGACTTACCTTCTTTTAACCATGCTGACATACGCATCTCTTTACCATTGACCATGCAGTTACCTGTGTAGTCTGGGTGACTGTCTTTCTCTTTACGGTTGTTTTTAAATAAACTACCTGAGTTATCTCGTTGTTCGTATTGTGCCATTTTCTAACCTTTCTTAAGTGTTGAACGTGTCTTACTATCTAAAATACTCCAAACAGCTAACTTAGTATCATTATCTAAAGTTGCTGCGGATTCTTTGGCTTGCTCAATATCACCATTCTTAACAAAGAACGTAATTTCTTCTGCAATGCCGTGTATTAACTCTTTCTCTGCTGCACTAAAGTTATCTAATGCACCAGCCATAGGAGTAATTGATTGTGTAGGTGCTTTAACTACATCTTCCTCTGGCAAATCCTCACCAGCATAAATGTATAGACCTAAACCATGTAAAGCAATAGCTTTAGCTAGACATCGTTGCATTGCTGTATTAACAGACATAGCATCAGGATTCTGAATAGCTTTGTTACGATAATCCATAACAGGCAACTGTGCAGTCATAGACTTACCAAAAGCATTTACTGTACAAAACACCATTAATGATTCACCAAACTGTGCTGGCTGACCGTAGTACCATGTCGCTGCAGGGTCGTTCTGTAGTAGTGTATCAACAGCCCATGCCCATGAGAGATACGATAAACCATTCTTTTTTTCAATATGCTCATTGACGTTAATCTTTCTTAACTCTGCATAGTTCATGATTCGTAATCTTCCATTTTATCTCTAAGAATTAACTTAAGTGCCTCAACATCTTCAAGTGCATGGATAAGTGGTAATACATCTGTTCCTAACCACATTACTTTTCTAATATCAATCTCTACGTATTCTGATTCTAAGTCACCAAAGTAAACTGCACTAACATCTAGGTCGTACTCTACTGTTAGCTCTAATCCGTTTACTACTAAGTTTGTAATCATTATTTAGTCCTTTCATATCCGTTAAAGTCTAACACTACCCATTGATTGCCTACTCGTACAGCATTGATTCTCTTGTTTGCACATAGTCGTCTGACCCAAGCAGGTGTGACGTTCAAACGCTCTGCTGCTTCGTCTACACTTATCATTAATTGCTCTTTCATACTCACCTTTCTTTGTTTCAAGTTTGATATTATAACATCTCTTTTGAAGTAGTCCAATGGTTTTCACCACAGCACCCAAGACTTTCGCCTTTAGGTTCACCACAATATATACATACGATTTCATCTTCATCATAATGCTCATACTCCTCACGAGTTACCTGGTATTCATACATTGCTTGACACATTATTCAATCTCCAATTTAATTCTGCCCATTAATGAATATGCTCCATTTAGATTTTTAATAGAAATAGCACTTCCTACAGTTCCTAATTTAATACCTTCTTCTGTGTCATAAACATACAAATACTGTGGTTCTTTAACAGATGGTTTAATGCGGTATTCTCTTTCAACATTAATATACCAATGAGGATTTTCAACAAATTCCCATTCAATATATTTTCCGTTATAAATATATCTTTGCTCAATCTCAGCACCATCAGCCCATGCTTTTATTTCTTTATGCCATTTATGTTGCATGATTAGTTAGCCTCCAAGTCAAGAATCTCATCTTCAATGTCACTAATAACACTATCAGGTAGCAAGCTCATAATATTAACTGTACTGTCAGCAACTTCTATCTCTGTAATGTCAATGTTATACACATCAGGACTATCACCTGTACCGTATGGGTCACGCTCAAAGTCACAAGTGTAGTAAACTGTTAAGTCAATACCGTTGATTGTTGTGTCTAAAGATGCCATGATTATTTCCAGTCAAAAAATTTAGCTAATGCTTCACCAACTAATAAAATAATAATGAATACTGCAAGACCTAATACTACGATTGTTAAGTTATCCATGTTGCTCTCCTGTTGTTGATGTGTTCATTGTATCGACTTTGAAACTTGTGTCAACATATTTATCATTGTTTTTTTAAATTAATTGTATATGTATTGATAAATTTTTTTAATTAGCATAAATTATATTTAAGTCTTACACTTTGCCAACTGTTACAAAATAACACTTGACTTTTTGTGTAAAATCTGTATAATGTTAACTGTCACTTGGCGGTGAAATCTAGTAAGCCTTAGTCAACACTCTGCTGGTACTAGCCAGTCCGCCAACATCATGTAAAAGTGATGAGAGTGTTGTCTAGGGCTTTTTTTTTGGAAAAAAGCTATGACTGATTATAACGATGAAATAATTAATATGGTTATTACTGAAATTAATGGTGATAAATTTTTATTTATTGAACAAAAAAATAATGTAATTTATGTTCCTGAGTTTAAATTTAGACAATTTATTAATGGAATTGAATATTTAAATTCTGGATTGGAGATTGATAATGTCTAATCCTTGGTTTAGGTTATATAGCGAGTTTGCCTACGACCAAAAAGTTCAGATGCTGTCTGAAGTTGACCAACGCAGACTTATTATGTTGTTTTGTTTTAGATGTAGCGGTAATGTAACGTTACAAGATGAAGAAGTAACGTTTCAGTTACGTTGCAGTAACGATGAGTGGTTAAAAACTAAGGCTACTTTTATAGCTAAAGGGTTTATTAATGAGCATAATGAGGTGCTTAATTGGGATAAGCGTCAATATATCTCAGACTCAAGCTCAGAGCGAGTTGCAAGACATAGAGAGAAGAAGAAAAGCGATGTAACATTAAGTAACGTTACTGTAACGCCACCAGAACAGAACAGAACAGAACAAAAACAGAATACATACAACCCTCCAATACCTAAAGAATTATTAGATGAATGGATGTCTGTTAGAAGGAAGAAGAAAGCTGGAGATGTTACCGAGCGAGTATTCAAATCTATTGAGCGTGAAGCAGCCAAGGCAGGATGGACTGTTGAGCAAGCTATTACTAGATGCTGTGAGAAATCATGGGTTAGTTTTGAGGCTGAATGGGTAAAGAATGAGATTATTAAACCTAAAAAACTAGTATTGGCGTATTAATATGATTGTCAATCCTAAAAGTCTTATAAGCGATATTGAAAACCTTTACGAAACAGGAGTAGCACGTGGACACACTACAGGTTGGTCAAATGTGGATGAATTTTATACTGTCAAGCATGGCGAGTTTACTGTGGTTACTGGTATGCCATCGCACGGGAAATCCGAGTGGCTGGATGCGCTTTGTGTTAATTTGGCTATTAAACATAACTATCGTATTGCTATGTTTAGCCCTGAAAATCATCCATTAGAAATGCACGCTAAAAAAATCATAGAAAAGTACGCAGGCAAGCCTTTCTTTGGTTCAAATCGTATGTCACAGGATGAAATGGTAGCTTCTATCGACAGAATGAATAAGAACTTTGCATTCATTAAGCCTGAAGAAACAGCCTTTACACCAATTAACATTATTGATGAAGCGTTACCTTGGCTAGATATGTCTATTACACAGCCTAGAGCTATGGTGATTGACCCTTGGAATGAGATGGACCACTACAGACCATCAGGACTAACAGAAACAGAATACATCAGTCGTGTGCTTACAGAACTACGTAGAGCTGCACGTGAGTTTAGATGCCACCTATTCTTAGTGGCACATCCTACAAAGATGGCTAAAGATAAAGATGGTAACTATCCTGTACCTAGACCTTACGATGTTGCCGGCTCTGCTCACTTCTACAATAAAGCAGATAACTGTATCACGATATGGCGTGACGTAATGAACGCACCACAAGAAACACAAGTACACATACAGAAGGTACGTTTTAACAGCACAGGTCATCCTGGTGTTGCACAGTTGTTGTATGATTACAATAAAGCTACTTACATTAACGAACCTGAATTTTATAGGAGCATCTCATGAGATTAATATTATTAGCATTGTTAGCATTATCTTTTAACGCACAGGCTTGTTCATATCAAGATGGATGGAATTGCCCATCACCTCCTGTTTATATTCCAGTTCCTGTTGCACCACCTGTTTACATACCACCTGTAAGCCCAGGTCAACCACCTGTAATGACACCATTTAGCCCAGGAAGATAATATGATATTAGTTGAAGTATTTGATAGCGAAGAAGAAGATGCAAACATGGTATGTTTAATGACGTTTGAAAACTCATACAAGTTTGATGCTTTCTTTGGTAACTGTTCGTTTGAAGAAGATATGTACTTTCAGATAATGGACTATGAAACTATGAGCGAGACCATACAATGACTAAAGACGAAGCATTAAAGATGGCGATTGATGTTTTACAAAATTATGCACAAGCCGATAGTCCTGTATGGCGGAAAGCACTTAACGCTTGCAAAGAAGCACTAAAGCAAAAAACTGTACTAGAGCGTGACTATAATTTTATGCGTGACTTGGCTATAGGCTTAGAAGAAGCACTAGAACAACCAGCGCAAGAGCCTGTGGCTTGGATAGTTGGTAATCATGGGCATTGCACTACTAAAAAAGATTGGGCAGAAAAATATAGTAATCATATAAAACCACTCTACACCCACCCTCATCAATGGCAAGGATTAACGGATGATGAGATAGGCAATTTGATTACACCTTATGAATATTCGGTTCATCCTGATTTAGACGGCCTTACTCGTGCTATTGAACAAGCATTAAAGGAAAAGAACACATGACCATTAATGAGTTTGTAAAAGCTATTAAAGAATGGAGTCCTAATGCTGAGTTTAAAGCTGTTAAAGACGGTGAAGTTTACAAAAGCAAAGGATGGTCAGATAAGTTTGAAGATAAAGGCTATAGGGCTGTAACTCCTCATGTAAATAAACCTACGGAGAATAAACGTGGACGCAAATGAGCTGTATCATAAATTAACCCAAGCCGGTGATGATTGGGCTGACAAGCAAGCTGCATACAATGTGTTAGATGACACCAAAAATGCAGTATTAGCACAGCTTATGTTAAAATCAAGTGCTACAAGTGTTGCTGCTAAAGAAATAGAAGCTAAAGCATCAAAAGAATATACAGACCATGTTAAGCACACTCAAGAAGCTATGAAGCTGGCATTAAAGGCTAAAGTAAACTATGAGTCTATTAAGATATGGATTGACCTTAAACGTAGTGAAGAAGCTACACGCAGAGCTGAGATGAAACTATGATTTATCGCAACAAACGTCTTTTAGAACTATGTCGTGAACTACCATGTCAGGTATGTGGTCGTGTAGATGGAACTGTATGCGCTGCACACTCAAACCAACAGCGTGATGGTAAAGGTACAGGCATCAAAGCTAGTGATGCTATGGTGGCTTCTATGTGTCACTCATGCCATACACAGTTAGATAACGGTAAAGACTTGACTAAAGAAGAACGCAGAGAGATATGGGAACTAGCCCACAGACTAACAATCAGATACATGATTGAGAATGATATGCTGGTGGTTAAATGATTAAACTTACACTACCATTTGCAACATCCGCAAATCATAGTCATCATTATGGCTCTGGACGCAAATTTTTAAGCAAAAAGACTAAAGACTTTCGTCAGCAAGTACAAGATATTGTTGTAGACGCAAAAGCTAAGATACATGGAACACCTAGACTAGCTATATTCTACGCAGTATATCCACCTGACAAAAGACGTAGAGATTTAGGTAACTATGAAAAGCAAACAACTGATGCACTTATGGCTGCTGGTGTATTTGAAGATGATAGTCAGATTGACTTTATTTGGATGGTACGCAAGGAAGTAGTAAAAGGTGGTATGATTAAAGCTGTAATAGTCGAGAATGATGATATAGATGCCATTATAGAGCATTACAGGGAGGTTTTTAATGGATAGTGGTAAGGTTCTTTACTACCTAGATATATGGCGAGATTACATGAAAGGTAATACTACTAAGCTAGGCTATCCAAGCAAGGCAGCAGGATTTTTGTCATCAGGAGTCACTTCTTTTGATGATATGCACGATGAAATAGATATTAACTCTGCACGTACAGTAGACCAAGTCATAGACGACCTACCTAAACTACAAAAAGATTCTATTTACTTTGTTTACTTAGGACAGAAGGTTAAAATGACAGATACACAGTTAGAACTAAACTATGATTTAGCTTTAGATAACTTACAAGTAAAGCTAACTGAAAAACATTTATATTAAATAACACTTGACAAATCCTCTTAATTATGATATTATGTGAACCAAGTAGGAAAGTTGCGTCTAAAAATCGTATTTACCTATCTCCGCTTTGACCGTCTATATGGCGGTCTTTTTTTTCGTTTAAGGATATATATGCCATTAAAGCCAGGTAAAAGCCAAAAGGTTATTAGCAAAAACATTAAGACTGAGATGGCAGCAGGTAAGCCTCAAGCTCAAGCCGTGGCAATTGCCTTATCTAAAGCTGGAAAAGCTAAGAAGAAGGGTAAATAAATATGATGAAATCTGCTGAATACAAAAAGCTAGACAAGCAAGAAGAAGCTATTGAGATGAAAAAGAAAAAACTCAAGCAAGCAGAACTTGATAAAATGATTCGTGAAATTGTCCAAAACGAAATGAAAAAAGGAAGATAATCATGCCAATGGTCGGAAAAAAGAAATTCCCTTACACAGAGAAGGGCAAGAAAGAAGCTAACGAGTACGCTAAAAAATCAGGCATGAAGAAACCAGCCAAGAAAAAATAATGTTACATATATATGTAGGATTTGATGGTAAGGTAGAACCAATTGCCTACCATACGTTTTGTCAGTCTGTCATAGAACACAGCAGTATTCCAGTATCGTTCACACCATTAGCGTTGAATACGTTGAAGGACTATCAAGAGAAGCATAAAGATGGCAGCAATGCTTTCATTTATTCTCGATTCCTAGTGCCTTATTTAAACGATTACAAAGGTATTGCTTTGTTCTGTGATGGCGACATGATATGTCAAGGCGATGTAGCAGAACTACTAGAGCTTGCAGACCCATCATTGGCAGTACAAGTTGTTAAGCACGACTACAAGACAAAGCATCCAGTTAAATACTTGGGTGCGAAGAATGACGATTACCCCAGAAAGAACTGGTCATCTGTCATCTTATGGAATTGCCATCATTGGCAAAACAAGAAGCTCACACCTGAATTGGTGATGGAATCTACTGGCTCATACCTTCATCGGTTTAGCTGGCTTGAAGATAGATTCGTTGGTGACTTACCTGTAGAGTGGAATTGGTTAGAAACTGAGTATGTATATAACAAAGATGCTAAGTTAATACACCATACATTAGGTACACCATGCTTTAAAGATTATCAATACTCCCCTTACTCACATGAATGGTGGAGTACTTATCACAGAATGATTTATCCTTTAACAGGGGATAATAAAATAAGTAATTTATAGGGGAATATTATGGGTGGTGGTAAAAGCAAAAAGGTTAGAGTGCCGGTATATCCTGCCATTACTGGACCAATGGTCTCACAAATGGTTGCACGTGCTAATCAAGCATCACAGAACGTAGGAGTACCTACGCTTGCTGAACTATTCCCATATATGAACCAAAACCCATTCTTGGGTATGCAACAAGGTACAATGCCTACAAACAATATGATGGGCGCAGGTCGCTTCTTAGGTCAAGGCATGACAGATATGTCACAAGCACCTATGAATATGCCATCTATGCCACAAGGTATGATGTACGGATATAACCCACAACAATCAGCATTGCTTAACGCTTTAATGAATCCAGGTATGTCATCTATGAATACAGGGATGGCAACACCTCAATTTAGCTTTAACGCACCAACAACTAACACATAATACATAGGGCAATGACCAACCTATACGGAGTCATATATAATGGAAAATCAAAAAGATATAAACGAAACAACTAGTAAGGGCGGAGCACCTGAGGGTAACAATAACGCAGGTAAAGGCTCACAGCTATCAGCTCTACTAAGAGCAGAACTAAACGCTGATGACAGAAAGAAGATGCGTGCCGGTGTTGCAAAGGTAGCTGATGCTTTCGCAGTAGGTGAGCGCTGGGCTGTTGAATTCGTATTTGACCGTTTTGAAGGTAAGGCAGTCGCTAAGACAGAGATTAGCGGTGCAGACGGTTCTCCACTTCCATTATCTATAGGTATATCTTTTGTCGAACCCACTAGCACAATTTCCGAAGAAGCTTGAGTTCCTATTTGAGCCTTCACGTATCAAGGCTATCTATGGTGGTCGAGGTTCAGGCAAGTCATGGGGAGTAGCAAGAGCGTTACTTCTAATGGGTGCTAACAAACCTTTACGTATTCTATGCGCTCGTGAAGTTCAAAAGTCTATCAAGCAATCAGTACATACATTACTAAGTGACCAGATACAATCATTAGGTCTAGGTGCTTTCTACGAGATACTAGAGTCTGAGATTAGAGGACAGAACGGCACATTGTTTAGCTTTGCTGGTCTAGCAACTAACACAGTAGAGTCAATCAAGTCTTTTGAAGGCTGTGACATTGCATGGGTAGAAGAAGCTCAGACAGTATCTAAACGCTCATGGGATATTCTAATCCCTACTATTCGTAAGCCTAGTTCAGAGATATGGGTAACATTTAACCCTGACGTTGATACAGACGATACCTATCAGCGTTTTGTAGTAAACCCACCTGAGTTTGCTAAGGTAGTAAAGATTAACTGGGATGACAATCCTTGGTTTCCTAACGTTCTAGAAGAAGAACGCTTACACAGTCTAGCTCACAATCCTGACTACAAGAATATTTGGGAAGGTGAATGTAAAGCTGCTGTTGACGGTGCTATCTATGCTAACGAGATTAGAGAGGCTCAAGAGAATGGTCGTATTACTACAGTACCTTACGACCCTATGCTTAAAGTTCATGTTGTTATGGACTTGGGTTGGAATGATTCTATGTCTGTTATCTTATGCCAGCGTGGCGTTAGTGACATCCGTATTGTTGGCTATATTGAAGATGACCATAGAACGCTTGACTCGTATTCAAGCGAACTTAAGTCGCTAAACTATAACTGGGGTCAGATGTTCTTACCACATGACGGTAGGACTAAAGACTTTAAGTACGGTATCAGCGCAGAAGATATTATGCGTAAGCAAGGTTGGGATGTACGTATTGTGCCTATGAATGACATTGAGTCAGGCATTAAACTAGCACGTATGAACTTCCATCGCTGTTACTTTGATAAAGCAGCAACAAGGTTAGTAGACTGTCTTAAACACTATAGACGTTCTATCAACTCAAACACACAAGAACCAGGCGCTCCATTGCATGATGAATACTCTCATGGTGCAGATGCTTTCAGATACATGGCTACATCTATTGATGCTATGAAGAATGAAACATGGGGTGGTGACGCTATTAAATATAATACTCGTGGAATTGTTTAAAAGGGATTCAGATGAAGTTAAGCGACTCAGAAATTATCTATCGCATAGAGCAGGAAGAACAGATTGCTTATGGCATCAATGACTCTGCTTTATCTGATGACCGAGCTAACGCCATTGACTATTACTTAGGTGAGTCTTTAGGTAATGAGGTTGAGGGTCGTTCACAAGTCATCTCTATGGACGTCCAGGATACGATTGAGGCTGCATTACCACAGCTTATTAAAGTATTCGTATCAGGTGACAAGGTAGTACAGTTCAATCCTAAGAACCAAGAAGATATGGATGCTGCTGACCAAGAGACTGATTACATTAATCATGTGGTCATGGAAAAGAACGAAGGCTATACAACTTTCTATGTATGGTTCAAGGATGCTTTGTTATCTAAGAACGGGTACGTAAAAGCGTACTACAAGAAAGAGTCTGACGTTATCGAGGAATCATATGAAGGCTTGACAGATGCTCAAGTGCAGATGATGGCTAGTGATGACAAGATTGAAGTGTTGGAGCATACAGCTTACCCTGACCCTTCTGTTGACGTAATGATGTTACAAGAGCAAGCAATGATGATGGGTCAAGACCCAATGTCTATCATGCCTCCAATGTTGCATGACGTTAAGATTAAGATTACAGAGACTAGAGATAGAATCTGTATTGAGAACGTAGCACCTGAGAACATGATGATTTCAGTTGATACATCTAGCCCATCTTTAGCTGATGCACGCTTTGTACAACATCGTGAGATTATGACTCGTTCTGCTGCTGCCGAACAGTTTGGTCTAAGCATGAAAAAGATTGATAGTATTTTTGCTGAAACAAACGAAGCCTATCAGTTAGAAGCTATTGCTCGTGACATCTACAACGAAGAATATGACCGTGTAGTAGAAGGTGCAAACATCTTAGTACGTGATACTTACATCCGTATTGATGGTGAGTTAATGCGTTATGTAGTAATTGGCAACACGATTGTCTACAAAGAAAAGACAGACGTTATTCCTTTTGCTTGCATTACACCAATGATTATGCCACATCGCCACATTGGTCGTTCTTATGCTGACTTGACTATGGACATTCAGTTGATTAAGTCAACGCTGTTACGTGGTCAGCTAGACAATATGTACCTAGCTAACAATGGTCGCTATGCTATTTCTAGTCGTGTAAACCTAGATGATATGTTGACATCACGTCCAGGTGGTATCGTTCGTGTTGAAGGTGAACCAGGTTCAGCAATCATGCCACTAAGTCACCCACCACTACCAGCTTCTAGCTTTGGTATGGTTGAGTACATGGACAAGATGAAAGAGCAACGCACAGGTGTTACAGCTTATAACCAAGGCTTAGATGCTAACGCTCTTAATAAAACAGCTTCAGGCATTGCACAAATCATGTCTGCTTCACAACAACGTATTGAGTTAGTAGCTCGTACATTTGCTGAGACAGGCGTTAAAGACTTGTTTAAGTTGGTGCATCGCTTAGTTCGTACTTCATACACTAAACCTGACATTGTACGCTTGCGTAACAAGTGGGTAGAGGTAGACCCTAGGGAATGGAAGAATCGTAACGATTTGACTATCTCTGTAGGCTTGGGCGCAGGTAATAAAGACCAACAGTTAGCTCACTTAACTACAATCTTACAGATGCAGAAAGAAGCATTAGCAGCAGGTGTTACATCACCTGAGAAGATTTACAATGCTTTAGCTAAGTTGACACAGAACGCTGGCTTTAAAGACCCTGAGGAATTCTGGACTAATCCTGCTGAAAACCCACAAGGTCAACAGCAACAACCTGACCCTGGTCAAGCATTGCTTGAAGGTCAATTGCAAATAGAACAGCTTAAAGCACAGTCTGAACAACAGATTGCACAGCAGAAAGCAGAAGCACAGTTCATGCAAGAGCAAGAGCGTTCAAAGAATGATATAATCATTGAGCGTGAAAAGATGGCAGCGCAAATGGAACTAGAGCGTTACAAAGCTCAACTCCGTGCAGAGACAGACTTAGCCATCGCTCAGATAAAGGCAGGTTATGGACAAGCAACTTACTGAAGTTAAACGTGGTGAACAAGCATCTCAGGTTCTAGATAATCCTTTATTCCAAGAATCTGTAGAGAAAGTACGTGAAGGTATCATCAGGAGTATGGCTACAAGCCCTCTAGGAGACTCAGAAACGCACAATCGCTTAGTCATTGCTATGCAACTATTAAATCAGATTGAAAAGCAGCTTACGGACGTTATACAGACTGGCAAGATGGCAGCTATACAGACGGATAATAAGTTGAAACTATTTAGGTAACGGACAAGCCTAAACAAGAAGCTCACTTCGGTGGGCTTTTTTATTGTCCATTTTAGGAGTAGTAAAATGAGTGACCAAGCCTTAGAGCAGTCGCCACAAGATAAGTTGATGGCTATGCTCGATGAAGTATCTGATGATGAATCTATTAACTTAGATGCACCTGAGGAGGAGCAGATAGAGGAAGTACCTGAGGAAGAAGCTGAGGAATCAGAAGAACCTGAAGGTGATGATGAAGAACCAACTGAAGATGAAGAAGTTGAGGAAGATGAGGACTCGCAAGAGCAACCCAAGTCTCTAAAACTTAAAATCAATGGTGAAGAACTTGATAAGCCTCTTGATGAAGTCATTGCACTAGCCCAACAAGGGTTAGATTACACCAAGAAAACACAAGAAGTAGCAGAGCAACGTAAAGCATTAGAAGAATACGCTCAGACTGTTAAAGTCCAAGAGGAAGTCTTTATGCAACAAGTTCAGTTACAGCAAGCGTTGATTGGTGACGTAGCGCAACTAACAGCAGTCGATAAGCAGCTCGCAGCCTTTAATGACGTCAATTGGCAAGAGCTAAGCGATAACGATTTCGTAGAAGCGCAAAAACTGTTCTTTACATATAACCAGCTTCAACAACAACGTGGTCAATTGGCTACCGAGCTTGAAGCCAAAGCGCAGCAAATTCAGCAGACACAAGCTGCTAAGATGCAAGAGAAAATCGCACAAGGCAAAGAGATTCTAGCTAAAGAAATCCCTAATTGGAGTCGTGAGACCACCCAAGAATTGATGACTTTCGGCAAAGAGTACGGCTTTAGTGATGATGAACTAGGCACAATCATAGACCCACGTCACGTGAAGGTCTTACATGATGCTATGCAATGGCGCAAGTTACAAAAGAATTCGGTTGCAAAGAACAAAGTGTCACAAGCTAAACCTGTCGTGAAGCCAGGTGCTAAAGATACAAAACAGGAAGCTACATCAGCTAACCGTCAAGTACGTGAGCAATTACGTAAGACAGGTAAGTCTGACTTAGCACAAAAATTAATTGAAAATATGATTTAGGGGAATAAACATGGCTGTTTCATCAACCAACACCTATACCGGTAAGGGTATTGCAGAGTCTTTTGAAGATGTAATCTTTGATATTAGCCCAGAAGATACACCATTGCTTTCATTAGCAAAACGTATGTCTGCTGGTCAAACTTACCACCAATGGCAAACAGATGCTTTAGCTGCTGCTGCAACTAACACAGGTATCGAGGGTGACGACTCATCATTCGCTACTTTGGCTGCTACAACAGTATTGGGCAACTACACTCAAATCTCACGTAAAACAGTTCAAATCTCTGGTACATACGACATCGTTAAGAAATATGGTCGTAAATCTGAGGTTGCTTACCAACTAATGAAGGGTGGTAAAGAACTTAAACGTGACATGGAATATGCAATCGTACGTAACCAAGCATCTTCAGCTGGTGGTGCTGCTACTGCACGTTCAACTGCTGGCGTTGAATCATGGATTACTAACCGTGTGTTAGGTACAGGTTCTACATCAGGTACAACACCTGGCTTCTCTAACGGTACTGTTGCTGCTCCTACAGACGGCACACAAGTAACATTCGTTGAAGCTGATTTGAAATCTGCATTGCAATTAGCATGGACAGACGGTGGCGAACCATCATTAATCTTGATGTCAGCTACTAACAAAGCACGTTTCTCAACATTCGCTGGTATTGCTACTAAGTTCAACAACGTACAAGGTACTGCACAAGCAACTATTACTGGTGCTGCTGACGTTTACGTTTCTGACTTCGGTAACCACACAGTTAAACTTGACCGCTTCATGCGTGACCAAGCTGTATTGTGCGTAGACCCAGGTTATGTTGGTCTTGCGACATTACGTCCAATGGAAAAAGTAGAGTTAGCTAAAACTGGTGACTCAAGCAAATGGTTAATCCAATCAGAGTACGCTTTGGTTGTACAAAACCCAGATGCACACGCTAAAGTACAAAACGTAGGTCTATAGTGTAGAATAGAGGGGGTTAATTCCCCCTCTTTCTAAAGGATAAACGATGTCAGTATTTTTTGATTATGACCCGAATACAGGTGTAACACAGACGTTTGATTATGACCCTGTAACGGAAGATGTACGACTTACATCAACACAAGATTTAGATACTTTCTTTGCTTCAGTTAAAGCTAAGAGAGATAACCCTGAGGCATGGGCTAAAGGTGTTAAAGAAGAATTTGCTCACTATGCAAGTATTCCACCAGTGATTGAGATGGAATTATTAAAGCAGGGTATAGATATACATAACCCTCACCAAACAAAAGAATTAATGAAAGCCATTAATACTAAATATCCGTTCCTCAAAGTTACGACTGCGATGGTGAAATAATGGATAAAGACGAATTAAAAGAATGTCAGATTGCTATTCATCAGTTAATTGAAGCTGATGACTACGAAAATGCTATGCCGTTAATATACACGGTACTAGAAGAATATCCCGATGATGCAGCTACATTGCACTTCCTTGGATATATTTGGTTGATGTCAGAGAGAACAGTCTTTGCTTACCAAATGTTTCGTAGAGCTTTACAAGAGCAACCAGGCAACAAAGCACTATGGACTTCATTAGGTCGTGCTTGCCATGAACTACAGATGTATGAGGATGCGATTAAGTTCTTCATCAAGTCTGCTGAGTTAGATAATAACTACGCTATGGCTTACTCTAATATGTCTGCTACATTAGTACAGTTATCACAATGGGATGATGCAGAGAAGGCAGCTAGAACTGCTTTAGACTGCAATCCTACAGACTTAAACTCCCAACTAAACCTAGCACATTGTTACTTAGCTAGAGGCGAATGGAAAGAGGGCTGGCATGAATGGAATAAATCTCTCGGTGGTAAGTTCAGAAAAGAACTCATCTACGGTGACGAAGCTAGATGGAATGGTTCAAAGGGCAGAAACCTTGTTATCTATGGTGAACAAGGACTTGGAGACGAAATCTTTTACGGCTCATGTATCAACGATGCCATCAGAGACAGCAAGCACGTCATTATTGACTGTGACCCTCGCTTAGAAACGCTATTCAAACGCAGTTTTCCTGACGCTGAGGTGCATGGTACACGCAAAGTAGACCATCCTGAGTGGTTAGAGAAGGCTGAGATAGATGCTAGATGTGCAATTGGCGGCTTACCTGAGTTCTATAGATTCACAAATAAGGATTTTCCTGGAAGTTCTTACTTGGTAGCTGATGAAAGCAAAGTAAATGAGTGGAAAGCAGTCTTAAACGACAAGAAAACCTATATAGGTATAACAACTCATGGTGGTAAGAAGGCAACAAACTCAAAAGGTCGTAAATTAACTGCTGATGACTTAGCGCCGTTACTGAAACGCAAAGATATTCAGCTAGTCTGTCTAGATTATGACCTAGAAGAACGTATTGACGGTGTTTTGTACTTTGATGAAGCTATTACATCACAAGATTACGATGATACTGCTGCTTTAATTGCATCTTTAGACATGGTAATGGGTGTTCCTACTACTGCTTTACATTGTGCAGCAGCTTTAGGCGTTAAAACATGGTGTCTAGTACCTAAACGTCATCAATGGCGTTATGCACAGCCTAGTATGCCTTGGTATCGCAGTATGCGTTTAATCTATCAAGATGATGCAGATTGGATTGATGTTATTCGTAGAGTAGAAAAGCAATGTTAATTACTGACGAATACAAAAGTATGCAAGCAGAACTGCATAAGAATCCTGAATACGGTGTTTCTAGCACGTTATACGCTCCGATTGTGGACATGGTGATAGCTCAGTACCAAATTACAGAGTTATTGGATTATGGCGCAGGGAAATGCCGTTTAAAGGATAGTTTAACGGAGCGAGTTATATACACTCCGTATGAACCAAGCAATCCATTGTGGGATGCAACACCTGAACCATGTGAGTTAGTGGCTTGTATAGACGTATTAGAGCATATTGAGCCTGATTGTCTTGATGATGTACTAGATGACTTAAAGCGTTTAGTGCTTGCATACGGACTATTCACTATCCATACAGGTGCAGCTAAGAAAATCTTACCTGATGGTCGCAATGCTCACTTAACTCAAGAGAACTGGGATTGGTGGGAAAAGAAACTGTCAAATAGATTTGACATTATCAAACACATATCAATTAACAATGGAATAGTAGTATTAGTTAAAAGGGAATAAACATGGCTTTAGCATCTTACAATGACCTAGTGTCTACGGTTGAGAGTTATCTTGCTCGTAGTGACTTAACAAGTGTCATTCCTACATTCGTCATGCTTGCACAACAACGTATGAGTCGTGATTTAAGAACTCGTGAGATGCTAAAAGTAGCCACTACAACAGCGACAGATGGCACAGTAGAGATTCCTACTGACTTCTTAGAGATGCGTGAGTTACATTTTCAAGGCAACCCACCAATTACGCTAGAGTATGAGAGTCCTGATAAGTTCTTCCGTGATTTACTCACAACAACATCAGGTTTGCCTTACTACTACACAATCATTGGTTATGAGTTTCAGTTTGCACCTACTCCTGATAGTTCAAAAGTATTGCAAATGCTTTACTACGCAGAACCAACATTTATCTCATCAACTGTATCAAGTAACTTATATCTAGCTAACTATCCTGATGCGTTATTGTACGCAACACTAGCAGAAGCAGAGCCTTACTTAATGAACGATGCACGTATTCAAGTATGGGCTACGATGTATGACCGTGCAATAGCTAACATTATGAATAGCGACATTGGTAAGAAATTCCCTAACACAGCATTAAACGTAACTTTACGCTAAGGACAAATCATGGCAGAAATCAGTAACTATTTAGAAAATGCGTTAATCAACGGCACTATTCGTGGTACTACATACACAGCACCAAGCACAGTTTATGTTGGTCTATACACAAGTGACCCTACAGATGCTAACACAGGTACAGAAGTATCTGGTGGCTCTTATGCTCGTCAATCAGTAACCTTTGCAGCACCTTCTGACGGTCTATCAGCTTCTAATGCTGACGTAACATTCCCACAAGCAACTGCTAACTGGGGTACAGTAGGTTGGATTGGTATCTTGGATGCTTCAACTTCAGGTAACTTGCTTTACCATACAGTATTGGATGCAGCTAAAACAATTGAAACTGGTGACATCTTTAAGATTGCATCAACAAACCTAACAGTACAATTAAGCTAGGATAAAATATGCCTTTAGTAGTCAAAGATAGGGTACGAGAAAATAGCGTAACCTCTGGCACAGGCACAATCACGCTTACTGGTGCTGTAAATGGATTTCAAACATTCTCTAGTGCAATTGGTAATACAAACACTACTTACTACGCAATTACTGAATCAGGTACAGCTAACTGGGAAGTAGGTCTAGGTACAGTAGGTGCAGGTACGCTTACTCGTGATACAGTTTTAGAGTCATCTAATAGCGGTTCATTGGTAAACTTTGGCTCTGCTGCTAAAGACGTATTCTGTACATATCCTGCTGAAGAATCTGTCTACCAAGATTTAACTAATACTGCCTATGCACCACAATTTGCTGCATCTAACGGCTTAGTATTAAACTCAAACACAGTATCAGCTAACTACACAATTCCTACAAACTATAACGCTGTATCTGTTGGTACAATTACTGTAAATAGTGGCGTTACGGTTACTGTGCCAAGCGGTTCTAATTGGAAGGTTCTATAATGGCAAGTATTATTTCAACAAAGACAAGTGGCGGCGGTGGTATTGCTGTAACTGGTGATACTTCTGGTGTACTTGAGCTACAAAGCAATAACGGTACGACTGCTGTAACGATTGATGCTAGTCAAAACGTAGGTATTGGTACTGCTAGTCCTGCTACAAAATTTAATGTTAGTTCTACTGGTCAATTGGTAGCTAAATTTCAATCTACTTCTACTGGATTATATGATGGTGCTTGTGTTTATTTAAATTCATCAGGTGGAACAGATAATCAAGGCACATATTTATATCATGGCATTGAAAATGCTGGTGATAGTACAAACACTACATTCCAATTACAACAACGTGGAAATAGTGGTACTTATGTAAGAACAATGTATTTGGTTGATTATAAAAATCAATTTCAATATTGGGCTACTTCTGGCACAGAACGTATGCGTATTGATGCTAGTGGTAATGTGTTGGTAGGCGCTTCAACAGCATATGCTCCATTTTCTGTTCAAGGAACAAGTAGTGGCGGTACAGCATGGTTTAGACACGCAGGTAATAATTCATTTGGAACTATAGCTACATTTGAAACATATAGTGGTAGTGATTTGCCTATGATTTCATTTAAAGCCTATAACGGTGGCTCTCCAAACTCTACTGGCATTAGAGGTCTTGCTGCTGGTGGTATTGGCATTATGAAAGGCGGTAGTTCAGGCGGTTTTGGCAATACTATGGCTGAATTTTTATCTACTGGTGGTGATGTATTAAAGATGTATGCTAACAGGGCAGGCTCTGGTTCATATTTTTACTACAATACATCAAATGGTTATGGAACTACATCAGATGCTAGAACAAAATATGATATTCGTGCAATTAATACTTCTGAAGCATTAAGTTATATTATGCGCTTATCCCCATCAGAATTTAAAATGAATGATGGTAATGGTAAATTGCAAGCTGGCTTTATTGCTCAAGAATGCTTAACCGCTTCAGAAAACGAAACTCAAAAAAGTGCTGTGGCTAATTATGATACATATGTTCAAGATGACCAAGACTGTCCGTATTTAGGTGTATCAGACAGACCTTTATTGGCTCATGCTATTGCAGCCATCCAAGAACAGCAAGCTATCATCACAGACCTTAAAGCACGAATTGAAGTATTGGAGGCTAAATAATGAGTTCAGTCGTAATCGCTGGGGACACCTCTGGCTCTATCACGTTAGCAGCTCCAGCAGTAGCAGGTACAACCGTATTAACATTGCCAGCTACGAGCGGTACTGTAATGGTGAATGGTGCAGCGTTTAGTGCTTATTTAAGTTCAACTCAAAATATTTCTGCTAATACTTGGACTAAAGTTCAATTTCAAACAGAAGAGTTTGATACAAACAGTAACTATGATAATTCAAGTAATTATAGGTTTACTCCTACAGTAGCTGGATATTATCAAGTTAATGCAACTGTAACTCCAAGTTCAGCAAATACAGCAATGGCTGTTTCTATATATAAGAACGGAAGTCAGTTTAAACGTGGAAATTCAATTTCTAATGTTGCTGGTGACGGAGTTACTATTTCTGTTTTAATTTATATGAACGGAACTACTGATTATATTGAAGGGTATTGGTTTACAGGAACAACACAAACTCCTGCTGCTGATTTAAGATATACATATTTTCAAGCATATTTGGCAAGGAGCGCATAATGTTATACGAAAAAATTATGGCTCTATACCCTGAGCTAACAACACAAGACTTCTTAACAACTATCCGTCTACAAAATGATAGCGATGGTCGTGGTGACTACATAGCAGAATGGAATCATACTTTGCCTAGACCTACAGATGAACAATTAGGAGCAGTATAATGGCGATAACGCTTAATGGCGATAGTGGCATAACCACTCCTACCTACGGTGGCACAGATGCTGCTGAATATTTAGTACCTGTAACAGCATTTAAGAATCGTATTATTAACGGTGCGATGCAGATTGACCAGCGTAATGCTGGGGCTAGTGT
>Ga0214168_1000080_pt1 | contig 36923 bp, 31 predicted proteins | sample LakMenepilimnion_FD_153002 | JGI IMG/M metagenome (GOLD analysis project Ga0214168, IMG submission 153002) | Freshwater microbial communities from Lake Mendota, WI - Practice 29OCT2010 epilimnion v4 | ecosystem: Environmental > Aquatic > Freshwater > Lake > Epilimnion/Euphotic zone | place: Lake...
GCAGCAGCTGTGCTTCTTGCAGGTGGAGCAAAGGGCAAGCGTTATGCACTAGAGAATTCACGAATCATGATTCACCAACCTTCATCTGAAGGTGGCGGACAGGCATCTGATATTGAGATTCAAGCTCGCGAGATTCTGCGCATGCGCACACTTCTCGAAGAGTTAATTTCTCGTCACTCAACTCGTTCTCCTGCAGAAATCGCAGCTGACATCGAGCGCGACAAGATTCTTACTTCGGCAGAAGCAGTCGAATACGGACTAATTGATCAAGTTCTAGCCAGCCGTAAAGCAAAGGCTTAACACAAACTTTTCGCTGAATTATTCTCTCGGCGAACAGAGCAAACCTTCTTTATCCCGCGTATTTGCGCGCCTTCAATCTATTCTTATGTACTAGAAGTTCCCAGAAATTTCCCCCAATGGGAACAAAGGAGTGAGATGACACGCATCGGCGAGACTAGCGATCTGCTGAAATGTTCCTTCTGCGGTAAAACTCAGAAGCAAGTCAAGAAATTAATTGCCGGTCCTGGTGTTTACATCTGCGACGAGTGCATCGAACTCTGTAACGAAATCATTATCGAAGAGCTTGCAGAAGCAGGAACACTCGGACTAACAGAACTTCCAAAACCTGCTGAAATTTTTGAATTCCTTGATCAATACGTAATCGGACAAGACCGAGCAAAGAAGTCACTTTCAGTTGCCGTCTATAACCATTACAAGCGCGTTCAATCAGGGGATACAAAGCGCGAAGACTCAATTGAATTAGCAAAGAGCAACATTTTGCTTCTTGGTCCAACGGGCTGTGGCAAAACACTTATGGCACAAACTCTTGCTCGCATGCTCAACGTTCCATTTGCAATTGCAGATGCAACTGCTCTTACAGAGGCAGGCTATGTAGGCGAAGATGTAGAAAACATTTTGCTTAAGCTTTTGCAAGCTGCAGATTACGATGTGAAAAAGGCTGAAACTGGAATTATTTATATCGATGAAATTGATAAGGTCGCACGCAAATCTGAAAACCCATCGATTACTCGAGATGTTTCCGGCGAAGGTGTTCAGCAAGCACTTCTAAAAATCCTAGAAGGCACTGTCGCCTCTGTTCCGCCTCAAGGTGGACGCAAGCACCCACATCAAGAGTTTATTCAAATTGATACAACCAACGTTCTCTTTATTGTTGGTGGAGCATTTGCTGGCCTTGAAAAGATTATTGAAAGTCGCAGCGGATCTGCTGGTGTTGGATTTAATGCAACACTTCAGAGTGAAGCAGAGAAAAACCGCCGCGATATCTTCGCCGATGTAATGCCAGAAGATTTATTGAAATTCGGAATGATTCCCGAATTCATTGGTCGTCTTCCAGTTATTACAAGCGTCGAAAACTTAGATAAGCCGGCTTTAATGCAAATTCTTACAGAGCCAAAGAATGCATTGGTCAAGCAATACCAACGTCTCTTTGATATTGATGATGTCGAATTAGAAATTACGCCAGAAGCTCTCGATGCAATCGCAGAACTCGCTCTTAAGCGCGGAACAGGCGCTCGTGGACTTCGCGCAATTCTTGAAAGCGTTCTGCTTGGTGTGATGTATGACGTACCAAGTCGCGCAGATATTGCGAAGGTGATTTTGACTCACGAATGCATTAGCGATGGCGGTGCTCCAACTTTGATTCCTCGCACAGGTGACATTCCTAAACGGGGTGCACGTCGCGATAAAGGTCAAGAAGAGAAGAGCGCATAATCTAGACTGCTCCACATGAGTCAGTCAGACCGCGAACTCGCATCGACCTTTGTACCGGCCGATATCGAAGCGCCACTATATGAAAAGTGGATGAAGGCTGGCTATTTCACGGCTGATGCAAAATCTGAAAAACCGCCGTACACAATTGTTATTCCGCCACCTAACGTAACCGGCGTACTTCATATTGGTCACGCACTCGATCACACATTGCAAGACGTACTCATTCGCATGAAGCGCATGAAAGGTTTTGAAGCGTTGTGGTTACCAGGAATGGATCACGCGGGTATTGCCACACAAAACGTTGTCGAAAAGCAATTAGCCGCGCAAGGAAAATCTCGTCACGATCTTGGTCGCGAAGAATTCGTAAAGAAAGTTTGGCAGTGGAAAGCAGAATCTGGTGGAGCAATTCTTGGACAGATGAAGCGCCTGGGCGACAGCGTTGACTGGAGCCGTGAAGCTTTCACAATGGATGAAAACTTATCCAAAGCAGTTTTAACTATTTTTAAGAAACTATATGACGCTGATCTGATTTATCGCGCCGAACGAATCATCAACTGGTGCCCACGTTGTTTAACCGCGCTTTCAGATATCGAAGTTGAACACCAAGATATTGATGGAGAGTTTGTTCAAATTACTTACGGAGATCCTGGCGAAGTTCAAATCAGCATCGCCACAACTCGTCCTGAAACAATGCTGGGAGATGGTGCGGTTGCCGTTAACCCAGATGATCCGCGTTACAAAGATTTGGTTGGCAAGCAAGTAAAGCTTCCTTATGTAAACAGAATGATTCCAATCATTGCTGACGAACTAGTTGACCCAGAGTTTGGTACCGGTGCCGTCAAAGTAACTGCAGCCCACGATCCAAATGACTTTGAAATGGCGATGCGCCATAACGTTCCAATGGTTGTCATCATGAACGAGCACGGCGTGATGTCTGGAACAAATACACAATTTGATGGCATGGATCGTTTCGAAGCGCGCAAAGCTGTTGTTGAACAGTTGCGTAAGGATGGTCGAATTGGTTGGGAAAAGCGTCCTTATTCACACTCAGTTGGACATTGCCAACGTTGCGCAACAATTGTTGAACCACGCTTATCTCTGCAGTGGTTCGTAAAAGTTGCACCTCTTGCGAAAGCTGCAGCGGATGCAGTTCGTGATGGTCGCGTGAAGATAGAACCAAAAGAGATGGAACCACGTTATTTTGAGTGGGTAGATAACATGCACGATTGGTGTATCTCCCGACAATTGTGGTGGGGTCACAGAATTCCTGTTTGGTATGGACCAAATGGCGAAGTAAAAGTTGTTGGTGCAGATGAAAAAGCGCCGGATGGATACATGCAAGATCCTGATGTTTTAGATACCTGGTTCTCTTCTGCACTCTGGCCATTTTCTACTCTTGGATGGCCGGCAAATAGTGACGATCTTAAAAAGTTCTATCCAACAAGTGTGCTCGTAACTGGTTATGACATTCTCTTTTTCTGGGTAGCACGCATGATGCTCTTTGGTTTGTTTGCAATGGATGGCAAGCAACCCTTCCACACAATTGCTCTACACGGTTTAGTACGAGATCAATTCGGAAAGAAGATGTCAAAGAGTCGTGGAAACACAATTGATCCAATTGAATTTATGGATAAGTACGGCGCGGATGCTCTTCGCTTCACATTGGCTCGTGGCGCTAACCCAGGAAAAGACCAAGCACTCGCCGAAGATTGGGTAGGCGGTTCCAGAAACTTTGCCACCAAGCTATGGAATGCAACCCGTTTTGCAATGATCAATGGCGCAACTATTGAGGGCGAACTTCCTGCAACAGCATCACTTAATGGAATTGATAAGTGGATTCTTTCAAGACTCTCAGAGACTATCTCCGAAGTTGATTCACTCCTCGAGTCATACGAATTTGCTCGTGCATGCGATCGTATTTATCACTTTGCTTGGGATGATCTCTGCGACTGGTATCTCGAACTTTCAAAGGAGAGTTTCGCTTCTGGAGATGCTAAAAATTCGCAACGTGTATTGGGTTACGTGCTAGATCAACTCTTACGATTGATGCATCCAGTTATGCCATTTCTGACAGAACAACTCTGGACAACTTTGACCGGGGGAGAGTCACTAGTTATTGCACAATGGCCACATGCTAATGCGGGTCATGTTGATAAGGCCAGCGAAAAAATCGTTACAAGTATTCAAGAAGTAATCACCGAAGTCCGTAGATTCAGAAATGATCAAGGGATTAAGACATCAGCAAAAATTCCCGGTCGATTCATTGCGCCGGCTGAATTTGCTCCATATGAGAGTGCAATGCGTTTCGTCTTAAAGCTTGAAGCTTCGGATTTCACGCCAAGTGCCAACTTACAAATTGGTTCTGTTAAAGCTGAATTCGATCTCACAGGAACCATTGACGTAGCAGCTGAGCGTGCACGCCTCACAAAAGATCTTGCTACTGCTAAGAAAGATCTAGAAACTGCAAATGTAAAACTCAATAACCAAGGCTTTATGGCGAAGGCACCTGCTGAAGTAGTTGTTGAAATTAAAGAACGTCTTGCCAAGACAAGTGCTGATATTGAACGAATCACTTCGCAACTCAACTCATTGCCGGCGCAGTAATTAATGAGCGCAGACGATAACGCACGTGTAGATGCAATCGAGCAGGCCCTACTTGCACGTTGGCCGGAAACACGAATTTCTCCAACACTTGATCGCATTGCCGCGCTGACAGACATTCTCGGTTCGCCTCAACTCACATATCCAACAATTCATGTGGGCGGAACAAATGGAAAAACAACGACATCTCGAATGATTGATTCGCTTCTATTTGAAATGGGATTACGAACCGGACGTTTTACTAGTCCACATCTCGAAAGTTATTTGGAGAGAATTTCGATTAATGGCGAACCTATTGATCCTAAAGCCGCGATATTTGCCTACAACGATCTCTCGCCATATTTGGATTTAATGGATACAAAATTTGAAAATCCAATTTCTTTTTTTGAAGCAATCACCGCCATGGCTTTCGTTGCATTTGCCGAACATCCAGTTGATATTGGTGTTATCGAAGTAGGCATGGGCGGACAATGGGATGCAACGAATGTTGTCGACGCAGATGTATCAGTAATCATGCCAATTGGTTTAGATCATATGGAATATCTTGGAAATACCCTGGGAGAGATTGCTCAAACTAAAGCCGGAATAATTAAAGCCGGTGGGTTCATCGTGATGGCAGAACAAAAGCCTGAAGCGGCAAAAGAGTTATTGCGCAGAGCAGCAGAAGTTGAAGCTGACATTGCTCGTGAAGGAATCGAATATTCATTGGACGCTCGCGCAATCGCTGTTGGTGGGCAGATGATTTCCATCAATGGCGTAAATCAAAAATACGATGAAATTTTCTTGCCACTTCATGGTCGCCATCAAGCAACGAATGCTGCATCAGCTCTTGTGGCTGTTGAAGCGTTCTTCGGTGAACAAGCACTAGATCCAGACGCGGTACGTGCAGGATTTGCCAACGTAAAATCACCAGGCCGATGTGAAGTTGTACATCGTGACCCAACCGTTATTTTAGATGCAGCGCATAATCCGCATGGTGCGCAGGCACTCGCTCACACCCTTGCTTCTGAATTTACCTTTGATGACACAATAGGCGTTGTTGGAATTTTCGGAGACAAAGATGCACAAGGAATTCTTGAATCTCTAGAACCTATTCTTAATTCAATAATTGTTACCTCAAGTTCTTCTCCTCGAGCGATGCCCGTGAAAGAGCTCGAATCCCTTGCCATCAAAATTTTTGGTGCAGACAGGGTGTTTAGTAACGAGAATCTAGAAGGCGCCCTTAAGCGAGCTATTGAAGATGCCAAGCGCCCATTGAGCGATGACAGTGTCGGAATAGTTGTAACTGGATCAGTCGTTACAGTCGGAGAAGCACGTTCAATTCTACGTAGACTATTTTCAAAAGAAGATTAAGATTTAACCATGCGCATGTTGGCTTCTTCCGTTCTTGTAATGGAATCTTTTGTAATGGGTTTTGCATTATTGCTTGCCATGAAAGATCACTCATCTTCTGTTCTCATTATTGGTGGCGTGATTGCAATTGCATGTTTACTAGCGCCAGGTTTTCTCAAGACGAAATTTGGTTGGGCTCTTGGGTGGATTCTGCAAGCAGCGATGATTGCCTATGGCTTTGCAGTCACATCAATGTTTCTGGTGGGGGCTATTTTCTTGGGGTTATGGATTGCGGCTATTCTCGTGGGCAAAAAGGGCGAAGCAGCCCGCGCAGCCCTGCTGGCAGCAGGTCCTCCAAATGCCTAATAGACTGCGCATGTGAGTTCCGAGAAAACCTTAATCCTGATCAAGCCCGATGGCGTTCGCCGTGGTCTTGTAGGTGAAGTTATTTCTAGAATAGAAAAAAAGGGTTATTCAGTTACTGCTCTACGCATGATGCAAGCAGATCGTTCGATACTTGAAAAACATTATGCAGAGCACAACGGCAAACCTTTTTACGAACCACTTCTTGAGTTCATGGGTTCAGGTCCGATTGTTGCAATGATCGCCGAAGGAAATCGCGTCATCGAGGGATTTCGTTCACTTGCCGGCGCAACTGATCCAACTGTTGCAGCACCAGGAACAATTCGCGGAGATCTCGCACGAGATCAAGGAACCAAAGTTGTACAGAACATTGTTCACGGATCTGATTCACCTGAATCAGCAGCTCGTGAAATAGCTATTTTCTTTGAAGGGAAATAAATGAGTAACAAAATGTCATTCATCGGCCGCGATATGGCTGTGGATCTAGGAACTGCTAACACGTTGGTTTATGTGCGCGGTCGTGGCATTGTTCTCAACGAGCCAAGCGTTGTTGCTGTTAACCAAGACACCGGTGGAATTTTGGCTGTTGGTCTTGAAGCAAAGAAGATGATTGGTCGTACTCCTGGCAACATCGTTGCGATTCGTCCACTTAAAGATGGTGTGATTGCAGACTTTGATACAACAGAGCGCATGTTGCGTTACTTCATTCAGAAAGTTCACCGTCGTCGTTATTTGGCGAAGCCTCGTATTGTTGTGTGCGTTCCATCAGGTATTACTGGCGTAGAACAGCGCGCTGTTAAAGATGCTGGATACGCAGCAGGTGCTCGCAAGGTTTACATCATTGAAGAGCCAATGGCAGCAGCAATTGGTGCAGGACTTCCGATTCACGAACCAACTGGAAACATGGTCGTAGATATTGGCGGCGGTACTACAGAAGTTGCTGTTATTTCACTCGGTGGAATTGTTACTTCTCTATCAATTCGTGTGGGTGGAGACGAACTCGATCAATCAATTATTAACTGGGTAAAACGCGAATTCTCATTGCTACTTGGTGAGCGCACAGCGGAAGAAATCAAAATGGCTATCGGTTCTGCTTATCCACTTCCAGGTGAAAATGATGCAGAAATTCGCGGCCGTGACCTTGCAACAGGACTTCCAAAGACGATCGTTGTATCGGCTGCAGAAATTCGCAAAGCACTGGAAGAACCAGTAAATGCAATTATTAACGCTGTAAAGAGCACTCTAGATAAGTGTCCACCAGAGCTTGCAAGTGATCTTATGGATCGCGGAATTGTTCTTACAGGTGGAGGAGCACTTCTTAAGGGCCTCGATGAGCGCTTGCGTAAAGAGACTGGAATGCCAATTCACGTTGCAGAGCGTCCGCTCGATGCAGTTGTAGAAGGTTCCGGAAAATGTATTGAAGAGTTCGAAGCCCTTGAAAAGGTTTTGATCTCTGAGCCTCGTCGATAGGTAATTAGTAGATGCGTTATGGCGGCGAAGGACGCTCGCGCCTCCTACTCATCATTCTTATCGTCACATCTTTATTCTTAATCACCCTTGATCTTCGCGGTGTAAAGATTCTCGATGGAGTTCGCAGCGGTACACAAAATGTTCTCTCACCATTTCAAAAAGCTGGCTCCACAGTAGTTTCTCCATTTCGAAACTTCGTTGGCGATGTCACGCATTTAGGGCGCACCCGTAGTCAGATTGAAAAACTCAAAGCAGACAATGCACGATTGAGAAATCAACTACTTCAGCGAAAGAGTGCTGATGCCGAGTTGGAGCAACTTAAATCGGTTCTAGACCTTGCAGGACGCGCTGGCTATAAAGTTTTAGCTGCACGCGTGATTTCACAAGGTGCCAGCACAAGCTTTACTCAAACGATTACTATCGATGCAGGCACTACTTCAGGAGTGCGTCAGAATATGACAGTTGTATCTGGAGAAGGTCTCGTAGGAGTTGTAAAAGAGTCTTACCTGAATTCAGCACTCATTATGTTGGCTACAGATCCAGATTTTAAGGTCGGTGTAAGGGTTGCTGGCACTCAACAAATTGGAATTCTCTCTGGCCGTGGTTCAAAGCGAGCAGAATTACAATTACTTGATAATCAAAAAATCGTAAAAGTTGGTGACGTTCTATTAGCTCGCGGAAGTACAAATAATCGCCCATTTGTTCCTGGCATTCCTGTTGGAATCATTAGTGCAGTTGATAGCACCGCTGGATCTATTGCTCAGACTGCCACCGTAATGCTCTATCCGAATTTTTCAGCACTCGGGGTTGTAAGCGTTGTCCTCAGTGCAGGCAAGAACAATCCGGGGGATGCCCTTGTTCCCGCTGCACCACAACCAACACCTGTTCCAACGGTTACTATTTTTGCGACTCCAACTCCAACGGCGACCACGAAGTAGCTCATAGATGTTGGCCAGGCAATTTTCTATTTCATCGCTAATTTTTTTGATCATATTTTTGATTCAAGAGAGCGTTATCAATCAATTGCGATTGCCAGGCGGTGGATTTTCACTACCTTTATTGATCGCCTTAACTTGGGCAGCACTTAGTACACCAACCGTGGGTGCACTGACCGGATTTATTTCTGGATTTTTGATGGATTTGTCTCAGAGCTCAAGCGGAGCAATGGGCCATTGGACTCTGCTCATGATTCTTGCCTGTTACGCAGTTGCATTCTTAGGTTTTGGAAACGATAACGTTCGAGGAAATCCAATTACAAATATTCTTCTGGTTTCATCTGCATCCGTACTCACCCTCATAGCTTTTGTAATTACGGGATTTCTTCTTGGAGTCTCTTTTGGAAGTTTCACTAGAGTTCTAATAACCATCCTAGGAAATGGTATTTGGGCTCTCTTTGTTACGCCATTGATTCTTCCGATTGTCACTCGACTACATCGGACACTATTTGGTAATCAGGCGCATATATGAACCAACGTGTTCGCCTAAGTCTCTTGGTTGTGCAGATATTTGTTTTGACATTAATGATTGCACTAGTTGGTCGGCTTTTTTATTTACAGGTAGCTGCAGCGCCTAGATACAAAGATGCCGCACTGAGCATTCAAAGCAGAGATGTTATAAATCCTGCTATTCGTGGACTCATTGTTGATTCATCAGGTGTGCCACTAGCTCTCAACCGCGTGGGGCTTGCAATTACGGTTGATCGAATTACATTGGATAAGCAACCAGATAAAGGCGCACGAGTTTTGGCGAATGTCTCTTCACTTCTCGGCTTGACATACACAGATGTGTATCGTGCAACTCGTTTGTGCGGAGAGTTGCCCAAATACGACAAAGCAGGTTGTTGGACTGGTTCTAGATATCAACCTATTCCAATTACGAAAGAAGCAGATCCAGAAATTGCGCTACAAATTGTCGAACGCACAAATGAGTATCCGGGAATTGGCGCTACTCCAGTCGCAATACGAAATTATCCAAGTTATGCCGGAGTAAATGCTGCACACGAATTGGGATACGTCGGACCAGTAACAGAAGAGGATTTATCCGGAATAAATGGTCGCTCGTACTATCGCAGCGAAACTATTGGCAAGACTGGACTTGAATATCAATACGATTCTTATCTACGCGGTACACCAGGGATCAGAACAGTAATTGTGGATCGCAAAGAATCGATCACACGTGAAAGTCAGAACACACAACCTATTGGCGGAAATCACTTAGTTACGAGTTTGGATGTTCGTTTGCAAGCAGGTGTTGAAAAAGCACTTTCCGATGCGGTTGCTCGCGCACGAGCTAGTGGTTACCCAGGAGATTCAGGCGCTGCCGTTGTTATGGATATCCGCAACGGACAAATTTTGGCAATGGCTTCGTATCCAACCTATGACCCTAATTCGTGGGAAAAGGGCTTGTCAGTAAAAGATGCAAAAGCGCTCTTTAGTGAAAAAAATAATGTGCCTGCCTTATCTAGACCGTTACAAGGTTTATTTGCACCGGCATCAACTTTTAAAACTGTCTCAGTAGTTGCAGCAGCAAATGCTGGCTATAACCTCAATGCAATTTATAACTGTCCTTCAGAGACGCAAATTGGTAATCGTGCTTTCCAAAACTTTGATAGCAAAGCTCTCGGACGTATAAATATGAAGAAAGCCATCGCGGTTTCATGTGACACCATTTGGTATCAGATTGCATATGATGAATGGGTTCGAGATGGTGGTTTAAAGCCAAAGTCCAATCCAAATGATTATTTCTTCAAGGCAGCGCAAGGATTCCAAGTCAACAAAAAAACTGAGATTGATTTGCCATCTGAACTTGCAGGACGTTTAGCCAATCGTGAGTGGCGCAAAGATTGGTATGCAGAGAACAAAGATTTTTACTGCAATTACAAGGAGCGAGCTCAGAAGAGTCAGTTAACGACATTTCTCATTGAGTTAGCCCGTGAAAACTGTCTAGATGGAGACAAAATTCGAGCAGGTGACGCTGTTAACTTCTCGATTGGACAAGGCGATACAGTCATTACGCCACTTAAGTTAACTCAGATGTATGCGGCACTTGGCAATGGTGGAAAAATACTGCGCCCAAGTGTTGCTAAGGCAATAGTTTCAACTGATGGAAAGATAATTAAGAAGATTGAACCAAAACAACTTGGAACCCTGCCTGCAACCCCAGCGACCTTGAAATTCTTAGAAGCCTCACTTCGAGAAGTAGTTACTGCAGGAACAGGAACGGGAGCCTTTGCGGGATTCCCGATTGCAATCAGCGGCAAAACAGGAACTGCGCAAGTATTTGGTCGAAATGCGAATGGTTCATTAAAGGCAGATACATCGTGGTTTGCATCCTTCGGTCCAACACAAAATCCTCGTTATGCAGTTGTGATGATGGTAAGCCAAGGAGGTTTTGGTGCATCTGTCAGTGGTGTGGGTGTTCGTAAGATCTATGAAACTTTATTTGGTGTCACAGGATCAAGAATTGATCCAGCAAAGGCTATATTTCCTGATGGAAAACCACCGGTGAAAATTCCGAAGATTTCACCCGCTACAAAATTGAAGGAGGACTAATGAGTTCTCTATCAACGCGCAATCTTTATCGCCGTAGATCTCGCGGTTCAGTATTTACAGGATTTGATCCGATTCTTACTGCTGCGGTTGCTGCGCTATTAGTAATCGGAACACTCCTTGTTTATGCGGCAACTCGTGATTGGTATGCCTCAAATGGTTTAGATCCACAGTATTACTTAAAGCGCCACGTGTTAAACATTTTAATTGGAGTTCTGCTGGCATGGGGAACCACAATTATTGATTACCGTTTGCTGCGTGCTTACACTCCAATTTTGTGGGGTCTAGGCGTTTTAGGTTTGATTATTGTTTTAATACCTGGCCTTGGGGCAGAAGTAAATGGCGCAAAGGCATGGATTGCATTACCGGGTGGATTTCAGATTCAACCTGCTGAATTAGCAAAGATTTCAATCATCGTTGGTATGTCCATGATTCTCTCTGAGCGCACACACGACAGTAATGAACCTACTTCAAGAGATGTCTTACAAGCACTCCTGGTTGCAAGCATTCCAGTTGTATTCATTCTGCTGCAACCTGACATGGGAACCGTATTTATCATCAGCGCATCCGTCGTAACGATTATTGCGGTCTCTGGTGCCTCTTCGCGTTGGGTTGTCGCTCTATTGCTCATCGCAATCATTGGAGCCTTTGGTGCCACTAAAGCTGGTGTGATTAATTCATACCAAGTTAATCGCTTGCAATCATTTGTTAATCCAAATGCCGATACGCAGGGAAGTGGCTATCAACTTCGCCAAGCCCGAATCACCGTAGGTTCTGGTGGATTATTTGGTACTGGCTTATTTGATGGGCCACAAACAAATGGACGATTTGTTCCAGAGCAGCAGACAGACTTTATCTTTACAGTTGCAGGTGAACAGTTTGGTTTTGTCGGTAGCGCCGGAATTGTTTTACTTTATTTGATTATTTTGATGCGCGCCTTTGCAATTGCTCGAAGAGCCAATGATCCATATGGAAGGCTTGTAGCAACTGGTGTAACCGCATGGTTTGCTTTTCAGATTTTTGAAAATATAGGAATGACATTGGGATTAATGCCGATGACTGGCGTTCCACTTCCATTCATCTCTTACGGCGGATCAAGTATGTTTGCAACGCTCATTGGTTTTGGTTTATTGCAAAACGTGCATGCGCGACACCGCGGATAATCAGCTAATTACGCTCAATTTGCTCCTTACTTGGGTTTAGCCTCAACATCTGCCATACTTACACCACAGTTCAGCGCGGCTCGCGAGCACTTCGCGGTAAAGCCCAAGCGCGAACTCACAGAAGATTTGCTTGATGAGTTAGTTCTTTTCGAAGTTCGAATCACTTCAAGCCAGAGCGCGTTTACTTAAACGCATAGAGGATTTGGTGCCATGGCTATTGAGCCAAAAACGCCGCGCAAGCGTGCGGCTAAGAAAGCTAGTTCAAAAAAATCAGATGCAATCGAAAGTACTGACGTTGCTGAAACTAAGAGCGCAACAAAGAAGAAATCCGCATCTATTCCTGTTCCAATGTTTCAAGCAGCTCCGGTTGCCGAAAAAGCTGCACGCCCTGCAAAGAAAGCTGCACCTGAACCAGTAGCCGAAGATTCAGGTGAAGATGATTCACGTGCTGGCAGAAATCGCCGCCGTCGTCGTGGTGGTCGTGGCCGCCGAAAAGGTGGAGCAGATACTGCTGAAACACCTAATGAGAATTCAACAACACCATCAAGTGAAGATTCCGAAGAATCTACAACGCATCGCCGCCGTCGCCGCCGTCGCGCAACTGGTGAAGGCGTTGTTCCTGGCGAGACCGTTGAAGAAGATGGCGTAATCACAGTTGTAAAGGTTCGTGAAGTTCGCGAACGTACTCCTCGGGTTGAAGCACGTCGAGGTCGCCGTGATCGCTCAGAACGTTCAGAGCGTGGAGAACGCCGCGAATATCGTGAGCCGTATCGCCGCCGCGGAACAATAATCACAGACTCCGAATTTTTGGCACGTCGCGAAAATGTTGATCGTGAAATGGTTGTCCGCCAGATTGATGACCGCATTCAAATTGCAGTTATCGAAGACAAAGTAATGGTCGAGCACTACGTAAACCGCAATAGCAATGTGTCCTACGTCGGTAACGTCTATCTTGGACGCGTTCAAAATGTTCTTCCATCAATGGAAGCTGCATTCGTAGATATTGGCAAAGGCCGAAACGCTGTGCTCTATGCCGGTGAAGTAAATTGGGATGCTGCAGGAATCTCTGAATCAGAACCACGCAAAATTGAAATGGTTTTAAAGACAGGACAGCCTGTACTTGTTCAAGTAACAAAAGATCCAATTGGCCAAAAGGGCGCACGTTTAACTAGCCAAATTTCTCTTCCAGGTCGTTACGTTGTCTACGTTCCTGGTGGGGGAATGAGTGGAATCAGTCGCAGCCTTCCAGAGCAAGAGCGCAATCGCCTTAAGGCAATTTTAAAAGATTTAATTCCTGAAGGAGCTGGAGTAATTGTTCGTACAGCTGCAGAAGGAGCGAGTGAAGAAGAGATCACAAGCGACGTAGCTCGCTTGAAATCTCAGTGGGAAGATATTTATCAGAAATCTGAGAACCCAAACTTCCACGCACCGACTGCTCTTTATTCTGAGCCAGATCTTGCAGTGCGCGTTATCCGCGATATCTTCAATGAAGACTTCCGTAAGTTAACTGTTCAAGGCAGCCAGGCGTATGAAGAAATCAGTAACTACCTTGGATTTATTGCTCCAGAGTTAGTCTCTAAATTAGAGAAATACACAGGCACCGGAGATTTATTCGCCGAGTACCGCGTAGAAGAACAGTTGTCTAAGGCATTTGATCGCAAGGTTTACTTACCTTCAGGTGGATCACTAGTTATCGATCGCACAGAGGCAATGATTGTTATTGACGTCAACACAGGTAAATTCATCGGTAAAGGTGGAAACCTCGAAGAGACAGTCACAAAAAATAACCTTGAAGCAGCAGAAGAAATTGCTCGCCAACTTCGCTTACGCGACTTAGGCGGAATCGTTGTTATTGACTTCATCGACATGATTCTTGAATCAAATCGTGAAGCAGTTCTACGTAGACTTGTTGAGTGTCTTGGACGCGATCGCACCAAGCACCAGGTTGCAGAAGTTACTTCTCTCGGTTTAGTTCAGATGACTCGTAAGCGCGTCGGACAAGGACTTATCGAAGCATTCTCAACAACATGTGATTCATGTTCTGGCCGCGGAATTCATATTCATACAGAACCTGTGAAGATGAAGGCACCAATGCCACAAGTGAATTCACAATCTGCAAGCCACGAAGATGTTGAAGAAGAAGCGGCAACTGGACATGAATTTATCGAAGTACAAAATGATGATTCAGATGTGCCTGAAGTAAAGAAGGATTCAAAGAATCAAAAGCCTGGTGGTCGCAAACGCCGCCGAGCCGTGAGCACCGGAGTAGTCACTCCTGGCTCTGCGGAATGAGCATAAAACCCGACTCAGTTTGACCCGTGGGTGCGGTTCTCCGTACCCTTAGCGCCTGCCCGATTCGCACGACGTGCTGATCAGGCCTTACGAAGTGGAGTAGTTACGTGTACGCAATCGTGAAAGCTGGCGGACGCCAGGAGAAAGTCACTGTTGGAGAGACAATTCTTGTCGATCACCTTGATAGCAAGAGTGGTGCAACAGTTTCATTTTCTGCTGTCCTAGTTGTCGATGGCGCAACTGTTACTTCAGACCCAAAGGCACTCTCTTCAGTCAAAGTTACTGGTGAAGTTATTGATGATGTGAAGGGTCCAAAGATTGATATCTTGCGTTACAAGAACAAGACCGGTTACCGCCGTCGTCAAGGTTTTCGTGCGCAACATACTCGCGTAAAAATTACAGCAATTAATATCTAACCCAGTCGAATCTAAGCTAGACGTCAATAGGAGTTGAGCAATGGCAAGTAAAAAGGGTGTCTCCTCGACACGTAACGGTCGCGATTCAAACGCGCAGTACCTCGGTATTAAGCGCTTCGGTGGTCAGGTTGTTAACAGCGGTGAAATTCTTGTTCGCCAACGTGGAACCAAGTTTCACCCGGGTGCAAATGTTGGTCGTGGCAAAGATGACACTCTCTTCGCTCTAGCAGCAGGAGCAGTTGAATTCGGTCGCGCTCGCGGACGTAACGTAGTGAATGTGGTTCCAGTAGCTTAATTTTCGGTTCTTACGAAAGAGCGAGCCGCGTTCAAGTGCGGCTCGCTTTTTTATTTCATTAGAAAATCATTAACAGATTAAAGAGAGGAAAACGTAGATGACAACATTTGTCGATCGCGTAACTCTCTATGCCACTGCAGGAAAAGGTGGCGACGGTTGCGTCTCTGTAAAGCGCGAAAAATTTAAACCACTCGGCGGACCAGATGGTGGAAATGGTGGACGCGGGGGAGACGTCATTTTGGTTGTCGATTCAAGCATCACAACACTTTTAGATTTTCATCATTCACCACATCGCAAAGCCACTTCGGGTCACCAAGGTTATGGCGATCGTAAAGATGGCGTCTTTGGTGAAGACCTTGTACTCGGTGTTCCAAATGGAACAGTTATTTACGACAATCAAGGCACCATGCTTGCGGATTTAGTTGGCATCGGAACAACTTTTATCGCCGCCCAAGGCGGACACGGTGGTTTAGGAAATTTAGCTCTCTCATCATCTAAACGCCGAGCACCAGGTTTTGCATTACTCGGAGAACCAGGTGAAGAACGCACACTTGTTCTTGAACTTAAATCAGTTGCAGACATTGCATTAGTTGGATTTCCTAGCGCAGGAAAATCCTCTCTCATTGCTGCAATTTCTGCTGCGCGCCCAAAGATTGCTGACTATCCATTTACAACTCTTGTTCCAAACCTTGGTGTTGTTCAAGCTGGCGACACTCGATTCACTGTTGCAGATGTTCCAGGTTTAATTCCTGGTGCGAGCCAAGGAAAAGGCTTAGGTCTTGAATTCTTGCGTCACGTTGAACGTTGTGTTGCACTCGTTCACGTATTGGATTGCGGCACACTGGAAACTGACCGAAACCCGATTGTTGATCTAGAAGTTATTGAGAACGAGTTAGCGATTTATGGTGGACTCGAAGATCGCACACGCATTGTTGCTCTAAACAAAATCGATTTACCTGACGGTAAAGCGATGGCAGACATGGTTGCCCAAACACTTCGTGATAAAGGTTATGACGTTTATTTAGTATCTGCTGCTTCACGTGAAGGACTTACTGAACTGACGTATGCGATGGCTCGTTTAATTCAAAAGGCCAGAATCGAAGCTAAAACTGAAGAACGTACACGCATTATTTTGCGACCTATTCCAGTTGATGATTCGGGATTCACAGTCAAAGCAAATGCCGATGGTTCATTTACCGTGCGCGGAAATAAAGTTGTTCGCTGGGTCCGCCAGACAAACTTTAAAAATGCTGAAGCAATTGGGTATCTTGCAGATCGCCTTGCACAGTTAGGAGTTGAGAAAGAGCTGTACAAGCAAGGCGCAGTTGCAGGAAGTGAAGTGCGAATTGGTTCTGGAGATAACGAAGTTATCTTCGACTGGGAACCTACGATCGAAGCCGGCGCGGAACAATTAGCTGGTCACCTTCACCGTCGTGGTGAAGATTCACGTCTTGATTCAACGTGGAAACCAGAGCGCGAAATCAATGTGCTCAGCGATGATGAAATTGCACGCCAATGGGAATACAACGTGAGCGACCCACATTCGCCTAAACTTGTCGAAGTAGACGCCGCTGATGAAGAGGGTGAGCAATGAATCGCGAAGCAGTAAAGAGTGCCAAGCGCATTGTCATAAAGATTGGTTCATCATCTCTTACTGGAAAAGCTGGCTCAGCACTCGATGATTCTTCCGTAGAAAAAATCGTAAAAGTTGTAGCTGATTTAAAGTCACGTGGTGCTGAAGTTTTAGTTGTTTCATCCGGTGCAATCGCTGCTGGCTTGGCACCACTTGGTTTAGCCATTCGCCCAAAAGATCTCGCAACACAACAAGCGGCAGCTTCGGTTGGTCAGGGTTTATTGATTGCTAGATATACCGAACATTTAGCGCGCCATAAAATCACAGCGTCGCAAGTACTGCTCACAACTGAAGATATTGTCCGCCGTTCTCACTACCAAAATGCACAACGGACCCTGACAAAGTTGATCTCTCTCGGGGTTGTTCCAATTATTAATGAGAATGACTCTGTAGGCACACAAGAGATTAGATTCGGCGATAACGATCGCCTAGCCGCTTTAGTTGCACTCTTGGTTAACGCAGATTTGCTTGTATTGGTTTCAGATATTGATGCGCTCTATGACGCACCTCCATCGCAAGCCGGTGCAAAAGCAATCCACGAAGTAGCAAAAATTTCTGATATCGATTCACTTACATTAGGCGGAGCAGGATCTGCTGGCGTAGGTAGCGGCGGAATGGTTACGAAAGTAGAAGCTGCACGTATTTCAACTAGTGCCGGAATCGCAATGCTTCTTACTTCACTCGAACAATCAGGTGAAACACTTGCAGGCAGTGCACTAGGAACGCTGTTTCACGCGCAAGCCAATAAATCCAACTCACGAATGCTCTGGCTTGCACACGCATCAACACCACAAGGTCGATTAGTTCTTGATGCAGGTGCTGTGACCGCAATTTTGGAGCGTGGAGTTTCGCTGCTGCCAGCTGGTGTAACAGCGGTACAAGGTGACTTTATTTCTGGTGATGCTGTCGAATTAGCAAGTGCTGATGGAAAAGTAATTGCACGCGGACTTGTTGCATTTGATAGCGAAGAAATTCCTGCAATGCTTGGTCGATCAACAAAGGAGCTTGCACAAAGCCTTGGACCTGAATACGAGCGCGAACTTGTACACAGGGATGACTTAGTTCTGCTCTGAAATTTCTTTTAGTACTGCGGCGGTAAATGCTTCATTGTCTCCATTGTCAGTAGGTTCATCACTTAATTTCACGATTACCACTTGATAATTTGGATCTGTGTAAACATATTGACCGTGCAATCCAAGCAACATAGTTGTGCCTGGGTATGGATGCCAGACTTGTGCACCGTATCCCCAATCACGATCTAATGTCGTAGCTGGATTAGTTAAACGTTTCATCCATGCCGGAGAGATAACTTCTTTCTCACTAATTCTTGCTCCCACTGGGTTTAGAAGCATCTGTCCGATGCGGGCATAGTCCCGAGCCGCGGCGTTGAAGCAGCAGAAAGTTTTTTCTTGGCCGCCTACGCGATCCACATTCCAATAAGCGTCGTACTCAGCGCCAATCGGTTTCCACACATTTTCCGAGAAGTAATCTGCAACTCTCATACCGGTTAGTTTCTTAACAACCATTCCTAACATCTGAGTGTCCACGCTTCGATATTCGGGATGAGTTCCTGGTTCTTGTGCCATCTTTCGATTGTTTTTCAAGAACCAATTCAAATCTGTTGACGCGTACATCTGTGCGATTGCAACACCCCATCCAGAAGGGCCCGATGGATAGTTATCACTGACGCCAATTCCACTCTCCATATCAAGCAGGTGTTGAATTGTTACGTTGTCGAAACTTGTTCCGCTTTTAAAGTCAGGCAAAATGCTGACGAATGTGTCACTCTCTTTAAGTTTCCCCTGCGCGATGAGTTGACCAATCATTATTGAAGTCATTGTTTTGGCAGCAGAATAAGATGGAAGCCGAGACTCTTTAGTTTTACCGTTCAAATACTTTTCAAAAGTTATTTCACCATTTCTTATTATCAGAAATGCGTTCGTTTTAGTTTTAGCAAGAAATTCATCGAATGTAATTTTCTGACCATCCCATGTAACGGTGGTGGGATTTTCAGTATTGGCCACACTCCAGGCCATCGTTGGGTTAGGACTAGATTCAATCCAATGTCCGGGCATCAAATCAGGAGTTTTTGAAGCAGGAGCCAATCCCAATTTGATAGCTGCGATTGGCTCTGGATATCTGATTGCTTTGGTTAATCCAAAGAGCGCCAGATACAAAACAAATACGCTGATGACAATGTTTCGGAGAACCTTAATTAATTTATACACGGGGCAAGGGTAACTCCCGTTAGGCTTAGCACTATGGATGCCACGGCGATTGTTTCTGAGTTAGCACTCAAGGCTCGTGCTGCCTCACGTTCGCTTTCTACTGCAACAGGTGATCAAAGATCACAAGCATTACGTGAGATTGCTGATGAAATTGATAGAACTTCTGATTTCATTCTTGCTGCAAATGCTGAGGATATGGCGCGAGCTAAATCAGAGAATATGCATCCACAAATGCAGGATCGTTTACTTTTAACGGCTGATCGAATTAAGGGAATTTCCTCTGGAGTGCGACAAGTTGCTGCACTAGAAAATCCCTTGGGCAGAGTAATACGTGAAAAAGATTTACCAAATGGTTTACACCTTGAACAGCGCACTGTTCCATTCGGAGTTGTTGGCATGGTTTATGAAGCACGGCCAAATGTCAGTGTCGATGCAGCCGTCATCTTGCTCGCATCTGGAAATGCTGCGTTATTGCGCGGCTCGTCATCTGCAGCTTCAAGCAACGCTGCACTCCTTAAAGTTATGCGAGATGGATTAGCAAAGACTTCGATTTCGCCTGAAGTAATTCAATTAGTCCCATCAGATGACCGCGCAACCGTGAAAGCTCTTTTGCACGCACGAGGACTCGTAGATTTAGTTATCCCACGTGGAAGTGCATCTCTCATTCGCATGGTTGTAGATGAGGCAACTGTTCCAACAATCGAAACTGGTGCTGGCGTGTGCCATGTGTACATCGATGAATTTGCAGATCTTTCAATTGCTCTTCCAATTCTAATCAATTCAAAGACGCACCGACCAAGTGTGTGTAATGCTGCTGAAACACTCTTGGTTCATAGCAAGGTTGCTCAAAAGTTTATGCCTGTGGCGTTGCAAGCACTAAAAGATGCGGGCGTCATACTCCACTGCGACAAGCAAACTTTAGAGATTGCAGGCAAGAACAATATTGAGGCGACTCTGGCAACTGATGAAAATTGGTGCACCGAGTACGGCGTTTTAGAGATGAATGTAGGCATCGTAAATAGCGTTGACGAAGCTATTGATCACATTGCCAAGTTTGGGACAAAGCACACTGAAGCAATCGTGACTGAGTCTCGTGAAGTTTCAGATCGCTTCATTGCTCACTCAGATTGCGCCGCTGTCATGGTTAACACATCCACACGTTTTACAGATGGAGAGCAGATGGGATTCGGCGCTGAAATTGGAATCTCAAATCAGAAATTACACGCACGCGGGCCAATGGGCTTAGAAGCAATGACCACTACTACGTGGATAGTTACTGGCTCTGGGCAAATTCGCAGTTAAGCCCGCAATTAATTAGACTGCACACATGAGTTCACTTTCCCGCGATGATGTCGCCAATTTGGCACGTTTAGCTCGCATTGAGATGACGGATAAAGAACTCGAAAACCTCACAACAGAGTTCGGTGTGATCCTTAACGCGGTTGCACGTGTTCAAGAAGTTGCGACAACTGATGTGGCTGCAACATCGCACCCACTTGCACTAACAAATATTTTTAGAACAGATGTCGTTATTCCTAGTTTGACTCCGGAGGAAGCTCTTTCGGGTGCCCCTGCCAGTGAGGATCAACGTTTCCGTGTTCCACAAATTCTTGGTGAAGAAGCATGATAAAAAATTCTGCGGCCGAGATGGCGCAATCACTTGCTAGCGGTTCAACAACTTCTGTTGCATTAACGCAGGCACATCTAGATCGAATTGCCGAAGTCGATGAAAAAGTCCATGCTTTTTTGCACGTTGATACACAAGGTGCGCTTAAGCAAGCAGCTGATGTAGATGCCGCTCGTGCACGTGGAGAAAAACTCAGTCCATTAGCAGGTGTTCCACTTGCACTTAAAGATGTGCTTGTTCAAAAAGATGTACCGACAACATGTGGTTCCAAGATTCTTGAGGGATGGCGTCCACCATATGACTCAACTGTTGTCTCTAAGTTAAAGAGCGCAGGTGTTGTAATTCTTGGCAAAACAAATATGGATGAGTTTGCAATGGGTTCATCTACGGAAAACTCTGCATACGGTCCAACACATAATCCATGGGATCTGACGCGAATTCCTGGCGGATCTGGTGGTGGATCATCCGCGGCACTCGCAGCCTTTGAAGCGCCGTTAGCAATCGGAACAGACACAGGTGGATCCATTCGCCAACCTGCAGCGGTCACAGGAACAGTTGGAGTTAAACCAACCTATGGCGGAGTTTCACGTTACGGATTGGTTGCCTTTTCATCATCGCTTGATCAAGCAGGACCCTGCGCACGAACAGTTCTAGATACAGCGTTACTACATGAAGTAATTGCTGGACATGATCCAAAGGATTCAACGAGTATCAATGCACCTGTTCCACAAGTTGTTGCTGCAGCAAAGAGCGGTGACGTAAAGGGAATGAAAATTGGCGTAGTAAAAGAACTAAATGGTGATGGTTACCAAGCTGGTGTACGTCAACGTTTCGAAGAATCTCTCGAATTACTCGCGCAAGCGGGAGCAGAAATTGTTGAAGTTTCGGCTCCTAACTTTGAATATGCCCTTGCTGCGTATTACCTAATTGCTCCATCTGAGTGTTCATCCAACTTGGCCCGATTTGATGCAATGCGTTACGGACTTCGAGTCGGCGACACAGATGGTGCTTCAGCTGAATCAGTCATGAACATGACTCGTGAAGTTGGATTTGGCCGTGAAGTTAAACGACGCATTTTGCTTGGAACGTACGCATTGTCATCTGGGTATTACGATGCTTATTACGGCAGTGCTCAAAAAGTTCGCACGCTAATCACTCAAGATTTCAATAACGCGTTTGCTAAGTGCGATGTCATGGTTTCGCCAACCTGTCCAACAACCGCATTTAAAATCGGTGAAAAAGCTAATGATCCACTTGCTATGTATTTAAATGACATTGCAACGATTCCCGTAAACATGGCAGGAATTGGCGGAATGAGTCTGCCTTGCGGTGTTGCGCCAGAAGATGGCCTGCCAGTTGGTTTCCAAATCATGTCACCCGTAATGCAAGATCAAAGAATGTATTCAGTAGGTGCAGCTCTCGAGGCAGCACTTCTTAGCAAGTGGGGGGCACCACTTCTTTCACAGGCCCCATCACTGGGTGGTGCAGCATGAGCGCATTGACATATGAGGACGTAATTTCAAAGTACGAACCTGTACTTGGACTCGAAGTGCACGTTGAGTTAAACACAAATTCAAAGATGTTCTGTGGTTGCAGCACTATTTTCGGTGCAGAACCAAACACACAAACTTGCCCTGTTTGCTTAGCTCTACCAGGCGCACTTCCTGTGGTTAATGAAAAAGCAATTGAATCAACGATTCTTATCGGCTTAGCACTGAATTGCTCCATCGCTCCATTTAGCCGATTCGCACGCAAGAATTATTTCTATCCCGATATGCCTAAGAATTTCCAGATTTCACAGTACGACGAACCAATCTGCGTCAACGGTTATGTCGATGTTGAGATTGACACAGATGAAGGGACGCAGAGTTTCCGTATTGAAATCGAACGCGTTCACATGGAAGAAGACACCGGTAAATCACTTCACGTAGGTGGATCAACTGGTCGTATCCACGGAGCGGATTATTCACTCCTTGATTACAACCGTGCAGGCATTCCGCTAGTTGAAATTGTCACCAAGATTGTTCCTGGCACAGGAAAGTACGCGCCAGAAGTTGCGAAGGCTTATGTTGCAGAACTGCGAGATATTTTGCGGGCACTCGGAGTTAGTGACGTAAAGATGGAACAGGGCTCTTTGCGCTGTGATGCCAACGTTTCATTGCGATTAATAGGTTCAGATGTTTTAGGTACACGAAGTGAAACAAAGAACGTTAACTCACTTCGATCCGTAGAACGCGCCGTTCGCGGAGAAATGATCCGCCATGCAGAACGCCTCAACAAGGGCGAAAAAGTTGTTCAAGAAACTCGTCACTTTCAAGAAGACACCGGCTTAACTCGCTCAGGTCGTTCTAAAGAACAAGCTGAGGATTACCGCTATTTCCCAGAACCAGATTTGGTGCCAGTAGCACCTGATGCACAGTGGATTGAAAAACTCCGTGCATCGTTACCGGAACGACCATCACTGCGTCGCAAACGTTTACAAGAACAGTGGTCAGTGCCAGATAAAGAGATGGCGGCGATGATCAATGCTGACGTTCTAAATCTTGTTGAAGAGACGGTTTTATTGGGTGCTGATCCAACAAAAGCTCGTTCGTGGTGGCTCGGAGAAATCTCTCGTTTAGCAAATGAAAAAGATGTCACTATCTCAGAGCTAGCAATTACCGCTAAAGATGTTGCAGAAATTGTTTCTTTAGTTGCACAAGGCGAATTAACAGACAAGCTTGCTAGAGGCGTTGTTGAAGGTGTCATCGCAGGAGAAGGAACTCCTGCAAAAGTTATTGCTTCTCGTGGAATTAAAGTTGTCAATGATGATGGCGCGCTCATGGCTGCGATTGAAAAAGTTTGCTCAGAACAATCTGAAACTGCGGAGAAGGTTCGAAATGGGCATTTGCCTGCAGCAGGTGCACTCATTGGTGCGGTCATGAAAGAGACAAAGGGCCAAGCAGATGCTGCTCGCGTTCGAGAGCTTCTACTTGGCCACCTTGGTCAAGCTGCTAATTAATTAGTTTTAGTGGGCAATAACGCCTTCTGTTTCAACAACTGCTTCTTTTCCAATATTGATAAAGAAGAAAAGAACAACTGCGCCGACTAGCAAGAGTGCAGAGCTGACTGTAAATGCCACAGTAAAGCCGTGTGTGATTCCAAATGTTGGAGCCTTATCTGGATTACTTGCCATGTAAGAAGTTGCAGCGGTTGCAGCAACAGTGTTTAGAAGCGCCGTTCCGAGTGATCCACCAACTTGCTGGCTTGTATTGAGAAGTGCACTCGCAACACCTGCATCTCGGTTACCAACTCCGTGAAGTGACGTTGTTGATAGCGGAATGAAAACAAGTGCCATACCGCTAGACATAATAAGTAGCGAAGGCAGTACGTGAGTTACGTATGAAGTTTCTGGAGTAATTTGTGTAAGCATAAGTAAGCCAATAGCTGCTGCAACTAATCCAGGAACCATTAATCGTTTGGGTCCAACTTTTGGCAGTAATTGTGAGGCAATGCCAGCAAAGACGATAATTCCTGCAGTAAATGGCAAGAATGCAAAGCCTGAACGAAGTGGCGTATAACCAAGAACTGTTTGTAGATACAAGCCTAGGAATAGGAACATAGAAAATAGTCCTGCACCAACAACTAACGAACCAAGGTATGAACCGCCACGGTTACGTTCGGTGACCACACGCATAGGCATTAATGGATTAGCAACCTTTGTCTCAATCAAAACAAATGCAGCAAGTAGAACGAGAGCGACGCCTAAGAATGTTAGAGTCGTTGTATCTGACCAGCCCTTTGTTGCAGCTTCATTAAATCCATAAACGAGTGCAAACAAACCAGCGGATGCAGTAAATACACCTGGCAAGTCATAACTGTGATCTCCACCTGCTTTTGATTCGTGTACATATTTAATTGCTAATAGCGCAGCAGCAATGGCGATTGGTGTGTTGACTCCAAGACACCAGCGCCATGAGAAGTATTCAGTCAAAGCTCCACCAAGAATTAACCCGATTGCAGCGCCGCCACCTGAGATTGCGCCGTACACACCAAATGCACGTGCGCGCTCTTTTGGATCTGTAAATGTAACGCTCACAATTGAAAGCGCAGCAGGTGCTAGAAGTGCTCCGAAGACACCTTGCAATGCTCGGGACGCAAACAACAACTCTTGAGTAGACGCGAGTCCGCCAAGTGCTGACGCCGCTGCAAAACCAATGAGTCCAATAATAAAAATTTTCTTTCGACCGACGAAGTCAGCAATGCGTCCACCCAAAAGTAAGAGCGAACCGAAAGCCAGTGTGTAGGCGGTAATAACCCACTGTTGATTTGCATCTGTAATACCAAGGTCTGCTTTCGCACTTGGGATAGCGATATTTACGATTGAGCTATCTAGTACGACCATTAATTGAGCAATAGCGATAACGAGAAGTGTGCGCCAGCGATCTGGTGCCTGGCCTGCTGGGTAGTTTGGGTTGGTCACGCAAAAGCTCCAATTCAGATTAAATTAATTGTTCGTTAGAGGATAGAATTCTCTCATGCCTAACATGAAGCCGCGGTCAGGAGTAGTCACTGACGGACTCGAGCGTTCACCTGCACGAGGAATGTTGCGCGCAGTTGGTATGGGTGATGAAGACTGGGTTAAACCACAAATTGGTATCGCATCATCATGGAATGAAATAACTCCGTGCAATATGTCACTTGATCGCCTGGCAAAAGCTTCGAAAGAAGGAGTATTTGCAGCCGGTGGTTTTCCAATGCAGTTTGGAACTATTTCAGTTTCCGACGGAATTTCAATGGGCCACGAAGGAATGCACTTCTCACTAGTTTCACGTGAAGTTATCGCAGATTCAGTTGAAACTGTTATGCAGGCAGAGCGCTTTGATGGAATGGTTACTTTTGCAGGCTGTGACAAATCACTACCCGGAATGATGATGGCTGCAGCGCGCTTAGATGTTGCAAGTGTTTTTGTATACGCAGGCTCCACATTGCCGGGCCAGGTAGATGGCCAAGATGTCACAATCATTGATGCATTTGAAGCTGTCGGTGCATGCGCGCGAGGATTAATTACAAAAGAACGAGTAGATCAAATTGAACGTGCAATTTGTCCAGGTGAAGGTGCTTGTGGAGGTATGTATACCGCAAACACAATGGCAGCAATCGGCGAAGCGCTAGGTCTTTCATTACCTGGATCTGCAGCTCCTCCTGCTGTTGATCGCCGCAGAGATGCATACGCGGTTAAATCAGGTGAAGCAGTCGTAAATTTGATTCGTCTTGGTATTACGACTCGACAAATTCTGAGTAAAAAGGCTTTCGAAAATGCAATCACTATTTTGATGGCACTAGGTGGTTCCACAAACGCCGTACTTCATTTATTGGCGATTGCACACGAGGCTGAAGTTGATTTAACCCTCGAAGATTTCAATCGTATTGGTGCAAAAGTTCCATTGCTAGGTGACCTAAAGCCTTTCGGTAAATTTGTTATGACGGATCTGGATCGTGTGGGTGGAATTCCAGTTGTACTAAAGATTTTGTTAGATGCGGGTTATCTCCATGGAGATACTTTGACTGTTACTGGAAAAACAATGGCTGAAAATTTAGCTGACATCAATCCACCATTTCCTGATGGTGTCGTTGTACACCCTGCTAACAGTCCGCTTTCTAAAGATGTTGGAATCACAATTCTTGGTGGCTCGCTAGCTCCAGAAGGCGCAGTATGTAAAACCGCTGGAATTGGTATCGATTCCTTCGAAGGTCCAGCCCGAGTATTTGAACGTGAACAATCTGCAATGGATGCAATTGAAGACGGAACAGTTAAAGCTGGCGATGTTGTTGTTATTCGCTACGAAGGCCCAAAGGGTGGACCTGGAATGCGCGAAATGTTAATGGTCACTGGCGCAATTAAAGGTGCAGGTCTAGGTAAATCTGTTTTGCTTTTAACTGATGGAAGATTCTCTGGTGGCTCAACAGGATTATGTGTGGGTCACGTTGCACCTGAAGCTGTCGATGGTGGACCAATTGCATTTATTAAAGATGGAGATCGCATCAAAATTGACACAGTTAATCGCACGTTAGATTTACTAGTAGATGCTGCAGAACTTGAAAAGCGCAAAGTTGGTTGGAAGCCATTGCCACACAAATACACCCGTGGCGTCTTAGCTAAATACTGCAAGGTTGTCGGGTCTGCCTCAAAGGGCGCAGTCTGCGGGTAACTCCGCTCAAATCCTGAGATGTTTCAACCTGGGGTTGACGCTTTGAGCCTATCTATTGGAGAATAAGCACATGTCAACAAAGACAATCCGCTTCGTGGTGGTGATTTAAAAGCGCGTGATCTAGCAAAACGATCGCGCGCTACCCTCAGTTAACCTGAGGGTTTTTTACTTTAACGAAGCAGAAGATAAGGAAGGAGCACAAAAGTGAGCACACCGAATGGCACATCTATGAATGGCGCAACTAGTTTGGTTAAGTCACTTGAAGCTGCAGGTGTCGACGTTATGTTCGGCATCCCTGGTGGCGCAATTCTTCCTGCTTACGATCCAATTTTTGATTCATCAATTAGACACATCCTGGTTCGCCACGAACAAGGCGCCGGTCATGCTGCAACTGGGTACGCGCAAGTTTCTGGACGCGCTGGAGTTTGCATTGCAACATCTGGTCCTGGCGCAACCAACTTAGTTACTCCACTTGCAGATGCAGCTATGGATTCAGTTCCGCTGGTTGCAATTACTGGACAAGTTCCAAGTGCTGCAATCGGCACAGATGCATTCCAAGAGGCTGATATCCGTGGAATCACGATGCCATTTACAAAACACAATTATTTAGTAACTGATCCTGCTGACATTCCACGCGCAATTGCAGAAGCTTTTCATATTGCAACTACTGGCCGCCCAGGTCCAGTACTTGTTGATATTGCAAAAGATGCACTACAGAAAGAAACTGTTTTTAACTGGCCAACTTCTGTTTCACTCAAGGGTTATCAGCCAACAATTGCTCCAAATGCGCAATCTATTTCTGATGCCGCAGCACTAATCACGCAATCGCATCGTCCTGTTTTCTACGTGGGCGGCGGAATCATCAAGGCGAATGCAGCAAAAGAATTAAGAGAAATTGCAGAATTACTAGGTGCCCCAGTTGTCACAACGTTGATGGCACTCGGCTCATTTCCTCATAGCCATCCTTTGCATATGGGTATGCCTGGTATGCACGGCTCTGTTGCTGCAGTAACAGCACTTCAAAAGTCTGACTTGTTAATAACTCTTGGCGCACGTTTTGACGATCGGGTAACAGGAAAACTTTCAACATTTGCAGTCAACGCGAAGGTCATCCACTGCGATGTCGATCCTGCGGAAATTGGCAAAAATCGATTCGCCGATGTTCCAGTAGTTGGCGATTTAAAGCACACTTTGATTGCGCTAATTCCTGCACTTAAGGCGGCGCTAGCTAAGAATCGTCCAGACTTATCAACTTGGTTGCGCCAAGTGAATAATCTAAAGAGCACCTATCCATTGGGATATGACAAGCCATCAGATGGATCCGTTTCTCCGCAATACGTTATCGAACGTATTGCAAAACTCTCAGCACCTGACAGCATCTATGTTGCAGGTGTAGGACAACATCAAATGTGGGCAGCACAATTTGTTCCTTACGAACTTCCACGCACATGGCTTAACTCCGGTGGACTCGGAACAATGGGTTATTCAGTTCCTGCTGCGATGGGTGCAAAAGTTGCAGCCCCAGATACAACCGTGTGGTCAATCGATGGCGATGGTTGTTTCCAGATGACAAATCAAGAACTTGTTACATGTGCACTTAATAACATTCCAATTAAGGTTGCAATCATTAATAACGAAAGCCTCGGAATGGTTCGCCAATGGCAGACACTGTTCTATGAGGGCCGTTATTCAAATACAAACCTTGAATCAAAGCGCGTACCAGATTTTCCTAAATTGGCAGATGCAATGGGTTGTGTTGGTTTGAGTTGTGATCGCCCAGAAGATGTTGATAAGACAATCGAAAAGGCACTTTCAATTAATGATCAACCAGTAGTAGTTGATTTCAGAGTTCATCGCGATGCAATGGTGTGGCCAATGGTTGCTGCAGGAACATCTAATGATGACATCATGATCGCGCGCGAAATGGCGCCCGACTGGGATTCACAGGAGCTCTAATGAGTAAACACACACTCGAAGTTCTCGTTGAAAATTCACCAGGTGTACTTGCACGCGTATCTGGGTTATTCGCACGTCGTGCGTACAACATCGATGCGCTCAAGGTAGGACCTACAGAGAACCCTGCAATTTCTAAGATGGAAATTGATGTAAATGTAGAAGGACATGCTCTCGAGCAAGTTATTTCACAATTAGACAAGTTGATCAACGTTATTTCGATCAAAGAAATCTTGCCTACCAAAGTAAAACCAGCACCAACCGATACTCAACCTGATTACCAAAACTAACACCAACAAATAAGGAGAAAACCGTGGCAACGATGTATCACGAAGAGGATGCAGATCTTTCGATTATCCAAGGACGTAAAGTTGCGATCATTGGCTACGGATCTCAAGGACATGCTCACGCACTGAACTTGCGTGATAGTGGTGTTGATGTTCGAGTCGGACTCAAAGATGGTTCACCATCACGAGCCAAGGCTGAAGCAGAAGGCCTTAAAGTTACAAGCGTTGCCGAAGCAGTAAAGGAAGCAACTGTCATCATGATTTTGGCGCCGGATCATTTACAGCGCCACATCTATACAGAATCAATCTTGCCTAACCTTAAAGATGGCGATGCACTCTTCTTTGGTCATGGTTTCAATATTCGTTTTGGGTATATCAAGCCAAGCACATCAGTTGATGTTGCAATGGTTGCACCAAAGGGTCCTGGTCACCTTGTACGTCGCGAATACGAAGCTGGTCGTGGTGTTCCAGTTATCGTTGCCGTTGAACAAGATGCAACAGGTTCTGCTTGGCCACTAACGCTTTCATATGCAAAAGCAATCGGCGGACTTCGCGCAGGTGGAATTCTTACGACATTTACTGAAGAAACAGAAACAGATTTATTTGGAGAGCAGTCAGTATTGTGTGGCGGAGCTTCACAACTAGTTATGTACGGTTTTGAAACACTCGTTGAAGCTGGATACCAACCAGAAGTTGCTTACTTTGAATGCCTACACGAACTTAAGTTAATTGTTGACTTGATGTACGAAGGTGGAATCGCAAAACAACGCTGGTCAGTATCTGACACAGCTGAATTCGGTGATTATGTCTCTGGTCCTCGCGTCATCGACCCACGAGTTAAAGAGAATATGAAAGCCGTTCTTGCTGACATCCAAAGTGGTGCATTTGCAAAGCGCTTCATCGATGATCAGGAAAATGGCGCAAAAGAATTTAAGACATTGCGCGCAAAAGGCGAGTCACATCCAATCGAAGCTGTTGGACGCGAACTTCGCAAAATGATGTCTTGGGTTAAGGCCTCAAATAAGGATGATTACAAAGAGGGAACGGCAGCGCGTGGCTAAATCTGTCGTACTCATCGCTGAAGAACTAAGTCCAGCAACAGTTGGAGCACTTGGTTCGGATTTCGACATTCGTCATTGCGACGGAGCAAATCGAGATGAACTTCTCGCTGCACTGAAATCAGGCGTTGATGCTGTACTAATTCGCTCTGCAACAAAGATGGATGCAGAAGCAATTGGTGCCGCGACAGGATTACGAGTTATCGCACGTGCAGGAGTTGGATTAGATAACGTAGATATTCCTGCAGCAACTGCTGCAAAAGTCTTAGTTATTAACGCACCGACATCAAATATTGTCAGCGCAGGGGAGCATGCGATTGCTTTAATGATGGCAAGTGCTCGAAATATTTCTGCTGCTAACGCATCACTTCGTGCTGGCAAGTGGGCGCGCTCCAAATTTACTGGCACTGAAATGTTTGAAAAAACTCTGGGAATAGTTGGATTTGGAAAAATTGGTCAGTTAGTTGCTCACCGAATGAAGGCTTTTGGTATGAATGTAATTGCTTACGATCCATATCTGAGCGCCGATAAAGTTTCAGCACTCGGTGTAAAACTTGTTGAATTAGATGAGCTCTTGAAAACTTCAGACTTCATAACAATTCATCTACCAAAGACAAAAGAGACACTTAACTTAATTGGTGAAGAAGCTCTTTCTAAGGTCAAGCCAACGGTGCACATCATTAATGCAGCACGCGGGGGAGTTCTAGACGAAATTGCTCTGCATAAAGCCATAACGCAAGGTCGTGTGGCAGGTGCTGGTATCGATGTTTATGCGACAGAACCATGCACGGATTCACCGCTCTTCTCACTTGATCAAGTTGTTGCAACGCCGCACTTAGGTGCATCTACTGAAGAAGCACAAGAGCGGGCCGGAATAGATGTAGCGCACTCTGTTCGCAAAGCACTTGCTGGCGAACCCGTCTCTGATGCTGTGAATGCGTAAGGAAAAACCATGACAAAGAATTTTAATTTAGCTGTTATCGCTGGCGATGGCATCGGTCCTGAAGTAGTTGCTGAAGGAATCAAAGTTTTAGATGCCGTTGCAAAGAAATATGGCGCAACCTTCACAAAAACTCCTTATAACTTGGGCGCTGGGTATTGGCACAAAACTGGTGAAGTATTGCCAGATTCAGTTCTTAATGAGATTGCTAAATCAGATGTAATCCTTCTCGGAGCCGTTGGAGATCCAACTGTTCCCAGTGGAGTTCTAGAACGTGGTTTGTTATTGAAATTGCGTTTCGCATTTGATCATTACATTAATTTACGTCCAGCTCGCTTGATGCCTGGAGTTATCTCACCACTTGCAACTAAGCAACCAATTGATTTCATTGTTGTTCGTGAAGGCACAGAGGGTCCTTACGTCGGTGCCGGCGGAGTTCTCGCAGAAGGAACAGATGCTGAAATTGCAACAGAGGAAAGCCTCAATACCCGCCGCGGTGCTGAACGAGTAATCCGTGATGCTTTTTGTCGCGCAGCGCTTCGCGATCGCAAGAAACTAACTTTGGTTCACAAAAATAACGTCCTAACGCGCGCTGGCGGATTATGGACACGTACATTTAATGAAGTTGCCAAAGAGTTTCCACAAGTGACAACAGATTATTTACATGTCGATGCTGCATCTATGTTCTTTGTTACAAATCCTGAGCGCTTCGACGTTGTTGTTACCGATAACTTATTCGGAGATATTTTGACCGATATTGCTGCTGCAATCTGTGGAGGCATCGGGCTTGCTGCATCCGGAAATATCAATCCAACAGGTAAGTTCCCTTCAATGTTTGAGCCAGTACATGGTTCGGCGCCTGATATCGCTGGAAAGAATATTGCCGATCCAACAGCGACAGTTATGTCTGTTGCGATGATGCTTGAACATTTAGGACTAAGCGATGCTGCACGAGATGTTCAACGCGCTGTTGCTGCAGATCTTGCATCTCGCGGCGATAAGAAACGCAGCACAAGTGAAGTAGGAGATGCGCTCGTAGCAGCGTTATAAATCCATGAAAATTTCACTTAATCCAGAGGCAAAAGATGCAGCGACTCGCGATGCACTTGTTGCCGAGGGTGGTTTTGGAAAGTACTACACCGACCACATGGTTGTGTGCGAGTGGAATGAAAAAGATGGTTGGTCCGAACCGGAGTTGAAACCATACGGTCCAATTTCATTAGATCCTGCAACTGCAGTTTTCCATTACGGCCAAGAGATATTTGAAGGAATGAAGGCGTACCGCCAACCAGATGGTGGCATCGGATTATTTCGCCCGGAAGCTAATGCACGACGTTTTGCAAAATCAGCTAACCGTCTAGCGCTTCCGGAAATGCCAGAAGAATTATTTATCGAAACTGTTGAGACTCTCGTAAAACAAGATGCTGGTTGGGTGCCAAATAAAGTTGGTGAATCCCTTTATATTCGACCATTTATGTTTGCTACTGAAGTTGGTCTCGGTGTTCGCCCATCTAATAAAGCTCTGTACATGTTAATTGCTACTCCAGCTGGTGCGTATTTCGATCCGTCCAAAGCTGTGAGTGTTTGGATTTCAACTGAGTATGTTCGTGCAGCGCAAGGTGGAACTGGCGAAGCAAAATGCGGCGGAAATTATGCGGCATCTCTCGTTGCACAAAAGGCAGCGGCAAAAGAAGGATGCGATCAGGTTGTTTGGATTGATGCAAAAGAGCGCAAATGGATTGAAGAAATGGGTGGCATGAACCTGTACTTCGTTAAAGGTTCTGGTGCTGATGCAACTGTAGTCACACCAAAGTTAACAGGAACACTCTTGCCAGGAATCACTCGCGACTCAATTCTTTCTGTTGCTAAAGATCTCGGATACAAAACCGATGAAGTTATGTTGAGTATCGATGATTGGCGCGATGGCGTTGCCTCAGGTGAGATTACAGAAATTTTTGCGTGTGGCACTGCTGCCGTTGTATCGCCAGTTGGAACAGCGAAGAGCGCAATGGGTACCTGGGTTACTGGAGATGGCCAGCCAGGAAAAATCACAATGCAAATCCGTAATCATCTCTTGGGAATCCAGCACGGTTCTATCCCAGATTCTCATTCATGGATGCGCAAGGTCATCTAATGCCAGTTAATGATGCATTCCACATTTATGACACAACGCTCCGTGATGGTGCACAGCAAGAAGGATTGAATTTATCCGTTCAAGATAAGTTGGCAATTGCTCGCCATTTAGATGATCTAGGCGTTGGTTTCATCGAAGGTGGTTGGCCAGGTGCTAATCCAAAAGACACAGAGTTTTTTGAGCGCGCAAAGAAAGAACTAAAGTTAAAGAATGCAACATTTGTTGCTTTCGGTGCCACTCGCCGTCCACATGTGAAAGCTGCCGATGATGCGCTATTGGGCGCACTTCGAGATAGCGGTGCACCAGCGGTCACTTTGGTTGCAAAGTCATTTGATCGCCACGTTGATCTAGCGCTAAAGACAACACTTGATGAAAATTTAGCAATGATTAAAGATTCAATTGAGCACTTGCGTGCAGAAGGTCAGAGAGTTTTTCTCGATGCTGAACACTTCTTTGACGGATATCGCTCGAATAAAGCATATGCACTCGAAGTGGTTCGTGTTGCAGCGCAAGCAGGGGCCGATGTAATTGCCCTGTGCGATACAAATGGCGGAATGCTTCCAGATGAGTTGTCACAGGTAGTTCATGATGTTCTACAAGCTAGCAATGCTCGACTTGGAATTCATTGCCACAATGACACTGGTTGCGCTGTTGCTAACTCAATGGCAGCTATTGCAGCAGGTGCAACGCATGTACAAGGCACATTAAATGGATATGGCGAGCGAACAGGTAACGCCGATCTCGTAACTATTATTGCGAACTTAGAATTGAAGAAGAAGCAGCTAGTACTTCCAAAGGACGCACTTCGCGAAGCCTTCAGAATTTCACACGCAGTTGCCGAAGTAACAAATGTTTCATCAAGTGCGCGTCAACCATACGTAGGCATTTCTGCATTCGCACATAAGGCTGGATTACACGCAAGTGCAATCAAGGTTGATCCATCGTTATACCAACATGAAGATCCAGAATCAGTCGGTAACGATATGCGCATGCTCGTATCTGAGATGGCTGGTCGTGCTTCAATTGAATTGAAATCCGCCGAACTCGGAGTTGATTTAGGTGGTGACCGCGAATTAATCGGTCGAGTAGTTGATCGCGTGAAGGATCTCGAGTCACACGGATTTACATTTGAAGCAGCGGATGCCTCTTTCGAGCTTTTGCTCCTTGAAGAAGTTTCAGGAAAGCGTCCTTCATTTTTTACAATCAAGCACTGGGCCACGACGACAGAGCGCACAACAAAAGATGGCATTACAACAAAAGCCGAAGTTAGTGTCATTGCTAATGGAAAAGAATTCACCTGCAGCGGTTCTGGAAATGGTCCAGTTAACGCAATTGATAATGCTTTGCGCACTGGACTTATGCAGTTCTATCCAGAACTCGAAGTTCTAGAACTCACTGATTACAAAGTTCGTATTCTTGAAGGCCGCCTAGGAACAGGTGCGATTACCCGTGTCCTTGTTGAAACCAGCGATGGCAAAGGCGAGTGGAACACCATTGGTGTTCACGAGAACATCATTGCCGCATCTGCGATGGCTCTTGAAGATGCCTTGACCTTCGGTCTTCTGCGTCAAGGGCGTAAACCCGAGTAATCTGTACCTATGTCCACGCATACATTAAATGATGTACGTGTTGCCTTTGAAAACAATTTACATACAAAACGTGATCTTTCTCTTCACACAATCCGCGCCTACGTTGGAGATCTCGAAAGCTTTTTCACTCACATAGAAGCTCTAGGTATCTCAGATCTACAAACGCTGGATATTTCACACATTCGTTCGTGGCTTGCAAATATTTCAGTAAAAGGTGGAGCGCGCACAACACTGGCTAGACGGGCAGTCACAATTCGATTGTTTACAAAGTGGGCACAGAAGAATGGGTATCTAACAAAAGATATTGGTATCACCTTGGCAACACCGAGGGGTCATCGTGTATTGCCAGATGTTTTAAATGTTAGTGATGCTAGAGATGTAATGGAGTCAATGGCGATGCGTGCCGGCGAAGAAGATTCACCAATTGCCATTCGAGACAGTGCGATGTTAGAAATTTTGTATGCAAGCGGTGCACGTGTTGCAGAATTATGTGGCCTTAATTTTGAAGATATCGATTATGAGCGCCAAGCAATTCGCGTACTTGGCAAAGGAAATAAAGAGCGGTCAATCCCAATTGGCATTCCAGCTATGAAAGCTCTCAAGAATTGGATTGATAATGCACGCCCACAAATTGCTTCTGATAAATCCGGTTCAGCACTTTTCATAGGATTGCGCGGCAAGCGTATTGATCAGCGAACTGTGCGCACCGTTGTTTATGAAGCGCTCAGTGCAATCGAAGGATTAGAAAAATTAGGCCCCCACGCATTGCGGCATTCAGCAGCAACTCATCTTCTAGAAGGCGGCGCAGATCTTCGTACAGTGCAGGAAATATTGGGGCACGCATCCCTTGCAACAACTCAGATTTATACCCATGTTTCTACCGAACGTTTACAAAAGGCGTACAAGCAAGCCCATCCCCGCGCATAAAGAGTGGATTTTGCACTCCTGAACCTCAGGTAAGATTTCACCTGCACCAGAGCAATCTGGTGACTTCTCAGCACTCATTCGACTTAGTCGAAAATCATTTCGGTCCAGTTCGCTGGTAGATGACGAGTGCGACGGGTTTAACAAATTGTTAAACCATTAACCGAGCGGGTTATTTTTGCTAAGCAGAAATAACCTATGAAGGAGCACGCCATCATGGCTGTTGTAACAATGCGAGAACTCCTCGACAGTGGAGTCCACTTCGGACATCAAACACGTCGTTGGAATCCAAAGATGAAGCGCTTTATTTTCACAGAGCGCAATGGCATCTACATCATCGATATCCAACAATCCCTTGCACTAATTGATAGCGCATACGAATTTGTTAAAGATGTCGTTGCAAAGGGCGGACACGTTTTGTTCGTCGGAACAAAGAAAGCAGCACAAGAGCCAATCATCGCTCAAGCTGCACGAGTTGGAATGCCAACAGTGACTGAGCGCTGGCTCGGCGGTATGTTGACTAACTTCCCAACTGTTTACAAGCGTATTCAGCGCCTTAAGGAACTAGAAGCTCTTGAAGCAACTAATGACATGTTGCTTACTAAGAAAGAACTTCTCGTACTCCGTCGTGAGCGCGAAAAACTACACAAGAACCTTGATGGAATTCGCAACATGACTAAGTTGCCAAGTGCAATTTGGGTTGTAGATACAAAGAAAGAGCACCTAGCTGTTGCTGAAGCGAAGAAGCTCGGCATTCCAGTTATTGCCATTTTGGATACAAATTGCGATCCAGACGAAGTTGATTTCAAGATTCCAGGCAATGATGATGCAATCCGTTCAATTGGATTACTTACTCGTGTAATTACTGATGCAATTGCAGCAGGCTTACAAGCACGTTCTGCCGTTGTAAAAGAAGAAGCTAAAACTGAGACTCCAGCAGTTGCTGCGGGCGAACCATTAGCTGATTGGGAAAAAGAAGTAATTGATGCAGCACCAACAACTCCAGTGGAGGCTTAACACGTGGCGTATTCAGCAGAAGATGTAAAGAGACTACGTGAAGCAACTGCAGCTGGAATGCTCGATTGCAAAAAAGCACTTGATGAAGCAAATGGTGACTACGACAAAGCTGTAGAAATCATTCGCGTGAA